>JGI10211J34971_10001342_pt1 | contig 20442 bp, 18 predicted proteins | sample Etolagsediment_FD_34971 | JGI IMG/M metagenome (IMG submission 34971)
AACAGTAATGTCAATGCTGTTATGAGCACAAAATCCCTTTAAAAATGTAAAGTAGTAACCCTTGTTAAAACCATATACAATTTTAACAGCACCTTTTTCTATACTTAAGTCAGAGTCAATAATTTTCTCTTGATCAAGTGCATAACGCAGACCCAAGCCATCACATTCAGGACAAGCTCCCTTTGGAGAGTTAAAAGAAAATGAAAGTGGCTCTAAGGGCTCAAAACTTATCTTACAGTCAAAACAAGCGTTGTGTTCTGAGTAGTGCATATGTGCTTTGCAGTCAAGCTCTTCATGGTTTAGTATGTCAATTTCAAGCTCACCATAAGACTCTTTGAGTGCTTTTTCAACATCTGCGGCGATTCGCTCTTTGTTTTCTTCTTTTACTACGACTCTATCTATGACGACTTTAATAGTATGTTTTTTACTTTTTGAAAGCTCTATCTCATCATCAAGACGCACCATAACACCATCTATCATGGCACGGACATAGCCTTTATGAACAAGTGACTCTAAGAGATCGGCATAACCACCCTTGTTCTCTTTAACAAGTGGAGCAAGAAGTACTAGCTTTGCACCCTCTGGAAGTTTTGCAACTTCTGCGATGATGTCTGAAGCTGACATCTGAGAGATGACTTTGTTACACTTGTGACAGTGCTGAATGCCTACACGAGCATAGAGAAGTCTAAAGTAGTCATATATCTCAGTTATAGTCCCAACAGTCGAACGCGGGTTTTTTGAAGTTGTTTTTTGGTCTATCGCGATGGCTGGAGTAAGCCCTTCTATCTTGTCTACATCAGGCTTTCCAACACGGTCAAGAAACTGTCTTGCATAGGATGAGAGCGACTCCATGTAACGACGTTGTCCCTCTGCATAAAGTGTATCAAACGCCAGTGTTGACTTTCCACTTCCACTCAGACCAGTCATAACGATTAGCTCATTTTTAGGAATGCTTAGATTGATATTTTTTAAATTATTTTCTCTTGCACCAGTTATGGTGATTACATCTTTATTACTCAAATTTTGCCTTTTTTAAAAAAATACTCTCTTAGATAAATATAGTACTACAAGGAGATAAAACCCAACGATTAATTTTTTCTGTAGTTTTGCACTTACAGAATCTTTTAACATTATGCCAGCATAAACACCCACTAAGGATGCAAGTCCGATTGTCACACCACTTCCATATGCTAAATGCTCAGACTGAGCATGTGATACAAAACCAGCAAAAGATGAAAAAACTACAAAAAAGAGTCCTGCTGAGATAGCGTTTTTCAGAGGAACATGTAAAAATCCAACCAAGATAGGAACAAGTAAAATACTTCCTCCAACTCCTATGGTCATACTTATAGCACCAAGTGGAAGACCTATGAAAAACAGAAGAAGTTTACTTACCTCTTTTTGTTCTCTATGCTCTTTTGTCTTCATAAAAAGTCTTACAAGAGCAAAAGTAGCAAAACTTAAAAAAATCATCTCTAAGGTTTTGTTATCTAAAGAGGCAGTCATAAAACCACTCAGAAGTGCACCAATAGCACCACCAACACCTATGACAACAATCATCGCGACATCGAGTGTTCCTTTTTTATTGTTGAGATAACTCCCATAAACCGAGCTAAAAACCATCTGAATAACAGAGATACCAATGGCTACTTTTGTATCATATCCAAGTGCAAGCAAAAGAGGTACAAGTATAGTACCGCCTCCAATCCCAAAGAAACCAGAGAGCATACCAACAATTCCACCAAGAAAAATCAGCTCAAACAGTTCAATCATTGATATCCCTATATTTTTAGCGAATTATAGCATATCATTTAACTTTGCTTTGAGATTGCTTGAAGTATAATTATTCATTATATAGAAAGGCATAAAATGTTAGAGACTATCGAACAAGCAGCAAGAAATTTTTGTATTCATCAAATACGTGAGTCTTTCACACTTCATGATGGGGTAGTAAAAACGAGAACACTAATTGCTTACATAGATATAGATGCAAGAAACAAAAAAAAATACAGAGTGTATATTGCTCTAGACAAAGGTTTTATTCAACGTGTATCAAAGATATTTTTTGAAGAAGATGAAAATGATGAAGATGCACTTATAGATATGGCTCTTGAGACGACAAACCTTATTGTTGGAAGTGCAAAAGTTGTCTCAGAAGAGCAAAATGAAAACCCATACACGATTAGTACACCTCGTTTTGAGAAATTTGATTTATTTGACTTTGCATATGATGAAGCAAAAACTCTTAATATTCAAAACGATACAATCTCAATAGCAATTAAGGAAATCAATGCCTAAGTCAAAAAATTATAACTATTCAAAAAACTCCAAACCTTATGATATCGACACAGAACTTTCATGGATGGACTACTCTGGTATTTTAGATATGGAAGTTGAATTTATTGCTGACCTTGGGGAAACACAACTCAGTGTTAAAGAGATTCTCAAGCTAGAGAAAGGCTCTATTATCGATCTTAAAAAACCTGCCGGAGAGTCCGTTGAATCTTATGTCAATGGAAGAATTTTAGGAAAAGGAGAGGTTATGGTTTATGAAAAAAACCTTGCTATTCGTATAAATGAGATATTAGATTCTAGTGCAGTTTTATATCACCTTTCAAAGGAAAGGTTATGATAAAGTATCTCCTTATCTTTCTCCTCTCCTTCTCTGTGCATGCTTCAAAAATCTTAAGTTATAATATTTATGATAGAACAGATAGGGCTGATGTAATGATTACATTCGACACACCTTTTAGTGGAAAAATCACACAAAACACTATTCCCTCAAAAATCATAATTAAACTTGATGGTGTATCTATAGAATCACCAAAAATAAAAAAGGTAGGCTCAAACTTTTTAGAGTCACTCTCCATCACACCTATGTCCAAAGAGACACAAATCATCGCAAATGTACCTTCAGATGTGAAGTTTATTGCTTCTAAAACATCGGATGGCTACGGTTTAAGACTGAGATTTAAAAAACAAGCAAATACTACCAAAACATCAACTACAACTAAAATAGGAGAAAAGGTTCCCAAAAACATTCTCTCTACACTTCCAACTAAAAAAGACGAGGGTATCTCAAGAAGTTACTATATTGTAGTTGGATTCCTAATCCTTGGAATTTTAACTCTATTTTATTTTCAAAGAAAAATTCAAACAAATCAAAAAATGCAAAACAAACAAGGCAACTGGCTCTTCAAGGCAAACCAAGAACAAGTTGCAACACCACCAAGCACACAAACTTCTTTCAATGAAGCATCTATCAGGTTTCAAAAATCTCTAGATAATGACAACAGTGTTCTTATGCTTGATTTTGGAACCCAGAGCTATCTTGTACTTATGGGAAAAAGCAATATTCTACTTGATAAGTTCAGTGAAAATATACCAACAACGGAACAGGAATTCCACACCATACTTCAAAGTAGACATGAACAACTAGAACAGTTTCTAGGTGATGAGAGTAGCTATGAGAGTGAAAAAGAGCCTCTTCAAGCCTACAAAGAGAGAGCAGCCTCTCTCTATAATCAAGAGAGCTAAAAAAGCTCTCTTTACTCCACTAAAGATCTCTCTTTAAGTAGTTTCTTAATAGTGTTAATATTTGACATATCTAAAAGATACTTTTCATCCATCTGCTTATTTATATGAAACACTTCTGTTACAGTTATACCATAAGGGTCTTTCTTTTCTCTAGAGAGTTTGCCATCATCGTCAAAACTGTAGAGATGTAAGTTTTTTCTTACTGTTTGTATGTAGTAAGTAAGCACAATTTCATCAGAGTGTTTTTTCTCAATAGCAACAACAACTCTTTGCTCTTTTTTATACTCATCTTTTAAGTTTAACATCTCTCTTACCGCATCAACTCCTATATAACCTATATAAAACTTGTTATATAAGTCTTGATATCTTTGCACTTTATCATTCATTAAAAAATTCATATCTATAATGTACTTCTTATGTGCTCGCAAAGTTCTAGTTATCCAACTCATAGTATTGTAGTATCTAAAAGGATGAAGTTTTAATGTATGAGCTTCTATCATTTTTTTTGATTTTATTTTGATTTTTGGAAGAAGTTCTCTTTTTTCTTTAGCCCTAATATATTCTAAAACCTCTTGAGCTGAGAACTCTTGTGTAAACCATACATTACAGTAATCAGGAAACTGTTTTGTACCAATAGCACCTTCGTTTAAAATAATAAGTGCTTTTATCTCATAGTTTGGAAAAATAATTTCTAACAGAGCTTTTTTCTTACGTAATCTACGGCGTAGTTTCAACACAGACTTCACTAAGGTCATCTCTACAAAATAGAGTTCATTGTTTTTAGTTAAAAACATAGCATCGAATTCACTAATTTCCCGACTTTTAGTCCTATAAACTATCTGTTCTTTCTCGCTTATTGATAGAGTATTGGCATATGCTTTATGTCTATTTTGATGGAAACCCTTGAGAATAAACTGCTCGATATATTCGTTAGTTTCTGCATAACGCAGTAGTTTCTCATAAAGAAAGTTTTCATATACTTCTCCCTCAAAAGAGCGATATGAGCTTAAATATGATGGCTCATCTTCTGCTACACCCTTTCTAATAAGAGAGAGGAGATGTTTTGTGTTGTAATCATAGTGAAACAGATTATCAGCTATATCATCTCGACTTAATGTTTTAATTGATTTACTTATTTTAAGCATTACAGAGTCATCTCTGCATTTTTAAAAAAATCATCCAAGAGTGCTCTATACTCTCCTACATCGACAATAGTATTTACCTCGTTTCTAAGTGCAGATGCACCTCTAAAACCTTTAGAGTAAGTATGTGTGTGTTTTCTAAACATTGGGACTCCATGTGCACCATAAAACTCTATCATTTTATCGAAATGTTCCATAATTATAGAGTGCTTAAGAGACTGCTCTATATCTGCACTCCCAGTTCTTAACTGATGAAATATCCAAGGTGCTCCTACAGCACCACGACCTATCATAACACCATCAGCACCAGTATGTTCCAAGACCCATTTTGCTTTCTCATAGGAGTCTATATCACCATTAGCAATAACAGGAATAGAAACAGCTGCTTTCATCTCTCTTATAGCATCATAATCAACAGCCGCCTTAAACTTTCCAACACGAGTACGACCATGAACTGCTATAAAATCAGCTCCACTAGCCTCAACCATTTTTGCTATATCTATATGATTTTTCTCTTCAAATCCAAGTCTTACTTTTACACTCGTTAACTGCTTGTTAGATTTATCTTTAATGGTTCTAATAATCTCTCCCATCAAAGGTAAATCTAATAAGAGAGAACTACCACTCCCATGCCCTACAACCTTAGGTACAGGACAACCACAATTTAGGTCGATGATATCTATACCATCTTGCTCATTTAAAATTTCTACTGCTTGTGTTACGATATCAACTTGTGCACCAGCAATTTGAACTGAGTAAGGATCTTCAAGAGAGGATTTTTCTAACATATGGAGAGTTTTTTCTGAGCCATGAGCCAAAGCATTTGAGCTTAGCATCTCGCTAACAGTCAAATCAGCGCCAAACTTTTTCACAACGCTTCTAAAAGGAAGGTCTGTATAGCCCGCAAGTGGAGCTAATACATAAATTGGATTATCAAAAGAGAGATTTTTAAGCATACATTCTACACAAAAAGATATATGCTAAAATTTTGGTTACACTCTTTAAGAGCACGGTAAGCTTTGAAGTTTTGATACTCATCTACCTGTGAATTATCTAAAATCGCAACAGCAGGAGCCAACATCTCTAAATCAAAGAGGGTAAAAAGATATGCATCAACTATCTCTTCGTTTTTCTCTGAAAGCATTTCAAACAGTTTTATTCTCTGTTCTGGAATCATTCCGCCCTCTGATAGTACTGATGAGAGTTTAATGTAGTCTTCTTTATTTAATTCTAGTTTTTCTAAAAATGAGATAATAGTTTCGTTATTAATCTCTAGAGTAAAACTATCTGCATTTACTCTAGCAAGGATTGAGTATAGAGCTTCTTTACTAAGGTATGCCTTATATTTTTCAATAGCATATAGAGGTGCTTTTTCTACAAAGTCTGCATACACTTCTTTGCATAAAACATCTGCATATTTTGTAGAGTTAGAGAGTATCTCTTCAGCACTTATCTCCTCTTTTTTATATCTATTTCTCTCGTTTTGAATAACGAGTTCATTTTCCATACTAAGATTGTATTTTTTTAAGTCTTCTACTTGAGATTTTTTTATGTTTTCTATTACACTTAAAGCTGCATCAAGTTTTTCGTTTTTCGTTTTTCCTGCCAACTCTTTTATAGGGAATAGTGATGTATTTTCTAAGAGTGAACCCATGAGCTTATATCTATCTGTCTTAAAACTATAGTGTCTCTCTTTTTTTCCAAGGTAAGCATCAACTATTACATCAATGAGGTTTTGAAAATCTTTTTCATACTTACGAAGTTTCAAACTTCCAACGATTGAGTAAAAAGACATATGTAAAACACTACCTACGTACAAAATGAAAAGAGGTACAATGACCCATATTGCTATTGAGAGTGCAGGAAGTGGTATTCCAAAAAAATCAAGACCCATAGTATCTTGAGTCACATATGCAAAAACATAAGCACCAACTAAAGCCATCAATATAATTGCAGCAATTGTATATCTCTTTATGTACATAATTAAATCCTTTTATTTTGACTTTTCTATGATTTCTCTACAATCTATACAGTAAATAGCATGCGGCTTTACTTTAAGTCTTTGAAAACCTATATCGTCTTCACACATCTCACAAACACCATACTCACTATGAGCAATTTTACCTAAGGCTATCTCAATCTCAGAAAGCTCTTTTGTCTGTTGTAAAACTATAGCACTCTCAACCATAGAGTTGCTGTTTACTGAAGCATGATCGCCCTCATCATTCAACTCCAATGAATTTAAAAGACTTAATTCATTGTTTACCCCATCTATATTTTTTATAATCTGTTTTTTACGACTCAATAGTATGTCTTTAAAATAATTCAACTCACTTGTTTGCACTTATATATTCCCTTTATTTATGATATGGATGATTGCTTAAGATAGAAAAACCTCTATAAATCTGCTCCAAAAGAACAGCTTTAGCAATTTTATGACTCATTGTAATTTTTCCCAAGCTAATAACAGCATTACTTTTTTCAATAAAGTCATCTTCAAAGCCATAGGCACCGCCTATGAAAAATTTAATTGACATTTTATCATTTAAAAGCTTACTAAATTCAAAACTATCGATTATTTTTCCATCAGGATGTAATGTAATGCAATAATCTTTCCCAATATGTGGCTCTAATACTTTTGTATATGAAGCTTGTGAGGCCTCAACTGATATAGTGTGTGCTTTAGCAACATCCTTTGGAAACATTTCAGTATCTTTAATAGTAGAGAATCTACTTATCATTTTTGCCAGCTCTTTATAGAGAGGATCATAAATTGATTTTTCTTTTTTTGCGATACTTATTATTTCAATATTCACTATAAAAGCCCACTTCCTATGACATGGTATGTGACATTTGAAAATTTATCACTTAGTTTTACACCACCTATCGCAGCGACTAGGTGCTTTGATTCTGCTGCAATCGAATCTAAGTCATCACCTAAAACAGAAGATATATCTTTTTTTGTAGATGTATTTCTATATGCACCTAAGCCAATATAGTTTAAATCCATATCATTTGCTTGTAAGACTTCTTCTATATTATGTGTTGAGATACCAAGAATCTTATCGCTTGTAACAACACTTCTAAGTATCTTAACAGCTTTAACGATATCTTTATCTATTTTTGCTAAATCACCCTGTCCCACATGCACTCCATCACAAAACTCTACAAGCTCATAAGCATCGTTTATGATTAAAAAGCCCTCATACATTTTTCGTATCTGAATAAGTTGCTGCTTAATAAATGCAATATCTGCATTTTTATTTCTATACTGAATGATTTCAGCATTATGAGACTGTGCAAGTGAAACAAAATCTTCTAAAGAGAGACCTCTTGCATCAAGCATATCTTGGTCACAAAGTGCATAAAGTTTCATATTAGACTTTCATAAGAGTAAAAAGATCAGCAAGTGTCTTTTTTAGGTCGTTTCGATTTACTATCATATCGATAGAGCCTTTTTCAAGTAAAAACTCTGCACGCTGAAACCCATCAGGCAGTGCAGAACCAATAGTCTGCTCAATTACACGTGCACCAGCAAATCCAATCAAAGCGCCTGGCTCAGCAATAATGACATCACCGAGTGTGGCAAATGATGCTGAAACACCACCCATAGTAGGATCTGTAAGCACTGAGATATATGGAAGATTATGTTGTGCTAGACGTGCAAGTGCAGCAGAAGTTTTACTCATTTGTAAAAGTGAAAAAGTTGACTCTTGCATTCTTGCACCACCTGAGGCAGAAAGAATAACTAAGCCCTCTCTATTTTCTATAGCACGGTTTACGGCACGAACAATTTTTTCACCTTCAACAGAACCAAGTGAACCACCCATAAATCCAAAGTCAAAAATAACAACCTGAGTACTTACTCCGTTCATTTTACAGCTTCCTGCAACTACAGAAGATTTACGTCCTGTTTTTGCAAAGCCCTCTTCTATTCTTTTTGTGTAAGCTTTTGAGTCAACAAACTTTAGAGGATCAACAGGGGCTAAAGAAGCATCATGCTCAACAAAACTCCCCTCATCTGCTAAAAGCGAGATTCTCTCTTTTACACCTATACGTATATGAAACCCACATTTTGGACATACATAATTTTGATTTTCAACCTCTTTGTAGTACATAGTTGAGTGACAAGATTTACATTTTATCCAGTGAGAAGAAGCCTCTGCTTTGACAGGCTGTTTGTTATCAAAAGTTTTATGAAATAGGTCGAGTAGGTTCAAGTAATAATCCTTAAATTATATAAATAGTAAGGATTATAGCGAATTAATGCCAATTTTAAAGAATTATGTGATTTATTTCCAGCAGAAAACCTACTCATTATTTAAAAATGAGTAGGTATGGAGACTCATGTTAGAATCAGACTATAAATTTTGTCTAATTTAATCACTTAAATTACTCCCCTTTTTTACTTGCTTCGAGCGATGGTCTTGCACCTCTTGGAATAATCATCCATATTTTTCTCACTTCACTTCTAAAACTGTGTAAAATGTCTTGTGCTTTTTGACTTCCTGTTTTCTCAACAAAATCTTTAAGAAGATTTTTAAGCTCAAACATATCTGCATCAAATTCATCGTTATCAAGTCTTATGGCCTCTACAAGCTCTGTATTTATTTTTTCATAGAATGTTCTATCTTCATCATATACAAATGCTTTACCGCCTGTCATACCAGCACCGAAGTTAACACCAGTTTTACCTAAAATAACAACTGTACCACCTGTCATATACTCACATGGATGATCTCCAGTTCCCTCCACAATCGTTGTAACACCAGAGTTTCTTACAGCAAATCTCTCACCCACTTTACCATTGATGTATAGAGATCCACCAGTCGCACCATAAAGACAAGTATTTCCACCAAGTGCAAACTCTTGTCCACTTTTTTCTGCTGTAATTACGATGCTGCCACCGTTCATACCTTTACCGATGTAGTCATTTGCTGCACCATAGAGATTGATATTTATTCCTTTAGACATAAAAGCACCAAGTGATTGTCCTGCAACACCTTTCATATTTAATGTGATTGTATTGTCTGGCAATCCATCATTTCCGTATCTTGAAGCAATTTCTCCAGAGATTCTTGTAGCAAAACTTCTGTTTAAGTTAGAGATCTCTTTTTCAAGCACTATCGGTTTTTCTGGATTTTCAATTGTAGGTAATAACTCTTGAATAATTGCCTTTTCATACTCATTTTGATCATATGGTTCATTAAATGGAACTTGGCAAGTGTTTACACCATCTATTTTATAGAGTAGTGATTCAAAATCAAATTTCTTAGCAAACTCATCGTCAATAACTTTAAGAAGATGGTTCTGTCCAACAATCTCTTCTAAAGATTTATATCCAAGTGATGCAAGAATTTCTCTGACATCTTCCGCTAAAAGTGTAAAGTAGTTTACCACCTTATCAACATTACCTTTAAATTTTTCTCTTAGTTTTTCATCTTGAGTTGCAACACCAACTGCACATGTATTCATATGACAAACTCTTAGCATAATACAACCCACAATTACTAGTGCACCTGTACCAAATGCATACTCTTCAGCACCCATAATCGCAGCTTTTACAACATCTAAACCAGTCTTTAAACCGCCATCAGTTTCAAGTGTAACTTGACCTCTTAGGTTGTTAACCTTAAGAGAGTTGTGTGCTTCAATCAGGCCAAGCTCCCATGGATTACCTGCAAACTTTACAGATCCAATAGGTGCGGCACCAGTTCCACCATCTCCACCAGAAATAATAATTTTATCAGCATATGCTTTTGCAACACCAGAAGCGATTGTTCCAACACCTGCAGATGACACAAGTTTTACAGCTACTTTTGCTCTTGGGTTTGCTTGTTTAAGATCATAAATAAGCTGTGCTAAATCCTCAATAGAGTAAATATCGTGGTGCGGTGGAGGTGAAATAAGTGTCACACCCGGTTTTGTATACCTTAGTGTTGCAATTAAAGGAGAAACCTTTGAACCAGGGAGCTGTCCACCTTCACCCGGTTTAGCACCTTGAGCAACTTTAATCTGAAGCTCAGTAGCAGATTGTAAATACTCTGGTGTTACACCAAATCTACCAGAAGCAACTTGTTTAATCTTAGAATTTCTATCGCTCTTTAGTCTCTCTTTCGCTTCACCGCCCTCACCTGAGTTTGACTTAGCTCCGATTTTATTCATAGCAGTTGCTAGAGTTTCATGTGCCTCTTGTGAAATAGAACCCATTGACATAGCTGCCGTTGAAAATCTTTTAAAGATTTCAGAAAGTGGTTCAACTTCATCGATTGAGATTGGTTTCTTATCACTTTTTATTTCAAAAAAGTCTCTAATGAACTTTCTATCTCTTCCATCTACTAACTTTTTTAATTTAATCCAATCTTCTTTTTTACCAGATGCACCAGCATCCTGAATTGCTGCTATTGTTGCTTTAGAAAAATCATGAAATTCTTCACCTTTTCTATACTTGTAGTAACCACCTTTATATAAAGCCTTACCATTACCATCAAACGAACCTGTATATGCACGAGAGTGATTTGAATTCAATCTCTCATCAATATCATTATATGAAAGACCTGCTAACAAAGAGACACTTCCGGCAAAACAATCGTTTACAATCTCATCACTTAAACCGATAACATCAAATAGTCTTGAGTTTCTGTATGAAGAGAGTGTAGAGATACCCATTTTTGACATTACTTTTGAGATACCTGCACCCATAGCCCTTCTAAATCTTCTTAAATTAAAAGCTAGATCTTCAGCATACTCTGTACCTTCTGCTAGTTGTTCAACTGTGTAATAAAGCAGGTAAGGGAAAATAGCTGCGGCACCGTACCCTAGCATACAAGCAGCAGAATGTGGATCGAACACTTCACCTGTAATAGCTACGATACTCACTAAATGTCTTAATTTTTCATCTAAGAGTCTTTGACTCGCTGCACCTATTACCATTACCATAGGAATAACTTTATTTTCGCTATCTAAATCTCTATCATCTAAAATAAGAGTTCGTACACCATTGTCTCTAACAGCAACGATTATTTGATCTATTAGTCTATCCAAAGAAGCTTGTAAATCACTTGTATATGCTGTTGAGTACTTACCAACTTTGTATGAGGGATCATAACTAGCAGTTGTTTCATCTCCAAATTCTAAAAGAATAGAAAGTTTTTCAGCAGACATAATAGGAAGTACGGTTTTAAGTCTTTTTGCATGTTCTGGATCATCTGCAAGTACATTTCTCACTTCACCAAACCCCGTATTTAAACTCATTACTGTTTTTTCTCTTATCGGGTCAATTGGTGGATTTGTTACTTGTGCAAACTTCTGTTTAAAAAAGTCAGTAAAATTTCTCTGTTCATGTGAAAATGCTGCTATTGGAGTATCATCACCCATAGAACTTGTTGTCTCTTTACCCTCTTTTAACATTGGCATTATTACTTGCTTGTTGAGCTCTTGAGTGTAATTAAAATATCTCTGTTTTGCTTCCATCTCAGCTTGTGTAAATTTACAAGTATCAACTTCTGCTGTAATTGCATGTTCTTGAAGGTATGACATGTTTTCAGATAACCACTTATCATAGTTATGCATAGTTTTCAAATGGTCATTAATATCTTCATTTTTAAGTACTCTTCCATATTTGAGGTCAATCCCTATCATTTCACCAGACTGAAGACGTCCACGTTCAGCAATCTCCTCTTCAGGTAATTCAAGTACACCGTACTCTGAAGAGATGAGCATTCTGTTATCAGTTGTACGGATATATTTAGATGGTCTTAGTCCATTTCTATCGATAACACATCCAATATATCTTCCATTCGTCATACTAACAGCAGCTGGACCATCCCATGGTTCAAAACAAGTACTTGCATACTCATAAAATGCTCTTAGCTTAGAATCCATCGCATTATCATTATGCCAAGGTGCTGGAATCATCGAACGTGCAGCTTTAAAGAAATCTACACCATTTACTTGTAAAAATTCCATAAAATTATCTAAACTCGCAGAATCACTCATTCCATCTTGAATGACATCCATCAGTCTTGACATCTCATCTGGAGTAAATATACCAGACTCTACTGCAGCCATTTTAGATCTTACATTTAGTCTATTTGCTGTTACAGAGTTAATTTCTCCATTGTGTGCAATCATTCTAAAAGGTTGAGCAAGTTTCCATTGAGGTAGAGTATTTGTTGAAAATCTTTGGTGAAATAGACAAAAAGAAATTTTAAAATCTTCAGATGCTAAATCTGGATAAAACTCTTTAATATGGTCAGGCATAAGTAAGCCTTTATAAGACACAACAGTTGTAGAAAAAGATGGAATATAAAATGTAGAATCATCTTTTAGTTTTGCTTCTATCTCTTTTCTTGAAAGATATATAAGGGCATCCAGTCTTTCATTAGCCACTGGGGAATCTGGCACAACAAAAAGCTGCTTAATCATTGGTAGCATCTCAAGTGCTTGAGTACCCAAAGCATCTGTATTTATTGGCACTTCTCTTGTATAGATGATTTTTAGGTCATTATTTTTACATATTGAATTAATAATCTCAAAATCGCTCTCGTTATTTGAGAAAACCATCGCCACTGCATACTCTTCAGGAACATCTATGCCTTTTTTAGCAAGCTCTTTTTCAAAAAAGAATTTTGGCATTGATAGTAATAGTCCTGAACCATCTCCTGTTTTACCATCGGCTGCTACAGCCCCTCTATGCATCATTCTTGATAATGATGTTATTGCATCCTCTAAGTTTTTATGAGTAGGTTTGTTATCTATTGAAGCTAGTAGTCCAAAACCACAGTTGTCTTTAAAAGAAGTTAATAAATCTAAATTGCATCCCATATGTGTATACCTTCTTATTTTTTTTAATGATTATTTTTGTGTAGATAGTATTCTTAATCACAGAAGGATAGCTTAATAAGCATTAAAAAAAGGTTAAGTTTGGTATACTTCCGCTATGCAGGGATTTATAACAGATATTCAAACTGTTCGTGATGAAGACTTAATAGTGACGATTTTATCTCGAGAAAACTTAGAAACACTTTACAGGTTTTATGGGGCTAGACATGGAACTATCAACATGGGATTTAAACTTGACTATGACATAGAACATTCCGCAAAGTCTACAATAGGAAGACTCAAAGATGTCATACATATAGGTTTTAAATGGATTAATAGCAATGAACATCTTTATCTATGGCAGAGCTTCATCGCTCTTTTTTACTCACACTTAAAAGATGCAGAGAATCTAGGGGATTTTTATTTTGAACTTGTAAATAATGCATCAAAGCAATGGGATAAACAAAACCCAAAACGTGTAGCCATCGAGAGTTATGTAAAACTACTAGAGTATGAGGGTCGACTACAAAAAGAGTTCTCCTGTTTTTTATGTTCACAAAAAATAGAGGGTGATGTTTCTCTTATTCGTGCTTTTCTGCCTACACATAATAAATGTACACATACCTTAAAGATAAATAGACTTGGGCTAATAGAGCTTTACGAAAACTCTTCTACACTCTTCTTAAACGATAAAGAAGTTAATCGTCTTTGGATTGTTTTACTCGAAGGACTTTAAACCCTTCTTCGATATACTTCTCTCTCTTGTAGTAGCAATTTTTCAGCCACTCTGAAGTGATTTTAGATTACTTTTTAATATACTATTTTATCTCTCCTTCATTAAACTGCTATAATTACAAAAAAATAATCAATTTTAGGAAAAATCTTTAATGAAATTTACTTTAGAAGCTACAAGTGGGAAGGCTCGTGCAGCTACCATTGTTACAGCACACTCAACTATCAAAACACCGGTGTTTATGCCTGTTGGTACCATTGGAAGTGTTAAAAGTCTTGATGCTGAGGATGTTTTAAACCTTCTTGGAGCTGAAATAATCCTTGCAAATACTTACCATATGTATCTTCGCCCTGGGGACAAAGTCGTTGCAAAGATGGGAAAACTCCACAACTTCACAAAGTACCCAAAAAGCTTTTTGACAGATAGCGGTGGGTTTCAGGCGTTTTCACTCTCAGACATTTCAAAACCAACGACAGATGGCATAGAATTTCGCTCTCATATAGATGGAAGTAAGCACTTTTTTACACCCAAGGGTGTTGTCGACATTCAGACAAACTTAGGCTCTGATATTATGATGATTTTGGATGATTTAGTCGCCCTTCCTGCAACACAAGAACGCATAAAAGTAAGTATTGAGCGAACTACTGCTTGGGCACAGGAGTCTATAGACTACTTCCGTTCTCAACAAGCAAAAGGAATATGCACTGAGCAAAACATATTTGCTATCATCCAAGGTGGAACGGACAAGGCATTTCGCACAAAGAGTGCTACGGAGTTGTGTGCTATGGATTATGATGGTTTTGCCATTGGTGGACTAAGCGTTGGAGAGTTAAACAACGAGATGTACGACACAGTTGAGCATACTGTAGAGTATATGCCAACAGATAAGCCGCGTTATCTTATGGGAGTTGGAACACCAGAAGACCTCATAGAAAACATCGAACGCGGAATTGACATGTTTGATTGTGTTATGCCAACAAGAAATGCCAGAAACGGAACTCTCTTTACATCATTTGGTCGTATCAACATTAAAGGTGCAAAGTTCAAAGAAGATGCGGCTCCAATAGATCCTGAGTGTCAATGTCTCACATGTAAAACTTACTCTAGAGCATACATGAACCACCTGTTTCGTGCAAAAGAGTTGACTTTTTTTAGACTTGCTACTATCCACAATCTACACTACTACTTAAACCTAATGAGAGAAGTTAGAGCAGCGATAATCGAAGATAGATTTAGTGAATATAAAAAAGAGTTTTATAGAAAAAGAGTTTAGCATAAAAAAATTTATAGGAAGCTTCTTCAAGTATGCTCTATGTCTGTGCTATAAAACTTTCAAAACCTTTCCAATAAGCTCTTCATTGTTATAGAGTGAGCCTATGTCATTTACCGTAGTTGTGCCTTGTATATCAAAAAGTACTAGGTTTGCAGCTTGAGAAACTTCTATGACTCCTGCCTCTTTTTTTATGCTTTTTGCACTATTTTGTGATGTAAGTCTTAGGAGTTCACTCATAGAGATTAGCCCAGACTTGACAAATTTTGTATAGTACAAAGGGAGTGCTACATCTAAGGCACTACATCCATAAGCAGCGTCAAAAAACGCCACCTCTTTGTTGACAGGTGAAGAGGGTTGATGCAAGGTTGTGAGCATATCTATCTCTGCGTTTTTGAGCATCTCTTGCAGAGCCATCATATCGGCATACGAAGCAAGAGGTGGATTTAGCTTTGCCATAGTGTTAAAATCTTCACAGGCTTCGTCCGAGTTTATTAGATGATGGAGAGAGACTTCGCAGCTCACTTCCACACCCTCTTTTTTTGCTTTGTTTATAAGTTCTACAGAACGCGGTGATGCGATGGCTTTAAAGAGGATTTTTATCTTAAAATGTCTTGCTATCTCTATCATGCGAGAGACATGAAGTACTTCACTAAGGTAAGAGATACCAGCTAAACCAAGCTTAGAACTTACATCACCATCAAGCATAACACCAGCGTTTATAAGTGAGTTGTCCTCTGCTTTACAAAATAGTGTGACATCATACATCTTTGCATACTCAGCTATTTTTGTCACTACATCATTTTTTGCGATTGTACTTACATAAGGCACAACTGCACCGCGTTTTAAAAGTATGGCTATGTTTGCGAGTGTTAAGTCCTCTTTGAGGGAGTTGAGCATAAGGTCAACCTTAACGCCACTCACAGAGCTAAGCCCATGCTGTGCAAACTCCAAAACTACTTCGTTGTCTATAGCTGGTGTAGAGTCTGCATTTAAGACAATATGCCCTACTCCACCTAAAAGAGCCTCATCGCATACCGATTTAATATTTTTAGAGTTAAGAGCTGAGTCATGGAGTCTTATATTAGTATCTACTAGAGATGGAAGAAGATATGCGCCTTTTGCATCTATAGTATCTATATCACTAAGGTTTGAACCTATCTCAACTATAAGACCATTTTCAATACGGACATCTCCGCATTTTTCGCCATTTACATCACATATTTTCGCATTTACTATAAGCATTTTAGACCACCTTAGATATAATGCTCGTATTATAATTTATAAAGGCTTAGAGTTGCGTTTTGTACTATTTATATTTTTGACTTTTACTTTTTTGGATGCTAAGACCTCTTATGAAAAAGGTAAAGAGCTTTACCTTTCAAAGGCTTGTTATGCCTGTCATGGACACAAACTTGAGGGGATTCACAACTATCCATATTTAGCCAACAGAGCGAAAGGGTTTTTAAGTTACAAGCTAAAGTACTTCCGCTCACGCAAGGCTGACACACAACGCCAAGAGATGATGATAGACTTTGCTCTAGGTTTGAGTGATGAAGATATAGACAATCTCACTACATATTTTAATGACTATGTAGAAGATAATTTAAAAGAGCGCTATGACGATAGCTATAGAGTTCATGGGGATGGTGGATCATGAAGATTTTAGTCAGTGCCTTAGAGCACTCTGCAAATGTACACCTCAAAAGTGTCAAAGAAAAACTAAGTGAAGATGTAGAGTTTGTAGGTATCTTTAACTCTGAACTTGGAAAGCCTATCATTGATTTGAGGACCCTTGCTATTATGGGCTTGGTCGATGCACTTAAAAAACTTCCATTTTTTCTCAAACTCAGCAAAGAGATGCTTGAACTTGCACAAGATGCAGACAAGGTTCTGCTTATAGACTCTTCAGGATTTAATCTCCCTCTAGCAAAAAAAATAAAGAAAAAATACCCAAATAAAGAGATAATCTACTACATACTTCCCCAAGCTTGGGCATGGAAGAAAAAACGCATACCTGTTTTGGCTCACACTATTGATAAACTCGCTTCTATCTTACCTTTTGAGCCCTCTTACTATCCACCAAATGCTAACATCGAGTATGTAGGGCATCCTCTTTTGGACCAGATAAGTGAGTTTAAAACAACTCTAAACGCAGAGATAAAAGAGGTGGCGTTTATGCCAGGAAGTAGGAAGACAGAGATAAAAAAGCTTATGCCAATCTATCTAGAACTTATAAAAACTCTAAACTTGAATGCCACAATTATTATTCCCTCTCATTTTTCCAAGAGTGAGATAGAAGAGCTTTATGGAGATTTGAGTGGCATAAAGATATCTAACACACCACACAAAACCCTCTTTGAATCAGACTTCGCGTTTATCTGTAGTGGCACTGCAACTCTTGAAGCAGCACTTATAGGTACACCGTTTATACTTAGTTATATTGCTAAGAGTATTGATTTTTTTATTGGGAGTCGTTTGGTAAAAATCTCTCATGTTGGACTTGCGAACATCATGTTTGAAAAGATGCAAGGTAGAACTATTCACCCTGAGTATCTCCAAGGTGAAGTAACTCTAAACAATCTAGTACAAGCCTATAATAGTTATGACAAAGAAAAATTTTTAGAGGATTCTCAGCAACTACGAAGCTACCTCAAACATGGAAGCTCACACAGAGTTGCACAGATGATTGAAGAGTAGTTTTACTTTTTAGTTGCTTGCACTTCTTTAAGTGTTTGAAGAAATTTCTTAGCATTTTCCCCTCCATTTACACGCTTTAGGATATTTTCCTCTGCATCAAGAAAGTAAAATGTCGGTGTCCCAAAGTACTCAAGCTCTTCTGGGACTGCTTCTTCATACACATCCATATTTGCTATGATATAGTTTTTGGATATGAACTCACTTACACCTATATCTTTCAAGACAACATCTTGCATATGTTCACAACCAGGACAACCCTCACGTGAAAGCATAATTATGACAAGTTTATTCTCTTCTTTTGCTATATCATATATGTCAAAGATATGGGTAAATTTTACATCTGCTATAAGCGATGTAGCAAAAATAACTAAAGTAAAAAGTACTCTTTTCATCTCTTCTCCTAAAGTGAATTTAAGTGTGCTACAAATGACTTAGGTTCTATAAATCCAACGATAGTCTTTGACTTCATTACCTTTAACTCTTTATCAAAAAAGATAAGTGCTGGAGGTCCAAAAACACCATACTTTCTACTAAGAGCTTTCTCATTTGTACCATTCTGAGTGACATCTGCTTTGATGAGCACATACTCCTTAAGTTTTTCCTGAACATTTACATTTGCAAAAGTAATCTCCGCCAACTCTTTGCAGGCAGCACACCACTCTGCTGAAAAGTCAAGCATAATTTTTTTACCCTTGTTTACTTCTAAAAGTTTGTCAAGCTCTTCGATGGAAGTTACAACATTAAAACCCAACCCTTGGTGTGATGATTGAGAGACTCCAGATTTAGGAATTTGTAAAAATGAGAGTGGTTTTACCATACTTGATGAACCAGCTAAAAAACCCACAAAAAGTGATACAGAGTATATAAATATAATCATAGAAATAGTACGTTTTAAGATATGTCCCTCTGTCTTAAAAGTTCCTAAATAGAGTGCAAACCCTATACCTAAAAGTGCATACAGCAACATAATAATAGATGGATCAACTATCTTCTCTAACATCCAAATAGCAACTCCAAGCATCATAGCTCCAAAAATTGCATTTACCATAATCATCCACTCACCTGGTTTTGGCATAAACTTACCTGCACTTACACCCACTATGATAAGTGGGATTCCCATACCGATACTCATACTAAACAGAGCCGCTCCGCCAAGAAGTGCATCTCCTGTTTGACCAATGTAAACAAGAGCACCTGCAAGAGGAGCAGCTACACAAGGCCCAACGATAAGAGCAGATAAAAAGCCCATAATAGCTACACCAACAACACCACTGCGGTTAGAGTTTTTACTCACTTTAGTAACAAGTGAATCAGGAAGTTTTAGCTCATAAAAACCAAACATACTCATAGCAAGAGCTACAAAAACACCAGAAAAAGCATAAATTACCCATGGTGTTTGAAGTGCTGCCTGAAGGTTTGAGCCAAAAAGGCCAGCTAAAACACCGGCAATTGTGTAAGCAATTGCCATAGCAAGAACATAAATCACCGACAAGAAAAAGGCTCTTTTGGTTGTCAGTCCTTCTCCTTGAGAGATGATAACGCCAGAGATGATTGGAATCATAGGAAATACACAGGGTGTTAAAGATAGAAGCAAACCAAATCCAAGGAAAGTAAGTAGGATGATAAGAGTACTCCCAGACTTAATAGTGTTGGCAATAGAGTCTGTTTGTGAGAGTTCTTGAGTCTGTGAAGATACACTTTGTTGAGATTTCTCTTGTGTATCTGCTACATTTTGTAGTTTTGAGGTGTCTACTTTTAGTGTAAACTCTTGCTCAGATGGCTCATAACAGAGTCCCTGCTCTGAACAACCTTGGTAAGAGATAGAGAGTTTTACATCTTGCATAATCTCAAGCTTCTGCTTCACTGCTAGTGTCACTAAAAAATTAGGAGATTTGAAATAAGTCTTTTCACCATGATACATCGTAATTTCTGGCTTTTTAACATCTTCAATCGTTAGTGTTTCCGGTGCAAGAAGCTTTACTTCAACTTTGTCTGCATAAAGATAGATATCTTTTCCAAGGTTTATGCCTATCTCTACTTGCATTTTTTCATTTACTTCTGCATAGGGCTTAAAAGCTTGATCTGGCATAAGAAAACTAGCTGCATTTATCAAATAGAAACAGCCTAGTATTAATATTGGAATGAGTTTTTTCATGTATTCACTTTTTTAAAATTTTAATACATTTTACTCTGATAAAATAAATAGATATCAAATAGTTCATATATTATTAATCAAT
>JGI10211J34971_10001343_pt1 | contig 20441 bp, 15 predicted proteins | sample Etolagsediment_FD_34971 | JGI IMG/M metagenome (IMG submission 34971)
CACGGTTTACCCAGCGCACCGCGCTGGGCTGAATATGGGTGTGACCTTCGGTCCCCACCGGAGCAACAGCATGCCCTGCACGGCAGAAACCACGGAGCTCGTGCGACCTCGCACGGAAACCGGGAAGCTGAGCATCCAGGCTTCCCACGTGGCGTAGTCCCGAGAACTCGGGCCTCGAAAGTCCGGCAAACGCACCGTGGCGGTCGAGTGCGGCCACGTCACGCCGTCTGCCCGTATCCTGACCGAACGCGTCGTTGCGTGTCCCCGCAGAGGGGGGCAGCTTCTCTGCCAGCTACGTTGTATCGGGGAAGTGTGGACGTGTTCCGGCATTGCATTAGTGCAACCTGAACGCAGTAGTCTTGCTGCAGACGAGCAGGAGTCAGGCACGCTTGCAGGGGTGGTCGGGAACAGAACACCAGTGTGCATGACTGCAATCCTACATTGCCATATGCACCAGCCATCCCATAGGAAGGAAGACAAGCAGACACCGGGGGAAAGGCCGTCGGTGGCAGCCCCCGGGAACCAGGAGTCGGCACCCGTGGTCGGGAACTGGCTCATCCCCGCGCTTTGCCCTGCCGCGAAGTCGGAAGGTCACCATATCTTGCAGTGGTGCACTAGTCTCGGCATCGGCAGTCAGTGAGCCATAGCTTGCAGAAGTGCACTAGTGCAATTGCGGCGGGACGGACAGGAATGACTGATCACATGGAGGCCAGCCCCAGCAGTGGCCCGGCGCTGTACGTTCGGCCGAGACCGAGCCCCGCCGCAAGCCGTGGATACTCCGGAACCGATGGTGCCTGTCGATCACACGCAGAAGGCAGTTTCGCCCTCTCTCGTCCGCCCCCCAGCCAGCATGTGCCCTGTGCAGCCGGAACTGCCTAACGACCACCGCCGGGGTGCGTTTACGGCGTGAACAAGAGGAATGGTCGTGCATCAAAACTCCATTCACAGAAACTGTCAAAATGCCATTGCACAGATTGCGTAACCGCAATATCCAAGATTCGATGGCGGTTAGCGAGTTCGTGCACGCCCTCTTGGCCGGGCCTGCCTTGACGGCTGCCCGAGGGTTGTGATCCGCGGCTATCCTGACGCTGTCTGGGACTGGCAGTAGAGGTTGTCTTCCTGCTCTGCTCGATGCCCGACGTCCGGGGACGATGGCGAAGGCGCTCAGGGGTGGCGCAATGCATGGGATTGCGGACCTTGCAGAAAGGTGGAAGCCGATCCCGACTAGTGCTTGAAAGGGATTGCGCAAATGCAAGGTGCAGGGCGTGGTTGCCGTACTCCTCGCGGCCCGACAGGCAAGTACAGGGCAACGACCTTTGCCATAGGGTGAGATTGCCGCGGACCAGCGGGTGCCGGACCTGGCAGGCTTTGTTCACAGCCGGCGTATTGCACAGGCCGCAGAACAAGATCACCTGTCTCCGTCCTCCCTGACGTGTCGCGGCGTCGGGACCGTCGTACCTCAATTCGCGTCGATGCCAACGCCACTCTCGCGACTGGCAATGCAGGCTGTCTTCCCGTGTCGTTGGATGCCGGACGTACGTGAGCGATGGCGAAGGCGCTCAGGGGTGTCGCAATGCATGGGATTGCGGACCTTGCAGAGAGGTAGGAAGCGATCTCAACTACTGTTTGACAGGCATTGCGTAAATGCAAGGTGCAGAACTTGGTTGCCGTACTCCTCGCAGCCCGACGAGCAGGTCCACGACAGCGACCGCTGCCATAGGGTGAGAATGCCGCAAATCGGCGGGGGCTGGAGGGGGACCTCGTTGATGAGGGGCGTCGGGCTGGCCCTGCCTCGGTCATGAGTGTGGGCCGTGCCCTTCAAATAGCGCGGGAAGGCATCCGTGGAGCTGGCTGTGCAGTGCCAAAGCCGGCAAAGTGGTCTGCGACTCGGTTCGCGGATTTCGGCGTGTCGCTGATTGAAGCGCTGCCCCGTTCCAGTCCCGGTTCCGCCAGCGGAGCGGCGGGCCACTTCGGTCGGCTACTCAATCGACGTTCGGGTTGCCGCTGGGAACTGACTGAAGGCTGACTGCGCTATTCGCAACGGCTTGTCATTGCATAGATTGCATATTGTGTAACCGCCATGCTCATGACGGCCTGGTATAGAATTGCATCCGTGCAAGGCTACAGACTAGCGTGTGACACCGTCAGGGGTAGGTGATGGCGTACCGCTTCATCTTGCGCCAGAGCGTGCTCTTGTCGATCCCGAGCTCGGCAGCGACCTTGCCACGGTGGCCGCCATGGCGCTCAAGCGACTCGAGGATTGCCTCGTTTTCGGCCTGCCGCAGGGGGTTGGTTCCCGGTGCGACGCTTCCCGCGACTGAAGAAGCCCGAGGGCCGGACAGTTCGGGCGGGAGGTGCTGCAGGCCGATCTCCTCGCCACGGCAGAGAACGAAGGCGTGTTCCATCGCGTTGTGGAGTTCGCGGACGTTTCCCGGGAAATCGTAGCGCATAACAGCTGCGAGGGCATCGGCAGAGAGTGAGCGGATGTTCTTCTCCATGTCGACATTGAGCTCGCGCATGAAGGCGTCGATGAGCAGGGGGATGTCCTCGCGATGCCTTTTGAGGGGGGGGATCGAGAGCCGTACGACGTTGATGCGATAGAAGAGACCTTCACGGAATGTCCCGGAGTCAACCAACGCGGCGATGTTCCTACTGGTGGCAGCAATGATACGGACATCTGCCTTCACGGGGCCGGAAGCGCCTGTCGGCTGGTATTCGCGCTCGTCGATAACGCGCAGGAGTTTCGCCTGCGTGGGGATCGGCAGTGCTCCGATGTCGTCCAGATAGAGGGTGCCGCCTTCAGCCCAGGCAAAGCGGCCTGGTTTGACGGCGTCTGGTATTGGGGCGCCTTCCCTGACCTTCCCGAAGAGTTCGCACTCGAGCAAGCCTTCAGGGAGGGCAGCACAATTGACGGCGACGAATCTGCTGTCCCGGCGTGCGCTGAGGCGATGAATAGCCTTCGCGAACAACTCCTTGCCCGAGCCGACGGGGCCCTCGATCATCACAGGGCTCTCCGACTCGGCAATGTCGGGCAGCACGTCCAGAATCCCGAGCAACTCATGGTTCTTGGTGATGATGTCGCCGAACATATGCTCTTGACGGAGCTTCTGCTCCAGGCGCTCGACCTCGGACAGATCGCGGAACGTGACCAAGGCACCGGTGGCATCGCCCTGCGCATCACGAAGAGCAGCAGTCGTCACGCTGACGGGAACTCTCGTGCCGGCAGCGTTGACGATGGTCATGCGGCGGTTCACTACCGGATGGTGGGTCCGGAACATCTCGCGGAGAACGCACGCGCTCTCACAGGCATCCGATCGGAAGACGTCGGAGCACTTCTCACCGATGGCGAGAGCCACGGCTACGCCGGTTATTCTCTCGGCAGCCTTGCTGAAAGACATGATCCGCCAGTCGGCATCAATCGTGAAGACACCGTCTGCGATGTTGTCCAGAATCACCTTTATGAGCGGAGCCGTGAGTGTGCCGCCCGCCGCTTCCTGCGGGTGTTCGGCGGCGCGCTGGTCCGCGGAAGGTGCGATGTGTGTGTGTGGCCTTGGCTCCTCCTCGACAGACGGCGGGACGTCTCGCGTCTCGGGTTCCGCATCGGAGTCCGCCTCCGTCTCGACCACGTCAGCGAGCGCCTCTGCCCGAGGCTTACTCAAAACCTGGTCAGGACCGGAGACATCTGCGTCCTGCCGGCGATCGTCATCGACAGGTTGTACTGCCGCTTCGTCGTCAACGGTCCCGTCGCGGTCCGCATCTGCCTCAAGTGGCGCCGGGGGGGCATCGATGGCTTCGTCGAGGACTGAGACCTCTGCCGATTGGTCCGCGGGGTCAAGGATGTTAGTCGTCTCATCGGTGGCTTCGCCGGCGTCTACCATGACATCGTCGGTTGCCGGGGCCTCCGGCGGGTTGACTGCGTCCTCCGGTTCGAGCGATCCGGATTCGCCCGTCGACTCGTGGGCCTCCTCGTCGTGGCGGCCCCCTTCAGCCTTGCCCGGCAGGCCTCCGTCAAGCCTGTACAGGTCCCGGGCGCGGAAGATCTCGCGGACGCGTTCCGCCGACACTTCCCGCGGAGTCGGCTCTGACTCCGGGCTGGACTCGTCCGCAACGGCGTCCGAGGCATCAGGGAGCCCATCCGCCCGGACGGGTTTGTTGCTCTCGTCGTCGTGCTTCGCGGCCAATGCAGATAGACTGAAGAACTTGCTCATAGCCACCTAATGTAATGCGAGCTTTGCCTAACCGAAATCCCTGTGTTGTCACGTCGAACCAGTCGAGAGGAGTTGGGCACGTTGTATCCGAGGTGCATCCGGGTAAATTGCCACAGAGTTGTTCGTCCACATTGGAAGGCACGAGACATGAAGGGAATCATTCTTGCCGGCGGCAGCGGCACGCGGCTTCACCCGGTTACGCTTGTCACGAGCAAGCAGCTGTTGCCTGTGTATGACAAGCCGATGATCTACTACCCGCTGTCCGTGCTGATGTTGGCGGGCATCCGGGAGATTCTCGTCATCTCTACGCCCGAGGACCTGCCTCGTTTTGAGGCATTGCTGGGGGACGGCTCGCAGCTGGGACTTCAGTTCAGTTACCTCGAGCAACCTCGGCCCGAGGGGCTGGCCCAGGCCTTTGTGATCGGGGCGGAGTTCATCGGGGACGATTCGGTTGCGCTTGTTCTCGGGGACAACATCTTCTACGGGCACGGCCTGCGGCAGACGTTGGAGGAAGCGGCACGGATCAAGGAAGGCGGCATCATCTTCGGGTATCCAGTTCGCGATCCGGAGCGCTACGGCGTAGTGGAATTTGATGCGGCAGGCAACGCGATCAGCATCGTGGAGAAGCCAAAGGAGCCGAAGTCCAGATTCGCCGTTCCCGGACTCTATTTCTATGACAACGAGGTGGTACAGATCGCTGCTGGCCTGAAACCCTCGGCTAGAGGCGAGATCGAGATAACGGATCTTAACATGGATTATCTGCGTCGGGGTAAACTGAAGGTGAAGCTCCTCGGGCGTGGAGTCGCCTGGCTGGACACGGGCACTCATGAAGCTCTTCAGAAGGCGACCAACTTCGTGCACGCCATTCAGGAACGCCAGGGGCTGCGGATCTCGTGCGTGGAGGAAATTGCTTACCGGCTTGGTTTCATTTCGCGTGACCAACTCAAGGCTTTGGCAGAGAGGACGGCCAAGAGCGAATACGGCCAGTACCTTCTTCACATGTTGGACAGTGAGAGAGTACCAGGCTGATCCAGTTCACACGCCGTTCACCACGTTCTGCGGCGCTGCGTGCAGGAAAGCCCCGATGTTTTCCGTGGCCGTGCGGAGGAGGCGTTCCCTGTCCCCCCGTCAAGCACCCGAGAGGGCCATTTCGTTCTCAGCGGCTCCGCTGCCGTCCCGAAAGCGCCGAGGCCCACCTCGGCAGCTCTCTGAAGCCGAGCTGGGGCTCGGCGTTCCCGGGAGAGCTCCCGCCGGGTCACATTTGGCCATGGGGCCTCAACTCGCCACAAGGTGCTTCATCACCATGCATTACGTCTCAGACCAGGACCGCCCTGCGCATCCGAAGCGCTTCCCGAGCCACAATCGGGCCGCGGCGAATGGACTCGCTCCTGTCTGGCACGTACAGTTTCATGGGTTCGTTGCCCGGAAATCCAGACACGCTTCAGGGGCTCGGTATGTTGCGTCTGTTCCGTCTTGCGACATCGTTGCTCACACGGTTGCCCGTCGGCCTGTCCGGGGTACCGGCTGAAGGGGAGTTGGGGGCTTGTGCCGCTTTCTTCCCGGCCGTTGGCTACGTGCTTGCGACCTTCGCACTGGCGGGTCCGCTTGTCGCCATGAGGCATGGTCCGGGATCTGCTGCGCCTTTGCTGGCTGTTGTCTCCGTGTCTCTCCTTGCATGGCTCACGCGAGGTCTGCACCTCGATGGCTTGGCGGATGTGTGCGACGGTCTCGGCGGCGGCTTCGACCCAGCGCGACGCTTGGAGATCATGAAAGACTCGGTCGTCGGCGCGTTCGGCGTGATCGGGCTCGTCCTCCTGCTGATCGCGAAGGTCATGGCACTGGCCGTGTTGTTCGGACGGCCCGGTGGACTGTGGACGGTCGGGGCGGCAGTCGTGCTGGCCCGCTTCTTCGTCGTCGCACTGGCCGCGCTGGGTAGGTACCCGCGGCCCGACGGGACCGGGAAGAAGATCGTCGGATGTGTGCCCAACCGGGGGCTGGTGGTCGCCGGGCTGTTCTGTCTGCCTTGCGCGGCGGCACCGGGAGCGCCGGTGATGGTCGTGGCGATGGCAGTGACGATGTTCCTGCTCAGACGGAGAGCCGACAAACTCATCGGTGGTGTGACCGGCGATGTCCTCGGCGCGTGTTGCGAACTATGCGAGACGATCGGCTGTATCGCAGTGGTACTGGCGGACCTCCAAGGGTAAGACCGTGCGTTTGCGCCGTATTGTGATCAAGATGTCCGATCTGGATCGTCTGCTCAGATCGAGTGAACGCGTCCCGCACCGTGTGCTGCGTGCTGCGCTCACGGTTGTGGGGGTTACGGTGTTGGGCGTCGGCTTGACCGGTCTGGCACTTGCTTTGCGCGATGTGGGGGACGCGTTGCGCCGGACAGCGCCACCCGGCATCCCGGTTGCTCAAGAGCAGGAGCCAGCGGCGACCGAAGTGGCAGAAGGCCTGTCCGCCTCCGCCCCCTTGGTCGACGTCGGTGAATTGGACAGCATACTCGTTCCGCCGTTCAGTTGGCGCTCTGAAGAAAACGTGCGTGCGGGAGCGAGTTTTCTGATTGGGCAGAGAGACTTCGAGGCGGCTGTGTCGCTGCTGAGCCAGTCGGCCGCCACCAAAGACGCTGGCATAGCGGTAGGAGTCGCGGTCTTGCGCCAGACGCGAGAGGCGGTGGTGAAGTTCATGCCGGCGGAACTCGGGAAAGTGCGCGACTTCTGGTCCGCGCTGCCACAGGAGGAGCGTGACCGCTTCTACATACCTCGGTCCCCCGAGGGGGCCGCGGACGGTGAGATGCGCCCCGTCGGCGAGAGCCTTCCTCCTGAGCTCCTGCTCGCCGTGGTGATCAACCTCCATGTCGAAGCCGTACAGTCGGTGAGCTGTCCGCCCGGGTGCGTTGAGCTTGTTCTAAGCCCGTTGTTGCGCGCGCAACCGCTGCCACGCAGACTCTATACGGAACGTCCGGAGGAGATGGCACCCATTCCATACGCGCAGGCTCTCGACCGCTTCCACGACCGCTTCCACGATGCGTGTGTCGTGCCCGTCTTCCGTTCGTTGCTCGCGAAGCAGAAGGAGGTGGCGTTTTCCGCCGAAGGCGAGGAGGCACGCTGGCTGGCGCGGCAACTGGGCGACGCAGGTCCCCGACTTCGCTTGTTCTCGGAGCAACACGATTCGTCCACACAGGTCCGCGAGCTGTGTTCGGCGTTGCCCGAGTCGCTACGCTCGGCGTGGTCCCACATGGCCATAGCCAACTTGGCCGAGGATCTGTCGCTGGGTGCCCCTCGGGCCGTACTCGACGAGCAGCTTGCGCGCCTGGCGGGAGGGGGCGAGCCACCAACGGTCTTCCTCCGGGAAGCCGTCCGGGCGCACCCGTCCTGGCGTACGTCGCTCCGTGAGTTCAGGTATGTCGACGCGCTGCAGTCCGTGCCGGGTCTACTTGAGCGGCTCCAACTGAAGCCGCTTGCGGGAAACGCGCAGCGTGTACTGGCTCCCTCGCTACGCATCGAGAAACGCGAGTTCGCTTCGCCCACGTTCCCGTGGCACGTCGTCCTGAACTCCGTTGGCGCTTCTGCCCCACCTGAGTTCTGGCGCGGGGATCTTGCACGCCTGAGGCGTGCTCTGCGCGGCGGACGACGGAGTGATTGGCGAGATGTCCCGTGCGCGAGGCTGCACCGGGCGTTACTCTCAGCCTCAGCACTGGCTCAGAAGGATGATATGAAGAAGCGTCTTTCCCTCTTGGCGCGGATCTACGCGACCAACCGGGGTCTGGAGCCTTGATCTGTGAGGCGTGGAGCGTGAAACGCCGGTCACAGCGAAGCGGAACGCCACCAGTCGTGGTGTTTCGCCTCCAACTCCTCCAGTGACGGGAAGGGGAAGAACAGCAAGCCATGCTGATCCCCTGTGAAGAACCCGTTCTTCAGTAGGCGACCCCAGCCGCCTGTCTGGTGCGTGCGATCAACCGTCTTCGTCTCCTTGCGGCCCTGCTCGACGTCGTGGATGCAGTCGTAGACGTGTTTCAGGTAGGGCGGCGCTTCCCGGACGGCGATCTGACTCTCGGGCGTGAGACTATCGAGTTCGGGAACGTCGAGCTCTGCAAAGCAGATCCGTGGCACGTGAACAGGCCGGGCGGGATCAGTGACGAAGTGGCAGAACGACGGTGGGTCGAGCTTGCTCGCCACAAGCGGGTGGACCGGGCAGAACTCGTCGTAAAGGTGGTACGCCCCCTCGAAGGCCGTCGGCACGGGGGCCTGGTCGAGGGCAAGTACGCGGCCGTCCTTCGTCACAAGGTGGAGCTTCCCAATGGCAGACAGAGGAACGTGTTCCAACACACGGTAGACGCCCAGATAGACGGAGTGCTTGGGTCTTCCGTCGGTGTGCGCGACACAGTCTCTCGCGATCCGCGAGAGATCGAAGTAGTCGCTTGTGAATCCTGGTCTCACCTCGAAGAACATGGCCTCGCCGTGCGAGCGCTTGCGGGTTCCCGTGGCCAAGTATGCGCCAAACTCGGCCGGGCCGAGCATCGACGCGATCAGCGCCTCCGGGATGGTGGAGAGATAGAGGTAGGTCTGCATGATACTACTCCTTGTCCTGGGCGTGCAGATACCACGCCACGTCGTACCTATCTATAGTTACACTACCCGCGATGGGCCGCTGGCGCAACAGGCGCACGAGATTGGGAGCTCATGTCCGCAGGAGGGGGCATGCAAAACGGTGCGGGAATCGTCCGTTGCGGCGACATTGCCCGGGGTATCCGATCCGGGGAGGGGATAGTCTCAGGAGGCCGAATCAACGCCGCCATCGCTCCACGGCACAGCCCCCGCCCAGTTGGCCGCAAAGACGGTTCTCACCCCAATAGGACAGAGGTACACGTCAGAGACGAGGTCGACCAAGACCGAATGGGCAACATGGTGGTCTCAGTACTGGTTGGTCGCCTCGGACTCGTCGACGGGCCGCGTCAGCTGATCGCTGTTCATGCTGACCCTGAACCGGACGTCCCCGGTCTTCATGGCCTTGACCACCAGGCGCCAAGTCGCCTGTTGCTTCGGAGCGATCGCCTTCACCGGAGCGAACGTCACCACATTGCCTTTCACGGTCGCGTCCGTCGTGCCTGAGCATGACACGTACGACTGGCTGGGCTCCAGCGCGCAGGTGATCTGGACGTTGGTACCGGGAAGCGAGCCCTGATTCGTGGCAGTAATGACGTAGTTCACCAAGCCCCCGACCTCGATCGGGTCCTCCAGGTCAACCACCTCGAGGAGGATTGCGGGGATCCCCGCCACCACGGTGCGCGTGGTAGCGGACACGGCTTCGGCGCACACTGCTTCGACTTGCGCAGTGTTGGTGACGTTGCTGATCTCGTCCGCTCTCAGAGTGAGGCGGACCGATTTGTTGCCGCCGGGGGCCAACTCGCCGAGGTCCCAGATGACGTTCTGGTTGCTCGCCCGGCCACCTTCTGTCGCCTTGACGAATGTGGTGGTGGGCGGGATCGTGTCCCAGAGGACCGTATTCTTGGCGACGCCATCGCCCTGATTGGCCACCGTGATCTGGTAGGTGAGCATTCGCCCCGTGTATTGCTTGTCAGTGCCGGTCTTGGTGATTGTCAGGACTGGCTTCTTGACCACGGTCGCGGATGCTGCGTTGGCCGAGAGGGCTCCCGCCCGAGCCACCGCTTGTCCTTCATAGCGCCCGGGCTTTGTCGCTTTGGCCGTGTACGTCAGCTCGCGGGAATCACCCGTGTCGAGGGCCGTCACATCGAAGTTTACCGTTCGACTGCCGTCGTCGGTCGTCAATCCGTCCGGCAGGCGTTCGCTGACTGTCACGTTGCGCACGGTGCCGATCCCCGTGTTGCTGACCGTGAGTACCACCGGGATCGGGTCACAGACGAGGACTTCAGCCGGCGCCTGGCGGCTCAAGCCAAGCTTGGGTTCGAACGCAGTGACCGTCGCACACAGCTTGCGGCGGTACTCGGCAGTCGTGCACTGAACGTGCTGGCCTGCCGCCTTGGCCATCCCCGTCACCTTGATTTCCCGCGTCTCGCCCGCGGCTAGCGTGCCCAGGCTCCAGATGACACGGCCGAGGGCGTCCCTGCCGGCTGGCGGAACAGAGGACGAGATCTCGAAACTGTCGGAGACCGTGTCTGCAACGGTTACTTCCTCGAGCGGGCAGTCCCCGATGTTCTTCACGGTGATCGTGAAATCGAACGGCACTCCCACGTTTACTTCATCAGGAAGCGCCTTTTCCACGAGGATGACGCCATTGGTCGGGTTGCCTTCCGGGAATACCATACGGTACACGATGAGGTTCCCGCGCCGCACAACTTCGATGCACTCGGTGGGCGCTGACGGAGGCGCGTCATACATGGGTTGCTGTATCACCGGGAGCTGAACGACGGGGGGGGGCTGCATGACCGGCTCTGGCTCGTAATACACAACGGGCGCGGGCCCGGGCTTGTCCATGCACGCGCAGCCTACAAAAAGGGCACTTACTACGATAACTGATGCCGCCGTAAGGACTCGTCCGATTCGGATCATTGTCAGGGGACTCCCTTTTGGTGTGGACAGTCTCTCAGAGTTCCTTGCGTTACTGTCGTGGCAAAATAGTGGAATTGCAAGTCACGGAAGTGCGTAATTGACAAGTTATTAACAGGCTTATTGACAGGCAGAAGCCGCTCGAAGGGAGCTGAATGAATGATCAAGCGAATCACCGCAACTCGTCTCTCGCCGCGTCCTCTACCCCAATGCCGCGCCGGGTTGTGCGTTTGCGGATCTGGCCCTGCAGCTTACGGATGGCGTCTTTCTGTCGCACGGTCAGAGTGCCCGCCTGACCAAGGCGTGTGAGGAGGACCTTGGCACTTGCGAGATCTCCCTCCTCCAGCATTACGGCGGTCTTCTCCGCATGGTCGCGCAGGTCACTGTCCGCCGGCTGGAAGGCGAGCCGCAGCTCGGAAGCGTCCAAGCCTTGTTTGGTCTCGCCGCACCCGACCATGACCAGCCCGCAAACGCAGCAGAGGCAAGTGAAGAGAAGCGCTGAGTGTTTCATCGGTGCACCTCGTTTCAGCCGTGGCTCGGCCATGACTTTACTAAACGCCATCTGCTCCTCCCTGTCAAGCACATTCGTGGCCGGCGCGAACGGCGCTGCGTTCGCCGCGGCGGTCTGCGTGCTGCTGTTGAAAGGCTCCCAACTCACTCTATGTTTGTCTTGACGTGACACGGCGAACGACACGACCCGGCAGACACAAAGGCAGCCAAGGCCGATGGTAACGGATCAGACGCGGAATGGCGAGGCGGAGGACACGGGCAGTGCGGTCGAACGACTGTCCGAGACCGGCTCGGCTCCATCGCGATACCAGATCGTGGAGAAAGAGGGGGCGCGGTACCTGCAGTGCATCAACGCGGCGAACCTCCATCTACGGGTGGAGCGCGGGCTGAGCGTCGACAGCGCCAGCCGCAGGAACTACCCGCGCCAGTGTATGTTCCTGGACGGCGTCTACACTGGGGCTCCGTTCCTGGACAACAAAGCTCGCCAGTATTCCCTCGACCATCACGCCGAATGTGTTCGGGCCTTCACTGCGGCCACGTGCGAGCAAGCCGCGGCTCTCCTGTTGCAGGGACTGCCGCTGGCAGAGGGCACGTGGGAGATCTGCATGAACGAGCCGGACCTCGACGCGTTGCTGGCGGCATGGGTACTCCTGAACCATCGCGAAATGCTGAAAGACGACTGCGAGCTGTTGCGTGCTGCTATGCCCCTGATCAGGGTGGAAGGCATCATCGATGCCCACGGACTGGACAAAGACATCTTGACAGGCTTGGCCGAGGACGTGTACGCTGTCCACAAACGGACCTTGGACGAGCTTATGGAGCCCGAGCGCCGTCTGAAAGCGGCCGGTATGTGGGAGAAGAGCGATTACCTGCTCTTCACGCAAGATATGTTGGACCAGTTCGACCGCCTGTTCCTGACGGACAGTTACCTGTTCCAGTTGCTTGAGGTGGAGGAGATTGCCTGCCTGCCGATCGCGGGGAGTCAAGTTGCAATCCTCTGCCGGTCGACCCGTGGCGTATACGATGCTGAGTTGGCTCTGAAGGACCGATACGCGAAGCAGCTTGGCGTCATTGTTCTCGATAGGGGCAATGGGCACTACACACTGCGGCAGGTGGACACGTTCCTTCACCGGAACTTGAGCAGCGCTTACCGCAGGCTGAACAAACTCGATCCCAAGGCGAATGCGAAGACGAACTGCCTCTGGGGTGGGTCAGCCCACATCGGGGGATCTCCCCGCGAAACCGGGTCCGGCCTCAGCGCTGAACGCATCATGTCGGCCCTGCAGGACGTATATCAGCACATGAACTTCGTCCGGCGCCTCTGGCATTGGTTGACCCACTGACCTCTCCAGTTGGCACGCAGAAATCTGCCGTTTCGTGGCTTCGCCGGTGCGGAGAAGAAGGGAACCGCCAACGACTTGCGTTTGCGTGGCAGAAGCATATCTTCAATTGTGCTCCGATGCGACTTGGTCACTTGGACCGTGTCGCCCAAACCGAAATCGTGGGTGTGCAGAGAGCTGCGCAGGGAGTTGGCGGGCGGAGATGACGACATGTCCCGCGTTCTTGTCGTGGACGACGAACGAAGTATACGAATCACGCTGAGCGAATTCCTCGCCAGTGCCGGACACGATGTTGTCATGGCTGCGGACGCGGGCGACGCGATTGCCAAGCTGACCGAATCCGAGCCCGATGTTGTGGTGACGGATATCATCTTGCCGCGCACCAACGGTGTCGAACTACTCCGCGAGATCCGTACCCTCTCCCCGCGTGTACAGGTCATCATGATGACGGGGGAGCCCACCGTCGATACCGCAACGGAAGCCGTGAGGGAGGGAGCTTTCGACTACCTCTACAAGCCGATCTCCAAGGAAGCGATCCTCAGGTCTGTTGCCAACGCTGCTCGCGTCAAGGCTCTGGACGACGAGAAGGTCGAGCTGCTGGAAGCCAACTACCGGTATCAGGAGAGTCTCGAGAAACTGGTCGATGAGCGCACGCAGGCCTTGCGCGAGACAGAGAGACGCTACCGTCGCCTCGTCCACCATTCGCCGGATGGCATTCTGATCAGTTGCCAGGGACGCATTGTATTCGCGAATGACACCATGGCCACGCTCCTCGGCACGACCCGCGGCCGGGTGGTGGGCACTGACCTCCTCGACTACGTCCACGACGATTGGCGCGACGTCGTCGAAGAGCGTTGCGACTTGGCGATTGCCCATCGCCAGTCGGTGCCGCGGTTCAGGGCGGTCTTTGTCGCGAAGACCGGACAGGAAGTAACCGTCGACGGTGTGGCACTCCCGTTTACGCACGACCGCAAAGCGGCCGTTCAGGTCGTTGTGCGCGACATCACGGAGCAGACAGTGCTGGAGAATCAATTGCGGCAGTCGCAGAAGATGGATGCCGTGGGGCAGCTCGCCGGAGGCGTGGCTCACGATTTCAACAACATGCTAATGGTCATCTTGAACTGCGCCGAGTTCGCGCGTGACGAGGTCGAGAACGACTCACCGGCGTACGACGACATCGAGGAACTCATCGCCACGGTCCGCCGAGCCGCTGACCTCACGAAGCAGTTGCTTATCTTCTCCCGCCGACAGGCCATCACCCCACAGCCCCTGTCTCTCAACACGATCATCGTCGATATGAAGAAGATGCTCGGGCGGCTTGTGTCGGAGGACATTGCAAAGAAATACGATCTCGCGGAGGGGCTCCATCGGACAAACGCCGACGGGGGGCAGATGCAGCAGTTGGTGATGAATCTGGTGGTCAACGCTCAGGACGCGATGCCCGACGGCGGGCAACTGACCGTGTCAACCGACAATGTCGTGCTGACTGAAGCGGACATGGGACGGTTCTTTGACGAAAGAGGGGCTGGGCCGGGAGAGTTCGCCAGGCTGACCGTGACGGACACGGGCGCCGGCATGTCTCCCGAGGTGCAGAAGCGAGTATTCGAACCGTTCTTCACAACCAAAGAGCGCGGCAAGGGAACCGGCCTGGGGTTGTCTACCGTGTACGGCATCACCAAGCAGCACGAGGGCTATATCGAGGTGGCAAGTGCCCTTGGTGAGGGCACGTCCTTCCACGTCTATCTCCCACGTCTGACCGCGGCACAGGACGTAGCACAGGACGAGGCGGCCAAAACCGAACTCCCCCGCGGCTCGGAGACTATCCTCGTCGTGGAAGACGACGCTGCGGTACGGAGCATTACGGCACGCATGCTGCGGCAGCTCGGCTACACGGCTTACGAGGCTGAAGGCGGCCTGGAGGCGCTTGCGCTGGCAGACGAGTTTCCGGGGGATATCGAGCTGTTGCTCTCCGACGTCGTGATGCCTGGTATGAACGGCAAGAGGGTGGCGAAACAGATGCGTATCAAACGTCCCGGCATCAAGGTCGTGTTCATGTCCGGCTATACGGAAGGCATGATCAACAAGAAGGGGCTGGCCGGCGAAGCGGACGGGATGCTGCAGAAGCCGATCGAACTGCGGACCCTCGCGCGTTGCGTACGCGCAGCCCTTGACAAACCGTCCTGACTCACGCCAAGCCGGGGCCGACATGCTGCGGCAAGCCTATGCTCATCTCAACCTGACGCGCAACCCTTTCGGCGAACTCGACGGAGACGAACGGGCTTCACTCGTGGTTGCGGATGTTCGCGATCTTGCCATCGATGTCGGCCGGCCAGGCTTCGCCCTGCAAGTCATCGGGGAGTCGGGCAGGGGGAAGACGAGTCACCTGCTCGCCATCGCCGAGAGCGTCCCCTGCGCCTGCTATGTGCGTGTGCCTGTCGGCGGTCGGACGCGGATACCGAGGGGCCCACTGATCGTCGTTGACGAACTGCAGGAGCTTACGCGTGCGAAGCGTCGACGTCTGTTCGGACGCCCCGGCCTCTCGCTAGTCATAGGTACGCACGTTGACGTCAGCCGCGAGCTGCTCGAGGTCGGGTTCGAGGTGCGGACCCACCGCCCCGCATGCGACATCAGCCCCGGTCGTCTGGAAGAGATCTTCCGACGCCGTGTCGAGTGGGCGCGCCGCGCTCCCGGCCCCGTTCCCGTCGTCCCGCGCCATACCGTCGAGCGACTCATGAGCATCGCCGGGGACGACATCCGTGCCATGGAAGGTATACTGTACGACGCTCTGCAACGCGCCCAAGAGGTAGGTCATGTCGAAGTGTGATGTGGTGATCGAGTTCGATCAACCGGACGGCCTGTTCACGGCCGGCCAGGAATTGACCGGCAGTGTCGTGCTTACGCCGACCGACAATCTGGACGTGAAGGAGGTCGTCATCGAGCAAGTCTGGCAGACGCACGGCCGCGGCAACCCGGATACGGGTTCACTCGACAGACAAGTCGGGGATGGTCGTCGTTGCGTGGCTGGCCAGAGCTACGCGTTTCCGTTTCGATTCGGGATCCCTTCCCACCCGGTCAGCTACCACGGCACACTCATCAACGTGGACCACTACATCACGGTACGCGCCGACGTGGCATGGAAGCGTGACCCGACCGCCAAGAAGGACTATCTGGTCGTCCCGGGCCGGGGGAGTCACGAGGCAGCCATCGCGGCTCACCTCGGTGAAGAGGACGGGAATCGGAAGGCCAAGAAGAAGTCGAGCCCGCTCCTCTGGGTGTTCGCCCCGCTCGTTGTTCTGTTGGTCGCGATGGTGGTGGTGCTTCTCGTGGTGGTGCTCCCGATCATTCTCTGTGTTGCGCTCATCAGGCTGATCCGTCGGATGGCTGCCGAGCGCAAGCTTGGTAAGGTCAGCGTCATTGTCGACGCGGAACTCGTGGACAAGAAGGAGCGGGCGCGGAAGGCCGGGGCGCAACGCGGGATGCTTGCCGGACTCCGTGAGCGCTTCCAAGGCTTGAAGACGCTTACCTACGCGGTTGCGCCCGGACAGACGGTCCCCGTCAGCATCTCGTTCAGACCGCGTTCATCTGTCGACATCAACCGTGTCACGCTCGTGCTGCGGGCCACCGAGAAGGCCACGTCAGGCAGTGGTACCAACGCGCACACGCACACCGAGATCCTCGTCAACGACGAAATGCAACTCCGCGGCCCCAAACGCCTCGCTCCCGGGAAACAGATCGAGATACACTCGGAGTTCGCGCTCCCCGAGACCGACGCATGGACTTTCAACGCGTCCAGCAACAAGATCGAGTGGGGCATGCGCCTGTGCGTCGACATCGCCCATAATCCTGACTGGGTGCAAGACTACACGTTGATCGTGGTTCCGCCGGACTACAGTCCCGAAGCCGCCGGGGAGTACTCGAACGACCTCCAATAGGCGCGATCCAGAGCGTAGGGATCGACTGGCTCGCGGGGCTTCGGGGGATCCTTCAGGATGCCGTACCGGTGCATCTGGTGCAGGTAGTAGTCGTTCGGGCGGAAGCCTTGCATGTCGAATCTCTTCTCTGCCACGAGCCGGTCCTTCGCGTTTGCGATCTCCGCAAGAATCGACTGAAACCCCGGGTCGGCCGTCGTTGCGAAAACGGCGGCACCGGTCTCGTCTCCTCCGTCAGCCTTGCACAACCCCAATCCGCCTGCGGACTTCGCCAGCGGGGCCCGCAGGAGCAGCGACTTCTCCGGTCGGCTCAGGTTGCACAGCGATTGCGGACTCCGCGAATGTCCGTGCTTGAAGTAGCCGATGCGTGCGCGGACATCGCGCAGGTGGTTGAACGTGTGTACCAAGGGTTCGGCCGGGCCGCCCTTGCCGAACCGGAAGAACATCGTCTGTCCTGCGATCCCTCTGTTCTCAGGCACGGCGTGGCCATGACACGTCCCACACCGACGCTGCATCGTCTCGACAGGGAACTCCACCGGGACCAGGCCCGATCCGAGTGCACCGTAGGTGCCGGCGTACGGCGCGCTCGAGTCGATCCACAGACGGACCGTCTTCAACTCCAGCGAAGTCGCTTTCACGCCTTTGTGCGAACCGTCGAATTTCGCGAGCAATCGGCTTGCCGAGCTGCCGACCGTCCGTGGCCCTGTATTGCCCTTCTCGTTGCGGCCGTCAACAACCAGGCAATGCTGCAGCAGTGTCCAGTAGCTCTGGCTGAACAGCGGCGTGTGATCACCGGCCAGGTCGACACGACCGGCATACGTGTCAGGATTGTGACACCGCACGCAGTGACGATCCAGGATCGGCTGGACGTGCATCGGCAGTTCCAGCACATCCGGAACGCCGTCGATCGGCATGATCGTGTCGGGCTCACGGCACATCCCCGCCGGACGAACACGAGACGCGAGTGGGGCTGTCGTACGACTTTCGTGGCACCCTACGCAACCAACCCTCTCGCCGGGCTGTACCGTGAGAAAACTGTGCATCCGCTTGACGGCCAGGCCGTTGGCGTCGAGCGCGACGAAGAACAGAGATCGCATCGCCGGCACGATGAAATGGGCGGAGCCGTCCGGCGCGACCGGTACGGTACCGAGAATGCGTGCCAGCGTAAATGTCCCGCCGTTACTGATCGGCCACGGTCCGCCGGAGAAGTTCACCGGTTTCGGGAGCTGTTCCATCACCAGCAGTTGCACAATCTCTCCCGGCTTCACCCCGCCCATGTTCCGGCCGCAGGTCACGTCCTGGAGGAACAGCTGCCCCGTCGGCTCGGTCAGGTCGACACGTGCCGGGATGATGCGTTCGCGCGGTCGTGGTAGAACCGGGCGCGGCTCGTGGCAGAAGCGTCCTCTGTCAGCGGCCGGCAGCGCATACAGCACTTCCGTCCTGCCTCGGCTGTCCATCACCAGAATCCGCGGACCTTCAGCCACGAGGAGACAGTCTTCCGTCAACGCGTACGGATCACGGAACACAGGGCCCCCACGACTGATGTGCCGGGCGGATGCCCGCACGTCAGGACCGAGCGACGGATCGACGATCGTGATGGTGCCTGCGTGCTCCGGACGTCCGTGCCCGGGAGAGAACGATGCCACGACTTTCCTTGTCCCCGGGATGGGCTTGGCGTCGAGCATCGCCGTGCCTGGATGCATGTTGCCGAAGAACGCCGTTTGGCCGGTGCCGTCGGGGTTCATTGTCCAGAGGTGGTGGAAGTCGCTCTGACTGCGGTCCACGTACTCCCAGCGCATGTACAACACGCGACCGTCCGGCAGAGGCCACGGTGTATTGTCGTGCTCGATGTTGCTCGACAGCATGCGGATGCCGCCGCCGTCCGCGTCGCATCGGTGCACTGTGGCCACGGGCGTGAGCCAGCAGTTGACGAAGCGCCGGCACCGGTCGGAGACGAACACGATGTCGCCGTTGCTTGTGTATGTCGGTTCCAAGTCATTGAAAGGCCCGTCGGTGAGCTGCCGCAAGTCCTTGCCGTCCATCCCGATTTCGTAGAGATGGAAATACGCCGTCCCCTCCCTGCGGTAGGAGAACAGAATCCGTCCGGCGTCGTAGTGGACCTGCGGATCTCGCACACTGCCCTTCGGGTCGTCGAGCAATACCGTCACGTCACGCGTACGGACATCGAGCGTGCACAGTCGTCCGCCGTCTTTGTAGATCGGCGTCATTCTCACACCGTTCGGCTCGCGTTGTGGCGGATATTCACGGACCGGCGATGCGTAATAACCGAAGTTGGCGTACCAGTGGTCGTTTCCCGGCACGCGAACGGCGAACACGATCTCTTTCACTTCCTTCATCGGACCGACGAGGGCATCTTCCAGCACATCCACGGGAGAAGGTCCCACAGTCACCACCGCGGACGGCGCCTCGGCCAACACGTTTGGCGGCTCCGGCGCCGGAAGGCCCACGATGCAGACCGGGTCGATCACAGGTCCTTCAGCTCGCGCGCTCTGCAAGAAAAGCCCCCGCACACTTGCCCCATCCGTGTACCCCAGGTCGGAGAGATCGATCCCGACCGCAAGTGCCTTGAAGTCGTCGTGCCTGATGAACGGCTCGCGCTGATCGGCCAGCAGATCGCGCAGGCACCGTGGCGGCGTTGCCGTGCGATGTCCGCAGAACTCCGCCAGAGGCTGGGCCGCGGAATCCGCAAACTGGATGTCGAACGCGTCGACGGTGATGCCTCGCAGGCCGGACTCGAAGGCCAGTGGACAGATGTGGAACGGATCACCCTCCAGTGGTGACGCGATCTGCCGCTGCATCTCGAACACGACCAGATCGTCTCCCGGCAGATTGACAACCGGCCGATCGAACTCGAACGCCATCCCCGGCGTCGCGTCGGCACCGACGAGCACGGGCGATTCAGCGAGTGCCCCATCCCCTGCGCCGGGGTTGATGACACCGCTGTTCAGGACGATATCGAGTAGTCTCCCCCTTGCCGCACCAGTTGGGACCGAGGTCTCGGCCGGCACGATGATGTTGGCAGCTGTCGTCGAACGAAAATGCGTAATCCGCACGCCGATCAACGCGTCAGCACCAAAGACCACGACTCGCTTCCCCCGCGCCACCGTCACGCTCGTCAACTCCGTCCGTCCCTCGTCATGACGCACGGTGTACCCGGTGACGCGCGCCGTCGCAGGTGTCGCGACAGCGAGAGAGAAGAACAGTGCGGCGAGTCTCGGCATCGGCATCCTGGGTCAGTGGCTCAACATGGGACACAGGGCATACTGTAAGCCCATACCGGTGGCCGGCAGTGCGTACGGCGCTCGACGAAGTGGGTTACAACGGCTGGATGACGATCGAGGGCAGCGGAAGATTGTCGGCCGAGGAGAAGGTCAAGCACCTCGATCTGATAGTGGCCGGCGCGTCCTGAAGGGAAGCACGGTGCATCAGTCGATCGCCACCACACCGTACTTGTCCTCGTAGGTCTTGACGGTTGTGTCCAGCGTTTCAAGGGCCTTCTGGAGGGTGTCGCCGTGCTTGGCCTTCTTGGAACGTGATTCCAGATTTGGCCGGATGCGTTTCATGCTGGCGATGAACGGCTTCCCCTCTTCGCCCAACCGTTCGGCGGCCTTGGCGAGGCCGATGTTCCCCCAGCGAGCCCCGATGATTGTCCAGCTTGCCGGAAGAGGCGCCATGTTGGGGTAGATCCTCTCGATCGCCGGGAGCAGGGCGATCGCGTTCTCGGGGGCCTTCTGCATGTTCACGTACCGGAGCGTTTCAAAGATGTTGTTGCGGTCAATCGGTTGCTTGAAGCCTTCACGGAGTTCGAGGCGTTTGATCGACTCGGCCATGCCGGCAACGATTTCGTCTTTGAGCTCCGGGTTCTCCGCGATGGCTTTCTTGAAGAGGGTGGTGGCGCCCCACCGC
>JGI10211J34971_10001345_pt1 | contig 20434 bp, 21 predicted proteins | sample Etolagsediment_FD_34971 | JGI IMG/M metagenome (IMG submission 34971)
GCACGGTAGAGTTTCCCCGACGCTGGCGTCGTGATCAAGACCTTAGCCCGAGGATGAAGACGGAACCGGCAGTCGAGGTCATCGCCTGACACCATGCCTCCAGGCGGGTGCAACACGTAGCAATGCGCTAAGTCCTGATCGTGAAACAACTTCTGTACCCTTAACGGTCCAGAATGCGAAATCTCCGCAAGCGCAGTATTGCCTATGCTGGTTTGATGAAACTGACAACTAAGGCTGGCGGGCCATGCATGATCAGGTTCATCTGACAGACACTGATTCATCATTTTCTTATCCGTGGCATAAGACACTGGATAACCGAAGTCCGGCGGCGACAGGATCAATAATAGTCAGACTATCCCATTGGCTCGCCAGATTGGCGTAGAGATCCGTCATACCTGCACAACCCAATATAATCGCTACATTTTCGCCGTACTTACCAGCGATGTCTCGAATACGATCGTTAAGTATCCTCAATGACTCTCCAGGGTTCCGTTCGAGTTCGAGCACCGGTATTCCGCTGGCAACGACGTCGAGACAGCGCGACTCGAACCCTTGCCGCTGAATTGACTCTCTTATAACTGGAACAGAAACCGAGAGCGTGGTCAGAACCACAAATCGTTGCGAACGGAGTGACGCCCAATGATATGCTGCCTGACCGATACCGATGACGGGCCGCCCAACCTGATCAATGAGATCCCATACACCGGTATCATCAAAACAACCCACCACAAATGCAGCGTATGCGTCTGGTAATTGAGAAACCAAAGACAACATCGCCTCAGTTGCGAGCTCGCCGTCCTCAGCGCCCTGGATCGCCTCCGGCGCTCCGCGGTTTGTGATGAACTCGAACCTTGTCTCCCCCATAACACCCATTCGGTCAAGGGTATCCCGACAGGTACTCGTCATTGACTCGGTGCTGTTTGGATTAATGAAACAAACTACTGGACAGCTCATCATCGACCACTTCCAATCTTCCGTCGGAGCATCCAGAACAGGGCGAGTGAGATTCCAATAACCAAAAAACTAACGCCGGTGGTCACTGCTCCAAGCGCGTAAATCGAGGGATTGGTGACGGTTGTCGTTAGACCCCTCAGCTCTAACGGAAGCGTATTCACCGCTCCGAGAGCCTGGGACGAGCGTGCTAGCTCGTCGTAGCTGAGTGTGAATCCGAACAACGCCACACCCACAAGAGCCGGGGCGATGAGCGGGAAAACCACGCCCCAAAAGGTTTGCCACGGTGTCGCACCGAGATCTCTCGCGGCTTCCTCATAGCTCGGGTTAAAACGATTGAATACCGCAAACATGATCAATAGTCCGAAGGGCAGCGTCCAGGTAAGGTGCGTACCTAAGCCCGACGCAATTAGGCCCATCGAGGTCTGGAAATCATTGACGATCCACTGGATCTCAAAGGTCTGACCGAGCCACTTGATGGTCTCATCGAGCAACCGAAACTGCAGCGCGATACCTAAACTAATCGCGATCGATGGAATAATCAGGCTAGCAATCGTGAGGTAGAACAATAAACCAGAACCGCGAAATTTTTTTCGGAAAGCTAGACCGGCACACAGACTCAGCACCACGGTGAAAATCATCACCAATACGCCAAGAAGCAGAGACCGACGGAGTGCACGAGAGATATCAACCACACCCAGGCCACGCCAAAGCTCTTCGAACCAATGAATAGAAACGCCTCTCATGGGGAAGGTCAGGCCGCCCTCGGGTCCCTGGAATGCGAGCAGGATAATGGACAAAACAGGTCCATATAGGAAGACAACAAAACAGCCAAAGAATACTGTCAACCACGCTGTCTGATGCCGAGAAAACATAACTAAAGCTCCTTCCGCACGTTAACAATCCGCATCATAGCTGCCACCATGAGAAGCGTTATCGTGACCAAGACCACCGCGTTAGCTGCCGCCGCGGGGAACTGTAAGTAGCTCATCTCGACATAAATAATTTTCCCTACGGACGCAATTTGTTGGCCTCCGAGGACGCCGATCGTTATGAAATCACCGACAACGATCGTGATAACGAAGATGGACCCGATCATGATTCCGGAGCGGCTCAATGGGATAATGATGTTTGTGATGATCTGCCAAGCGGACGCACCTGAGTCTTTGGCGGCCTCAATTAGCGACTTATCAATCTTGGCCATTGAGTTAAAGATTGGGACAACCATAAACAGCGTATAGAGGTGGACGAAGCCCAGCGTAACCGAGAAGCCGGAATAAAGGAGCCACTCTATCGGTTGATCGATGACCCCCATACTTATGAGGCTGGTGTTGACGATCCCATTTCTTCCAAGCAAAGGGATCCAGGAGATCATTCTGATGACGTTGGATGTCCAGAAAGGAATCGTGCAAATCAGAAACAAAACGATCTGCATTTTTAAACTACGGACGCAGAAAACGAGATATAGCGCCACCCCAAAACCGATGACGAGGGTGAAGAACCAGGTCAGCAACACGTACTTAAAAGTCGACAAATAGGTCGCAAACGTTGTGCACAGTCCGTCGCCCCAGTCAAAGCAACCGTAAAATAACTCCTCGTAATTCATGAGGATGAAGTCTGGGATGAGGGAGTACTCTGTATAATCCCAAAAGCTCACGACCACGACCAGTATCAGTGGCAATATGAAAAACGACGCCAATACAAGCGCAAACGGTAATGCGAGGAGGCTGCTGCTGTTTGGTCTAGCCATACCCTTATCCATAACTAGGGGGATGGCTACGCCACCCCCCTCATCGAGCTAGCCTATGAGGCTACAAACTCGTTCCACTTTCTTACCATGTACCGGTTTTCGTCCATGACCGCGTTCCAGCACGCGACACCGCCCATCCGAGTCTCGTACGAACCACCGTCACGAACCTCACCAGCCGACGCGAGCTTCTGTCCACTCGGAGACATGATGTCCTTCGCGGCAGGCTTACCGAGCATCCAGTAGTCCCACTCATAGGCTTCCATGTTCGCCTTAGCTGTCGGCAACACCGCTGAGTAGTAGCCTTGCCGGTTAAGGTAAGCACCCGCCCAGCCCGATAAGAACCAATTAATGAACTCATACGCCAAGTCTGCTTGATATCCCTTGATCGTGGTAGGCAGACCGAAACCGGCGGCCCAGGCCCTGTAGCCTTCTTTAAGCGGCTGGTACACACAAGGGATTCCCTTAGTCCTGACCGCCGTGATCGCCGGCGACCACATCGACTGAATCACGACCTCACCCGACGCCATCAGGTTAACGCTCTCGTTGAAGTCAGACCAGAACGCCCGGAACTGACCCTGCTTCTTCGCCTCAGTCAGTACCTTCATGGTCAGGTCGATCTCTTGCTTGGTCATGTTTCCTTTGTCAGGGTATTTGTACTCACCCATCGCCTCGACGACCATCGCCGCGTCCATGATCCCGATCGATGGAATGTTCAAAATGGAGGCCTTGCCCTTAAACTCGGGATTCAGTAGCTCCGCCCAACTGTTAATCGGACGACCGATCAGGTCGGGCCTGATACCTAACGTATCCGCGTTGTACACGGTTGGTATTAGCGTCACCCACTCAGTCGGCGTGCTAGAGAAGTTCTTTGACGTCTCGCCGTCCTTGTAAAATACCTTCTTGGGAGCCGTACCCTGGTCACCGATCTTCTTACCCGCGACCTCACCCTTTGTGAATGCTGTGACGATGTTGTCGAACTCTTTAATCCTGTTAGCGTTCATACCGATCAGGTTCCCTGACGGCACCAGCTTTTTCAGACTGAAATATTCCGTGTCCACCAGGTCGAAACTGTTAGGTTGAGTCAGTATGCGCTTCGTTACCTCGTCGGTAGTGACAGGGATGTACTCGATCGTTATACCTAGATCTTCCTTTGCCTTCGCAGCAATAGCTTGATCCTGGTTTACCGCGGTACCCAAATAGCGCAGTACCTTTTTCTCGTTCGACATGACGTATGGAGCGACGCCGCCAAACATCGACGCAGCCGCCAGTGTGCCCGCGCCTTTGATAAAGGATCGTCTCGACAATCCGATCGTGTTTTCTTGAGTTTTCTTGGACATGATGCCTCCGTAGCTCAGTTTTTAAGTAAAGTTTCCGTTCCCGGAATCCACTGGGTATTGCACTCGTCTCCTATCGTTACGCCTAAACTCAAAAAAGTCTTATCATCCGTAAAGGCGTGCAATATTCCAAAATCAGTGGCTACTGAAACCTTGAGATGCTGACCAAGGTATTCGATTCGCTCAATCTTTGAGTTGGGTCGTCCTTCGGTTCCTATCATTAGCTCACTGTACTTCACAGAGACCAGTCGATGATCAGACTCGATCACGTTGTGGCCTCCGATGAATTCTGCGACGAATCTGTTTGCAGGGGTCTCGTAAATGTCTCTGGGTGATCCCACCTGCTGGATCTGTCCTCCATCCATCACGATCACCACGTCAGACAAAGCCATCGCCTCCTCTTGGCTGTGGGTGACGTGAACGAATGGTATGCCGAGAGACTTCTGCATCGCTTTCAGCTCTGCCCTCATATCAATACGCAGGAAGGGATCTAATGCAGAAAGGGGTTCATCGAGCAGTAACGCCTTCGGCGACGTAACTAGTGCCCGAGCCAGCGCGACACGTTGTTGTTGTCCGCCCGAGAGCTCAGACGGTAACCGGCCGGCAAATTCTTCGAGCTGGACTTTTCTTAGGTAATCCAGCGCGACCGCATGCCTCGAGTTCTTGTCCATCCCAGCGATTTTCAAAGCAAACGCGACGTTATCGAGCACTGAGAGATGAGGAAAGAGCGCGTAGTCCTGAAACATCATTGAAGTCGGCCGTTTGGCTGGGGCAAGATCCGTGACATTTTTTCCGCCAACTATTACGTCTCCGGAGAAAACGGATTCATGTCCAGCGATCGCTCTAAGAGTCGAAGTTTTGCCACAGCCAGATGGACCTAACAAACAACAATATTGATCCGATGTCAGTTTGAAAGATACGTTTGATACAGCCGTGACGTTGTCATATCGGATGCAAAGGTCTAAGACTTCTAGCGCGTTCATAGTTCCTCATTTTTATTTTTGTAACTCAAGACTTATGCCAAATCTTAGAATGTCTTTATAACCATATACTTATACTTCTGTCCAAAAAAACTATGTAAAGCGCATTTATTATTAACCGCATCTCCACGGTGCACGACCGGATGCTTTTTTCGGCAAATGCACCAAAATGGTATGCTTCTTCGAACGTAAGAATGTTGCACAAAGATAAAGAGGTCCGAATCTATGGCGACGGTCAGTGAATCAAATAATCCGCTGGTGTTGGACAGAATCACTCGACTCCGGGATAAAGCCACGTCCAGTCGAGAATTCAGACAATTTGTGAAAGAGATCACGATTCTTCTTGCCGCTGACGCGACAAATGAACTGCCAGTGGTCGAAGTCGATGTCGAGACGCCGCTGCAGGCTACGACTGGTCAACTCGTATCGCAGCCTGGGCCCTGCGTCGTCTCGATCATGCGCGCCGGCAATCTCATGGCGGAGACCCTTCGGGACCTGATAAGCGACGCTTCGATAGGTTTCATTGGGCTCGCTCGCCAGCCGGTAACGCTCGAGATCGACGACTATTACACCAACTTACCGAACGACATACAGGACAGGTATTGCATCGTAGTCGACCCAATGTTAGCGACCGGGAACAGTCTCAGCGTGGCGATCAAAAAACTGATCAATACAGGGGTCACTCAGATAACGGTGTTCAATATCCTCGCCTGTCCCGAGGGGATACGACGTATCACTTCGGAGTATCCGGACGTCAGGATTGTTGTGGCCAAAGTAGATGACAGGCTTAATGAGAAGGGCTACATCTTACCAGGACTTGGCGACGCGGGGGATCGCATTTACGGGACCGACAGCCATTGAACGATCTAAACTTTGGGTTGCTGGATCAGCACGCTCGTGACGAGTTCAACCTCGTCGCAGTTATGACCATCCCCGCCCCGATCGATGATGACAAACTGCTGGGGCTCTATTACCAATAACGGGTGATGCCAGACATTTTGGTGGTAATTCACCCCCTGCCTGCCGGATGCCCAAAACGCACAAACCGATTCTGGTTCTGGCGCCGATGCCACGACAACTAGCCAACGCTTATCCTCTATCGGATAAAAGGCCTGGCTACCTAAGGGATGTTTTTCAAGCATCTTTATTTCTAAGGGGCGAGGCCTACCCAAGAAAAAACTAAACTGAGCCCTCGCACTCTCACCTCCTAGCTGGATGTCAATCAGGTCGTGAACACGTGTCGTATAGCCCGAATTAATCTCAAAGTGGTTTGATCCTTCAATCTGGATCACGTCTCCAAACGGCGCGAAAGCTTCGCGCGTCAGAGGCTGTGGTTTGATGGTAAGCATCAGATTGATATCCCAAAAATTCGAAGTCGTGATATCCCACCATCTGGGTAGGTATTGAGTTTCACGTGCGTCACCGGATCCTTAGAGGCGACTTCATAGGTGTGAATCGAGTCAGCAGTAAGCGCCCGGTACGCCAATACCTCATCCCAGAACATCGCTTGGGTCACGATGGCGTCCTTTCCGAGATTCGGCATTTGAGCGGCCTGCAAAGAGCAACCTCCCGGAAAATTTCCTTTGAAGTGCGCAGTATCAATCTCGACACGCTCTATGATGCCTGGGACACCCAGTTTCACAATAATCCACTCATTGCCAGGGACCCGGCGACGGGCGGTTTCCCAGCCATCGCCCATGTTCACGCCGCGACCTGGGGTCAGAATCACTTCAGGGTTTCCATAGTGCGCGTCCGAGTAGGCAACAACTCGTCCACCAAGCTTGAGGGCAGATAACTCACGTTGAGCCCCTGGCTTGACCTCGTCAGCGACCGGATGCCCGTAAACCTTCAGACGGGCGACGCCACCATCCGGAAAGATATTCAAACGGACCCAACGAATCGGTTGATCGTGAGACTTTGCGTCAAAGAAATGATGAGAATTCCCCTGAAGGCTGACCTCATCTAACAAATCAATCCACTGATCATCAGATGGACGCTCTACACTAGCCGATCCCTGAATCGATGCGCCCGGCGGATAGTTTCCTGTGAAATGCGCCGTATCGATATCGAAGCCAGCTATCATGCCAGGAACGGCCAGTTGAATAAGGCACCAGTCAAACCCACCACCCCGACGGCGACGCGACTCCCAGCCGTCCATATACTGGCCATTCTTATCGAAACGACCCTTATGGAACTCGGGCTCTGAGTCCGTCAAAAGTCGCTGCTTATCGGCAAAGAAATCATCGCTGCAATCAACGGCGACGGCGCCAAGCCTCTCACTCGCCAGATTCACAGCGTCCAGCGCGAAGCTTGGTGGATTTGATTCAACACTCATCTGCTATGGTCTCCAAACGCAATCGAGCGATCCGATGGACCTGTTCAATTGCTATCTTAAATTCTTCCTCACGCGAATGACTCACCCTGACGCGAAACGCTTCCAAAATATCTGTTCGGTGATAACCCTTCACCGCAAATATAAATGGAAACCCAAATTTTTCGATGTATGCGGCGTTTAATTTCTGAAACTCGTCCAACTCCTCGGGCGTACACCGGTCAAGCCCTGCACCCGTCTGCTCTGAGCGGGATGACTCGGTGAGCTCAGCCAAACTCAGCCGGCCAGCCAAATCCGGGTGTGCACAAAGAAGATCTAACTTTAGCTTATCAGACGCTGTGTCAACCACAGACCGCATCTGTTCCGCCATCGAAACCACGTCAATACACGGTTTCAACGATGGATAAACCGACTCAGCGACCCACGGCGAGTGCTCATAAACATCGCCAAACACGGCGATGAAATCCATAAGATTCAACCGCTCAGGGTAAGGAGATCGGCTCACGAGCTCACCACGTAAGGATGCTCCTTCGCCCAGTGCCTCGCAATATCAACTCGACGCGCGATCCATACCTGATCGTGAGCCAACACATAATCCAGAAATCGCTGAAGCGCCTTAAAACGAGCTGGCCTGCCGATTAGCCGGCAGTGCAACCCTACAGACATCATTTTAGGGGCGGTCTCACCCTCTCTATACAGCACATCAAACGCATCTTTTAGGTACTGATAAAACTGCTCAGCCGTGTGGAATCCCTGGGCCGTCGCGAACCGCATGTCGTTAGTATCGAGGGTATAGGGGACAACGAGATGTGGGCGCCTGGTCTCGACCCTACTCCAGAACGGGAGGTCATCCGAGTAATCGTCGGCGTCATATTCGAAATGGTCGTACTGAGCAACCAGACAACGGGTGTGCTCGCTGGTCCGTCCTGTATACCACCCAGCCGGCTTCTCACCAGTCAAGCGAGCATGGATCTCGATCGCTTTCTCCATGTGCTCGCGCTCGTCTGATTCCGAAAACCCGTCGTAGTTAATCCAGCGGTAGCCATGGCTCGCGATTTCGTGACCATCTCGAAGAAATACCTCGACCACCTCGGGATGCCTCTCCATCGCCATGGCGACACCAAAAACTGTCAGTGGTACCTGGCGCGATCTGAATAGTTCCAGGATACGCCAGACACCAGCGCGCGACCCGTACTCATAGATCGATTCCATCGACATGTGGCGGCGACCCTCGAAGGGTTGGGCTCCGATGATCTCAGAGAGAAAAATCTCACTAGCCGGATCTCCGTGAAGGATTGAATTTTCGGCACCCTCTTCGTAGTTCAAGACAAACTGAACTGCCACACGTGCGTTACCTGGCCAATTCGGATATGGCGAGCTTCCCTCGTAGCCTTTTAAGTCGCGCGGATATCCTTGTCCCAATTTCTATCTCCACTTATTTGTTATCATACGGTACAACCGAACGTAATAATCCAGAATAACAGTCTCTGGACTCCCCAAAATTAACTTCACCGCCTAGAGGACAAACTATGGCTGACTACTGGATGGAATGGGCAAGCCTCCTCCTGCGCTGGCTCCACGTGATCACTGCGATCGCATGGATAGGTAGTTCGTTTTATTTTGTTTGGCTTGACCTCTCACTTCGCAAAGCCGACCGCTTGCCTGAGGGCGTGCACGGCGAGTCCTGGAGCGTCCACGGCGGTGGATTCTATCATGTTCAAAAATATCTCGTGGCTCCAGAAACGATGCCGAAAGAGCTCCATTGGTTCAAGTACGAGAGCTATTTCACATGGGTCAGCGGTTTCTCACTGTTGGTCGTCACCTACTACTGGGGGGCACAGGTATTCCTGATCGACTCATCGGTGGCTGATCTGTCAATCGTACAGGCAGTCGGCCTGTCGCTGGGATCACTGGCCCTGGGTTGGGTCATATACGACGGACTATGCAAAACCCCGGCCGGGAAAGATCTGCGACTACTCGGGATCCTCGTTTACGCGGTTGTCATATTAGCCGCCTATGGCTACAGCGAAGTCTTCAGCTCACGCGCCGCGCTGCTCCACGTTGGGGCTTTGGTTGCTACCTGGATGACCGGTAACGTGTTCTTCATCATTATTCCTAACCAGAAAAAAGTGGTCGCTTCGCTTCAGCAAGGCAAGACCCCAGATCCCGCACTAGGCCAGCAAGCTAAGCAGCGTTCTACGCACAACAACTATCTGACGCTACCTGTGCTTTTTATGATGCTTTCAAATCATTACCCAATGACATTTGTAGGAGAAGATTTGTGGATCTTAGTCGCCCTGGTGGTCTTAATCGGCGCGATCATCCGAGACTATTTCAATGCTGGGCACGCCGGCGCGACTGGGCTCCGCGTGAGATGGCAATGGCCAATCGCCTCGGCCCTGATCGTGATACTAGCGGTTTGGGCCAAGCCAACGACTGTCACCTTGGATGCTAACCAAAAGTTTAAGGATGATGACGTTCAGATTATCGTGTCCACACACTGCGCGGTTTGTCATGCCTTGCAACCGACGATGCCGGGTTTCTCGGCACCCCCAAAAGGTGTTGTGCTCGAAAATCTTGCTGATGTCCAAAAGTATAAGCAACAGGTGTATGCGCAGTCGGTCGCATCTCGGGCAATGCCACCGGGTAATATGACACAAATGACGACAGGGGAACGCGCCATTCTGGGCCGTTGGTTGGAGATACATTAACATGTTCAAAGTCAAGCATAGAACTCCGGTCCCTAGTCTGACCATCCTGTTAACTTGCTTTCTTAGAGTGGCTTTATTAACCCGGAGATAACAATGACGACCCTCTCGACCCATGTGCTCAACACAGCCAACGGGACCCCGGCCCAGGGCTTAAAAATAACGCTCAAGCGTCTTGATCCGNAGCCTAAGGATCTTGGCGTCTTCGTGACCAANGCCGACGGCCGCGTGTCNGAGCAATTACTTTCAGAAAAAGAAGCATTATTTGGTGTCTACGAAATCACTTTCCATGCCGGAAAGTATTTAAGAAGCCTCGGGTTAACGCTCCCGGAGTATCCATTCCTCGATATTATTCCGATCCGATTTGGTATCTCCGAGGATGCGCACTATCACGTTCCTCTGTTATTGAGTCCCTATGGATTTTCGACGTATCGGGGTAGCTAAATAACCCTGACCTCATAATCAAATTATCTAGGCAGCCGAACCATTGCTTTTTGATACACTCAAGATTCATTGTTCAGATAGTAGTATCTATGCCCACAGTAAAGCGCGCCGTCGCGCTCCTAGTTTTAGTAACATTGTCGATCTGTGTGAGAGCGGATCAAACGAAGCCCGAGCTTGACGGGTTGTTCCGAGCCCTCAAGCAGTCTGGTGACTTGATCAAAATATCGATGATCCAGAACCAGATCTGGGTTCATTGGTACGAGCTCCCGGAGGAGGCTCGAGCCGTCCAAACAACATTTGATCAGGGGATACTGGCCCTACAACTCGGTCAGCCTAAGATCGCGATCGAGCATTTCAGCCGAGTGATCGGAGCTGCACCAAAGTTCGCTGAGGGTTGGAATCGTCGGGCCACGGCCTATTTTATGGTGGGAGATTTCGAGGCATCGCTCCGAGATATCCAGCAAACACTGGCCCTAGAACCAAGACACTTTGGGGCTCTCGGGGGGCTCTCGATGATTCTTGAGAATACGATGCAGTATGACAAGGCTATTCAGGCTGAAAAACTTTTACTCAAACTGATGCCGGAAAACGGCTTGATAAAAGAGAGAATCCAGAACTTGCAGACACGAGAACTCGAGTCTCGCATCTGACTCAGTACTTACCACTCACAAATTCAAGCACTATCAGAGGCGACGCCAAACTAACTATCACTATGATCGCCAACAGCAACCAATCTAGGTAGCGGTGCATTGATACGACCTCAAACGCTTATACCTCGTTAGGCGTATTAGGTAAAAAAAGAACAACACGACAACGGTTAACCTTTTCAGAGACCTGATTGGATTTCATCTTTCCAACGCAAAATTCCGGCTGTGAATGTCGCCACCACTCCGTTCTTGGAGTCGGGCATCGAAAACATCAGGCTGAACAACTTCTCCTGAACCGTTCCTGCTCGCTCCCACATCTCAAAGCCCACCTCGTCGCTCGTTATGTCAATCAAACAAAAATCCGCGTACTTACCGGCCTCTAGCGAACCAATAGAGTCATCTTGATGGAGAGCCTTCGCGCCACCAAGTGTGTGCCAATAGATCAACCGCAACGGATCTAATACCCGCCCCCTGAGCTTGGCGACTTTGTAAGCCTCTGCCATCGTCACGAAGGGGTTTAACGAAAATCCGCCGCCGACGTCGCTCCCTAGCCCAATATTGATATCTCTCGAGACGTATCCATCGGCATCAAAGAGCCCTGAACCAAGAAACGTGTTGCTGGTGGGGCAGTGGATTACTGACGCACCCGCCACAGCCCATCTCTCGTACTCAGTTTCCGTGTTATGGATGCCGTGAGCAAGCAGTGACCGATTACCCAGCAACCCGAAGCCGGCATAAACATCGAGGTAATCAGTGGCGTGGGGAAATAGTTTAGAGGTCATCAGGATTTCATCTGCTGTCTCATTAATATGAGTTTGCATCAATAAGCTTTGGTCTGATTCCAGAAGTTGACCGCAGTAATCCAGCATCTCCTCGGAGCAAGAGATAGCGAACCGTGGCGTTATTACGTAACTGAATCTTTCCAGGCCACGACTGGTCTCGATTGCCCTCTGATTCATGTCTTTAAAGGCCGCGATGTCGACCGACAACGCATCAGGAGCGCCTCTGTCCATGCCCGTAATCCCTGATACGAGATTCAACCCTAAGTCGCGATTTGAGGCTTGGAGGGACTCAAACGCGATCTCATGTATAGTTGAAAAAACAGCGGCGGTTGTGACTCCCTTCTCAAGAATCATTTCCAAGAATCTGGTAGCGCGTTTCCCTGCATATGATCTATCACCGTATTTGATCTCCTCCGGAAACGTGTACTTATCCAACCACTCAAGGAGGGAGGTTCCATAGGAAGCGATAACCGGTAACTGAGGGTAATGTACGTGAGCGTCCACGAATCCAGGAAAGATCAGGTGCTGAGTACGGTGGATTTGATTATGAGCGTACTCATCAGGAAGCTCAGAGCCAACGAACAAAATCCGACCATCATCACCGATCACCAAGAATCCGTCGTCGTAGTAAAGGTATTCGTCTGATCCCCTATCATCGAGAAGGGTAAAGAGTCTACCTCGAATAACGGAAGTCTCTTTTTTATCTGAAACCACAGGACCTCACCTCACGGTCTTTATCTTGGTAATATCTTCGCTGTAAACCGGAGGACTCATTCACGTTTTAATACGCTCTGCCGATTGCCAAAGAAGAAACTCTGCAACCGCTGACACCGCTATCACTGAAGGCTCCTTGCCGAAGATCCCGACGATACCAATCGGACAATTTATTTTACTCGGGTCGAGACCGAGATTTTTCAGTCGACTTTTAAATCGTGCTTTCTTGGATTTAGATCCAATCAGTCCAACACAACCACTCACCTCACATTCAATGAGAGTCCTACAAATCTCGAAGTCCAATTCATGACTGTAGGTCATCACGAGGTGATACGCCTTCTGTGGGATCGAACCCATTAAACTCGAAAGGTCTGAATAAGTTGCCCCTAACTCTTTCCGGTCGTCAAAGGTCAACAACGGATGCGGGATTGTCGCCATGATAGTNGCGATCGATGATCCCACGTGTCCCAGCCCGTACAAGACCATTGGAAAACCAGTTTCTAAATATGTTTCAGGTTCCTCGACGGCACTGAAAGCCAGATCTACAATCCCCCCGCAACACTGAGCCAAGATGGGACCCAGGGGCAGACTAACCTGGGAATCGCGCAGTCCTTCAGCGATCATGTTGCGGGCTCGATCGGTTGCCGCTAACTCCAACTGGCCGCCGCCAATCGAACCAACCTGGGAATCGGAACTAACCCACATCTTGGTCCCTTCAGCACGCGGGGCACTGCCTAACACTCGAACGATCTCGACTAGGATCCAGTCGTCGCGCACCGGACACACCTGAGAATTTCCTGAGGGGTGGCCGGCGCGTTCAGCTCCGGCCAAAACTGGCTGTCCGAACTCAAGCCACTAATGGCATGGCAAATCGCCGAGTGCACACTGATCGCGAGCATGAGCGGTGGCTCGCCAACCGCTTTAGACTGGTAAAGCATCTCCCGCGGATTCGCGCCATCCCACAACTGAATGTTCATCTCAGGTCTATCGGAAGCGGTTGGGATCTTGTAAGTGCTGAGACCATGTGTCAACAGTTCGCCATGGGTCGAGTAGACCAACTCCTCCGAAGTCAACCAACCCATGCCTTGAATATACCCGCCCTCGATCTGACCCAAATCGATGAGCGGATTGAGGCTCTTGCCGACGTCATGAAGTATGTCCGCCTTCAGGACCTTGGAGACCCCCGTCAATGTATCGATCTCCACCTCCGTAACGGCCGCTCCGTTTGCAAAATAATAAAAAGGACGGCCTTTGCCGGTTTTAGGATCCCAACCAATGTCCGGTGTCGCGTAGTGTCCGGTCGCGCTCAGCGGGACCCGCGCAAACCAGGCCCTTCTAGACAGTTCTGCAAACGTCAGCTTATGACCATCGATCTCGACTGCGCCACCTGAAAACAGAGCCTGTGCTGAGGTTTGGTAGGTCTCTCGGAGGAAAGTCTCTAACCTGTTCCTGATCTTGGTTGCGGCGATTAATGCAGCCATCCCATTAAGATCTGAGCCGCTAGAGGCAGCCGTCGGAGAAGTATTGGGGACCTTATCTGTCCTGGTGGCGGTGACCTGTATCGCGTCCAGTTCTATACCCAAATGCTCTGCCACAACCTGTCGAATCTTCGTATGCAGACCCTGACCCATCTCGGTGCCACCGTGATTGATCGAGACCGAACCATCCTTGTACACGTTCAGGAGGGCACCGGCTTGGTTCAGGAAACTCGCGGTGAACGATATTCCAAACTTGACTGGCGTTAACGCAATCCCCTTTCTGAAACGAGCCGACTGCGCGTTTCTGTCGTCGATTTCTTTTCTTCGGCTTCGATAGTCAGACGTGTCCGCTAGCTTTTGCATCAACTCGGGTAAAACATCTTCCTCGACCGACATACCGTAGGGGGTTTCTCTACCAGAAATCCCATAAAGGTTGAGGAGACGGATATCCAGGGGATCTTTACCAGTAACCCTTGCAACTACATCTATGCAGCGCTCCATCCCCATCATCCCCTGAGGCCCACCAAAACCTCGAAACGCGGTGTTTGAGACGGTGTGCGTCTTAAACCTATTCGAAGTGATTCTGATCGAGGGGATAAAGTACGCGTTCTCGGCATGAAACAGGGCCCGATCATTCACCGATCGGCTCAGGTCGGAGCTCCAACCGCAACGAGAACTCAGCTCAATATCTGCTGCTGTGATAAGGCCCTCTGCATCGTGTCCAACCTTATAATTAACCAGGAAATCATGCCGTTTACCTGTGACGCGCATGTCATCGTCCCGGTCGAGACGGAGCTTGACGGGCTTACCAGACAGATGGGCCCCAAGAGCGGCCAACATCGCGAAGTGAGCTGCCTGACTCTCCTTGCCACCGAACGCCCCACCCATTCGGCGAATCTCGACGGTCACAGTCGCCGCGTTGACGTTGAGTAGGTTGGCGATCAGGTCCTGTACCTCTGTTGGGTGCTGGGTCGAGCTAACCACATGCAGTCCGTCTGATGAGGGGACAGCAAGCGCTACCTGGCCCTCCAAATAAACATGATCTTGGCCACCGATCGACATGCCACATTGGGTGACGTGGGTACACTGGCTGAAAGAAGACTCATTGAAGCTGTTCTCTAGAACAAGAGGCTCATGGAGAACCTGACCCGCTTCAGCTGCCGCAGTGATGGTTGTCACTAGAGGATCTATGGGCTCACCGTTGATGCGATAAATTTTCGCTAGTCGACGCGCGTCGTCTCGATCTTTGCACAAAACCAAACCTACCGGCTGGTGGGAGTAGCTCGTCTCATTGGTCGGCAACAGTGGCTCATCATGAACTACCGGGCCAGCGTTATTCTCTCCAGGAATGTCCGCNGCGGTATAAAACATGTGATCACTGACAGATAAGCTCTGGAGCTGATCNAATTCAGGAGCCTGAATGCTAAGATCTCGACTCGGAATCCTNGGGCCTAATACCAACGCTGCGTGAAGGCAACCTCTCGGTTCTGGGATGTCGTCGCAATAGGTAGCCTGACCGGTTAGATGCTCCACATTACTGTCATGATACTCTGGGGCGCCAACCGGCCCGGTTTCACTCATCTTCCTTTGACTACTCATGGGAAGCACCAATACTGAGAAAATCACGAACTAGGTTCTCTGATACAGCCAGACGATACCAGGCATCCGCCCGGTGGTCGGACAGCGGGCTAAAGTCATTAGCCAAATCATTAGGGTCCAACGACTCCATGGTCTTCCTGGCGAGCATCGGAATCCCTGCCATACCTCCAAAAGCAAATCGGTACCCGGGCACATCGTCAGAAAATTCAACCATCGCGGCCAGAACAATACTGATGTCCTGATCATGCCTCTTGCTGATTTTCTCCACCGATATTCGCTTTACGTTTTTCCGCCTGGGAACCAAAACGGAAACTAGTAGTTCGTTTTGACTCAGATCTTGCTTTCCGTACTCGATAAAGAAATCTTCGATAGGAATGATCCTCTCGGCTTGATCGGAACGTATTTTAAGTGACGCGCCTAGCGCGATTAAAACGGGGCTCGCGTCACCGATTGGCGAACCATTAGCTATATTTCCGCCTAGCGTTCCGCTGCAACGAACTTGCGGTCCGCCGAACCGTTGAAACCACTCGCGAAGCTCTGGATATTCTAGGATCAAACTATCTCCAAAATCTTCTATGGACACGGCGGCGCCGACCTCGATTACGTCTGACCCGGTGCTTACAGACGCCAGCTCGACACAAAACTTAGTGAGAATGATGTGCGCTGGCCTGTCCAGTTTCTTGGTTACCCATAATCCAAAATCAGTCGCGCCAGCCACCATCGTTGCAAACGGAAAATTACTCCTAAGAGCCAATAGCTGCTGGAGTGTTTCTGGGGCATCGATTCTGGACTCCCCTGAAACGATCGAGAATCCGCCCGTCGACAGGTCTCTGAGGACCTTCTCAGCTTTCTGTATTTCTACAGCAAAGCATTCATTGATGGGGAGACTCTGGGCTCGTCGGGCGGCCTCAATCAAACCACCATAACCAGTGCATCTGCACAGGTTCCCAGCCAGAGTCTCTTCCGGCGTCTGATCTTGCCGACTAATCTGGGCATAGAGGATCGCCATCACGAACCCCGGTGTACAGAATCCACACTGCGACACGTTCAGGGTAAGCATCTCGCTTTGAACTGAAGCCAATAATCCGCAACTACTGAGTGTCTCAACCGAAATTAACCAAGCGCCGTCAAGATAAGCCAGCGGGTAGATGCATGTATTAATCAACCGAAATTGTAAAACGCCAGATTCATTAAGATGACCGACGATACACGTACATGCCCCGCAGTCACCCTCGTTACAGCCTTCCTTTGTACCGGTCGACATCGCCTCTGATCGCAACCAACGCATGACCATATCAGTCGAGCGCACATCCTTTAGTATTCTCAACTGGCCGTCGAAAAAGAACCTAATATGACTGCGTAGATCTTGTTGCTTCTCCATAAACCAATTCCGTCTGACCGATGACACAGATAATCTAACGCGACAAACATCACCGAGGTCGTTTAATCTAACCTCGCTACCCTAGATTAACCGTTTTAGATCAACCGAGCATCTGTAATAAGAACGTGACAAAAGCATCTAAGGAAGTCCATCCAAACGATCCATTGATATCCATAGACAAATTAAATCTTGGGTATCAGGGACAGCCGCCTCTTGCCACGATTTCATGGATGATTCAGCGAAGCCAAAAAGTTATCCTTCTCGGAAAATCTGGATCCGGGAAGTCGACATTGTTGGATACCATTGTTCGAGGGTCATCAGCCATCCAATGTCGGACCCCACGTGTCGCATACCTATCCCAGCAACCAGCCCTTCTTCCTTGGCTGAGCGTTCTCGATAATATTTTGCTTGGATTCAGGTTGCGAGGAGAAAAAATACTCTCAGAACACCTGGAGCGCGCACACCAGCTTTTAGTCGATGTCGAGCTCCCCCATTTAAAGAATCAGCGAGCTCAACAGCTCAGTGGGGGAGAAAGATCACGCGTCGCAATCGCACGTGCGCTAATCGAAGACGCAGACCTTATGTTACTAGATGAGCCATTTGCCGCGCTCGACCGATCAACAACAGTGCAAATGATAAAGCTTTGCAAGCAGTTACTTGCAGACAAAACAGTGATCCTAGTGACACACGATCCCAGAGACGCTCAAGACTGGTTCAACGAAGCAATGGTTCTCACTCCGGTCGGACTCAAAGGACCTTTCGATCTAGGTCATTTCAAGAATGATCATACGTTGATTCAGGTACTGGACGGTGAGTTATGAGCAGAGTCCTAGCTATCCTGGCTCCAATGACTCTCTTAATCACTGTTTGGTGGTCGACGGTGATCATTTTCGATATTCCGCACTTTATACTTCCGTCACCTGACCGAGTCGCGAGGGTGTTATTCAACAGGCTTGGTCTGATCAGCGTTCATGCCGCTACAACGGCTTTGGAGATTATTTGTGGCCTATTATTGGGTTCTTTTCTTGGCTTCACTGTCGCCTGCCTGATCGGAGATTCTAAGCGACTCCAATCAATCACCATGCCAGCGTTAATCATTAGCCAAGCTCTCCCGGTATTCGCGATCGCTCCGATCTTGATGCTTTGGCTAGGCTACGGGTTTGCCTCTAAACTTGCGATGACAACCTTAATAGTTTTTTTTCCAGTAACTGCCAGCACGTTGTCTGGATTCAGGGCACTGCCGTCGTCTTGGGAAACCACATTCCAAACACTTCGGCCTCGACAATCGAAGTTGTTTTTCCTTGTCCGTCTTCCACTGGCTATCCCTTATGCCCTCGCAGGTGTTCGCGTGGCGGCCTCGGTAGCACCCATAGGGGCTATTGTCGGAGAATGGGTCGGATCCTCCAGCGGGTTGGGTTATCTGATGTTGCACGCCAACGGGCGGGGCCAAACTGACCTCATGTTTGCCGCCCTTGTCGTTCTTTGCGCGGAATCGCTAATAATATGGAGTATAACGAACCGGATATCTCACCGGTTCGATCAAAAATATGCAGACGCCATTTAAGGTGTCTGACATGGATTACGGCAAAGAGCCTTCGATACCTTCAACGTAGAAGTTCATCCCGAGCAAGGTACCGTCATCTGCTGTCTCGCCCTCCTTTAACCAAGGCGTGCCGTCCTGCTTGTTCACTGGTCCTGTGAATGCGTGAAGTCGGCCCTCGGTGATTGCCTTCCGAGCTTCCTCAGCCATTGCCTTCACGTCATTTGGTACTGCTTTTCCATAAGGTGCAAGCGCAACCATCCCCGTATCAAAACCGCCCCATGTGTCAGTTGATGTCCACGAACCATTCATCGCTTCATTAACTCGGCGGACATAATAGGGAGCCCAATCGTCGATAATTGCAGTGAGCTGAGCGTTCGGGCCATATGCGGCTTGGTCCGATGCCTGACCGAACGCATAGATACCGCGTTCTTCAGCAATCTTCATGGGCGCGGCCGAGTCAGTATGTTGCATCAAAATGTCNGCGCCTTGATCGATGAGCGCTTTAGCGGCGTCCGCTTCCTTACCTGGGTCAAACCAAGTCGAAACCCAAATGACTTTGAACTTTACTGATGGATTGACGCTTTTGGCAGCCAGATATGCAGCGTTGATACCTCTCACGACCTCAGGAATTGGAAATGAAGCGATATAACCAATGGTATTTGATTTGGTCATTTTGCCAGCGATCAGACCGAGAACATGGCGCCCTTCGTAAAAACGCGACGAGTATGTAGCGACATTGTCTGCGCGTTTATATCCAGTCGCATGTTCAAATTTCACATTTGGAAATTGTTTGGCAACTTTAATGGTCGGATTCATGTACCCAAACGATGTTGTAAAGATCATGTTGGCACCATCAGCTGCCATCTGAGAGATTACTCGTTCGGCGTCGGGACCTTCAGACACGCTTTCCACGAACACTGTCTCAACCTTATCACCGTACTCCTTTTCGACCGCCAAACGCCCTCGGTCATGCTCATACGTCCATCCAGCATCCGCTACAGGACCGACGTAAACAAATCCAATTTTCGTGGGCTCTGCCGCACTTACCGAGGTTACAAACGCCAAAGACGCAAAAAAGCATCCCAGACCATACAAGCTTCTGATATTCATCATGAAATTTCCTTATCTAGACTCTTTAAAAGTTTTACCCAATGAACCCGGAGCAGCGTGATTTGAATTCGCTCGGCTAGCAATTAAAACCAACGCAACAATCGTCACGAGATAGGGTAGCATCGATAACCACTGTGAGGCTATTGACATACCGAGTGCCTGACCATGAAGCTGGATAATCGAAACGCTCCCAAACAAATAAGCCCCAGCGATCACNCGGAAGGGTCGCCAGGAGGCAAATACCACCAATGCCAGAGCAATCCATCCTCTGCCTGCGGTCATTCCTTCAACAAACAGCGGTGTCTGCACCAAGGTGAGATAGGACCCACCGATACCAGCCAGTGCACCGCCAGCGGCAATCGCCAAAAACCGAATTCCCATCACAGAAAAGCCCAAACTGTGCGCGGAGGTGTGATTTTCGCCGACTGCACGCAGAATCAGGCCCGCTCGGGTTTGCTTCAAAAACCACCAAATCAAGGCCGCCATCAAAATCGACAGATAGACCAGTGGATCGTGTGAAAAGAGCGCATGCCCAACCACTGGTAACTGACTCAACAATGGGATTGTCCACACAGATACTTGAGGTGCAGCCTGCCCAACATACTGCGCTCCAGCCAAGGCACTCAACCCCAATCCAAAGAGCGTCAATGCAAGTCCAGTCGCCACCGGATTGGCGTACAG
>JGI10211J34971_10001349_pt1 | contig 20419 bp, 33 predicted proteins | sample Etolagsediment_FD_34971 | JGI IMG/M metagenome (IMG submission 34971)
CGTGATGACAACAAGGCAGAAAACTTGTTTCTCTGTAATGGGAACTTGGAGCATAAGTTTATAGAAAGGATGACGCGGTGGCTTGTTTTTGAGTTTATTTGTGAAAGAGGGTTACAAGATGATTTTGAGAGCTATGTGTCTAATAAGTTTTTCAGCCGTTATTCGCCAGGAGATTATGATCGGTATGATGGTCTTAGTAACACTCGACTGTTCCGTAAGTTTTTCGGAAGAAGAAATCGTTCGAGTCAAGGTTGTTAAGACGGTTAAGGCAATCGTGACAGCTTATTGTCCTAGAAAATGTTGTTGCGGAAAACATGCGGATGGACAAACGGCTCTTGGGCGTGACGCAAGGAAGCGTGGGGCGGCGGTCGATCCAAAAGCGATTCCGTACCGGAGCTACCTGAAGATCGAAGGTGCTTCGGGCTACGTGTACGTCGATGATACTGGCGGGGCCATGCGACAGTCGTGGAAGCGAGGGCGGTATCACGTTGACCTCCGCTTTCGCGATCACAAGTCGGCGCTTGAGTGGGGACGACGGGAGAATGTTCAAGTCACCATCTACAGGAGAGTGCGACCATGAGCGGAGGGAGTGTGACCGAACAACATGGGTTGGATTTTGGAGCAAGGTGTAAGGAAGTCATGGAAAGCAATCCGGTGCGAGATTTTGCGAGACAACTGGTTGAAGCGGGATTTGACGAAGCCCGTCTTGTCAGTGAGTTCAGCAATCGTCCTGAGTTGCCGAGTGACTTTACCACCCGGCTTCATAATGAGTTTCGCAGTTTGAAGTTGGGGCTTTTGTAAACGGAGGAAGCTATGTACGGAGCAATGATTCTCAGAGCAGGAAGAACTCAGTTGCTCGTGAAGGTGGAGCGGAACGTCAAGAACCCTTTGGAAGCACTTCGACAGTGCATCTGTGATTATCTGGCTAGTCGTCCGGGTAAGCTCCACATGGCGGGTAAGGACACACCTGATTTCAACTGGGAGGACGCGTACGGGATACCGGCTGAGTACCGTGACCCACATGGGATCGTCAGTATCGAGCCGGTTGATCCGACGTTCACCTACTGTGTGGAGCCGGAGAATCATTTCACCGGCAACGTGAACGATGTCCGGGAGGAACTCGGTTATGGTCGGCAACAGATCAGCATTGAGCCGTTGATCGAGCGTCCACGTCACCAGTGTGGTGTCGAGTACGGGTGCGACAGGTTCGTGCTCGTGCGGAAGGGAAAGCGGGAGTTGATCTGGTGTGGTCCGGGCACACACTGGCAAGACCGGATGTCGGGTCATGTTTACGATCCCACGGAGTTGAATCTCGTGGACTGGACTGATAGTCCCGGAATAGGAAGAGAGACTAGACTCCAGACCGGAGGGCGTTTCAGTCGAAAGTCAATCCAGGAGAACGCCGAAGCCATCATGGAGTTCTTCGGAATGGACGAAGGGTGGCTTGGGAAGATCAGTCGTTCGCACACCATCGTTATGGAGGAAGAGTCGTGAAACAGAAAGTGATTGCCGCGGATTCTCTCACCGCGCTCAATGAGCAGATCGCACACGAGAACGAGGTCGGGTGGAAACTCGTACCGGATTCCGTGCGATATTTCTGCGGAAGCTATCAGATGTCGAACGTTGGAGAACAGCCGGACTACTGGATGCGGTACTCCAAGTACATCGCCGTCATGGAGATGTCGGTATGATACCTTTCGAGGTGATAGCCTGGGGCATACAGGGTTGCTTGTTGACTCTGAAGTTGACGGCGATCCTGTACCCCTTTTGGCTACCTCCGCTGATTGTCTTTGTGGTTTGGAAAAGATCGTGAAGATTTTCTGAGATTTTTTGATAAGCGGAGTGGTATCGAGTTGAGTCTACAGGTGAGGGAAAGTCGTGTTGGTTTCTTTGGTATGGATTTGGTACTTTTATTACACGGAGGACAGGAATATGAGCGGTAGCTCACTCATTCTTCATTGCGGTGGGGAGCCGGTTACGCGGGACGACCTGAGCACCATCGTTGCGCCGGAGCCCACGAGGACCTGGCACCCGGTGCCTCACTCGCTCTTGCTCGAAACCGTCGAACAGTCGTTCGGTCGCGCCGGTTTCGAGATCGCCAAGCAGCAGTACGGTGTCTCACACGAGGGCAACAGGTTCTTCGGTGTCATGGACCTCGTGTCGGAGATCACCGAGGGTGTCAACGTCGCGGTCGGACTCCGTAACTCGACGGACAAGTCCATGCCCGCCGCCGCATGTTTGGGCGAGCACGTGTTTGTGTGTGACAACCTGGCGTTCTCCGCCGAGGTTTCGTTCACGCGTCGGCACACGGCTCGAATCCTCGCCGACCTTCCGGGTCTCGTGGACGGGGCGGTGGCGCAAGTGGGCGCATACCGGGACACCGCAGTTCAGCGTGTCGAGGGTATGCAGCAGCGTCGAATTACTGACCAGCGTGCACATGACCTGGTGGTGCGTGCGGCGGACGCACGGGCAGTCAGTTGGCAAGACGTTCCGAAGGTCTTGCAGGAGTGGCGTGAGCCGCAGCATGACGAGTTCAAGCCGCGGAACGCGTGGAGTCTGTACAACGCCTTTACGGAGGTGTACAAGTCTCGTTTCGGTCGCAACCCGGCAGACACCGCGTCACGGACGGTGCGGTTGAACGCGTTGCTCACGGAGACCGTCCTGGGCAACTAAAGTTTCTCTCGCTCGTCTCCTTCGCCTGCGGAGCGGGGTACATGATGTACTCCGCTCCGCGCGGACGAGGTTCAATCTTCGTGTTACAGGAGCAAACACAATGACGCTTGAAGAACGACGTGCCAGTTGGGAATACGGCCTGAAGCCGCTCAGCGTGATCGAGAGGGGCCGTCAGGCTCTCGTGATCCTGGAGCGTCGCGGTACTACGGACGATCCAGATACGTGCCATGACGTGTACCACTGCCATCGGTACTTCGAGGCCGGCCCGGATAACTACGAGGTGAGCGTGGATGGACAGGACGTTCCGCTCGCCGCCGTGTTCAGTTGGCTGAATGATCCGTCAGCTATGACGACCCAGGAACCGTACGTCGAGCCGGAGCCGGTGGAAGTGTCGGAAGATGAACTGGAGCCTGAGTCGGTCAGGTAAGAACTTTTCGTCTTGTCTCGTTTCTTGTCTCGCGAAGATGTAAACTTAGATACAACAGGAGTCAGTGAGAATGAATGAGAAGTCGCAGACCGCAGCAATGATCGAAACGTACATGCAGTCGCGGCTGGAAGGCGGCGATCCGGTGATTGCGAACTACATGTTGGAGAGTGACGGTCGTCGTCTTCGTCGCGTGTTGCGTGAACTCCGGGAAGCCGGGTACATTACGGAGGCACCGGACAACAATCAGTCACTCGTCACGAGCAAAGCGTACGACGAACTGGAGGCAGAGCCGTGCGACCTTTGTGTCGCGTGGAACGAGTCTACGGAGCGAAAGGACAGTGGCGCACTCGGGAAGTTCGACGCGGTGCGCTTCGACTCACTTCCCATCGGGCAGAGGAAGTGCCTCACGGAACTGGCTCTGAACCAGGGAGACGTAGAGGTGCGGATGGTGTGTGTTCGGTGTTTCGGTGCCACGTCTCCGAGTTATGAGGTGGTGGTACCAGGGGTGAGAGACAGTTTTGTTGCCGCGTGGAACTCGGTGGGCTTCAACTCGGTTTTCGTGTACTTCACGAACGGAGAACTGAAGGCTCACGCTACCGATTCGCTGAGAGGTAGTCGGGTCAACACACTTGTCGCCAACAATCTTTCTTGGGGTGTCCAAGAAATCGTTGGCGTCTCCAAGGAAGATGCCAAGCTCGTCGAAGGGCGCGACGGAATGCAACTCGTTGGTGGTCCTCGCTTCAGCAAAGACCCAGAAAAATGGGAGGAAGAGTTGGCGACGGCGAAGCGCAGTGTTGCCGAGCGTATCAAGAGTCTCCAGGAAGATGCCGAGGCTCTGGAGAGGATCGATCAGGCGTTTAAGCAGTACGGTGGCTGGACGAAGTTCCATTCCGAGTACCGCGAGCGTTTGGTCGAGTGGTCGGACGAAAACCCGGACGAAAACTCGGAAGACTAACAGGGAGGAACAATTCAATGGCGTTGGAAGTTTGTGCTTATCGCTACGGCTTCATTGCCGAAGGCTCGGTTGGTGAGAACGAGTGTGTGATTCGTGTCCAACGTACTCACGGTGAGTTTGAAGACGAAACCTCTCCGCAGTTTTGGATACACACCGAGGCTATGGACGAGATTTCTCTCGAAACCGCACGAGTGTTCGGCGAGCTACTCGCGGAAGCGTGTCAGTTTGTGTCCGTCGAGACCAAACTGTACGAAAGTCTCGTGCGTGTCTGGGAGGAGCGTGGCGAGCACGAGCGCTTCAAGGTCGGTTGTCGGTTGTACGACCAAGGTTACATGATCTTCCACCTCATGGAAGGTTCGACGGCGGTTGCTGTTGACAGTGATCAACTCGTGTGTGATCTCTTGGGGTTACTCTCCGTCCGTGAGCGTGACACGGATGACGAGTACTTCAGTGATTACTCTGCGGAGCAACTGACGTGGCGTGACGAGCGTGCCGAAGAGTTGCAGTTGTGTATGGTAGCTCTCGAAGACCAACTGAGTGGGAGGGAAGGATGATTATCCGACTCGATAACGGATGGACGATGGTCGTGGAGGTACCGACGGTTCTACAGGTGCGCTCCCCCGGTGTCTCCGGGGAAGTGTTCACCTGCAAGTCGGTGGAATCGATCACGTGCGGCGCGAGAGACGGCGTGGTGAAGGCCACAAGCCTGGATGGTGAGGAAGTCACTATCGACCTGGAGTGTTGCCATGTCGAGTGTGAGGAAGCCAACGGACTCGTTGTGTGCGCTCAGTGCAACTTCGTGTTCGGTCCGGTGTGTGACAAGTCGCCGGATCGTATGTGTCACTATTCCCACGAGCTTCGTGGCTCTCAGGTTCTCTTGGCAACAGGGAACATGGCTGCGGTTAAGATCGTCGGGGAGGGTGACGAGTGTTTGTTCTGCGGAAAACAACCGGAGGAAGTGATCTAATGTCTGGAACGAACATTAACATGCCGTTCTGCGGCACTGTCAATGGGTGGGTGTCGCTTGACCGCCTGGCTCGTGATCAGGAAGCTGAAGATTCAAATGTTCAACGATTACAAGAGCAGTTCGCCAAGGATGTCGAAGCCATGCTTTGCGACTTCGGTGTGTCTACCGTCGTGGCAATTGTGAGCGACCAGATCAAGGAAGCCGGTAAAGCGCTCAAGGGAGCTAACGAACATCGACGGGGCGACGAGCACCTGCGGATCGCAGAGCGTGTGAGACGGTCAATGCAGGAAGGGGGTTTCTAATGGGTTGGCAGATCATTCAGCAACCGAATGGGAAGTTCTGTGTTCACTCGACCGTTGTCGATAACTTCATGATCCTTAATCTCGGCAAGCGCGCGATGATCGGTTGGTACGGTCGAAACGCTGATAGTCGTTTGGACCAAGCGCGAAAGGAAGCTGCGGAGACCATCGAACAACTGGAGAAAGGTGGGAAGCCGTACTACCAATTCACCATGAGCTTCGAGGAGGCTCTCGTGCGCTTGTTCGTGGTACATGGCTATCGTTCCCGTTTCAAGATGTTCGACCGCCTAGAGAATCTGGGTATCATGCGTAAGATGTCACGGGAGACGACCAAGGCTCTTTATCGAGAGTGTTGGGAAGCTCAGGAGGATGACGTTGATGATAGCCGGATTCGTCAGTACGTTCGTCGTATGCTGATCAAACCAAAGAGGGTCAAATGAAGGTTCTGGTAGTCCTACAGAATCCGTACAACAAGGGGCCGCTCCAAGAGTGGCATCCGGGTCGGTGGAAGCGTGAGTACGAGACGAGCCGTAGCGGCAAACGTCTCTCGATTGCGCTTCCTACTTCGCCAGACGTGAGGGTTCACTACACGAACGCGAATCCGAAAGTTGGTGACGACCCCAAGGCAAAGTTTGACGGACAGGTGAAGCACGTCGAGAGGGCGTTGAAACGTGTCCAACCAGACATTGTTCTGGCGTGTGGGAAGAACGCCGAAGAGGTGGTGTTGAAGGTCTGGACGGGGCCACTTGTGTGTCCCACATCCGGCCTATCGCGTACTCACTGACGAGCTACTGGACGGTGCGTGCAAGTGTTTGACTTCGTTCGGAATCTTTTGCAAGCAACCGTCGTTCAGGCAACGGACCTGGGGTCGTTACCCCGAAGCCGTTAAGTCGGAGAACCCCCGCGTTGCCCTTCGACAGGGGCGTGGTGAAGTGGTCATTGAGAATCTTGGAGGGATTCATGCTTAGATACTCTGGTAAGACTCAGATGGTGTTGGAGAATCTTGCCGTCCGTGTGACGGGCGAGCGACGGGCGAACTTCGTCAGCGGCGACAACGTGTACTATCTGGGTGGTGGCTACTGGCGTGCTTTGCAGGTGTTGCTCCCGGTGTCGAAGTTATTTGGTAGTACTTTCAACCTGGAGGAAGCTGGTATGGTCATGGAGCAGTCAGCCGAGAATGTACGGTTCGTTTGGGGCATTTGTTGCCAGTGTCAGTCAACGGTGCCAGTTGTGCCGAAGGGAGTCTCACACGTGTTTACCAGCGAGGACCCCGAGGGGAACTTCGTGTGTATCCCTCACTCGTTCTTTGATAAGTTTTGTGACGGGTCCGGTACTGAGCCGCAGGCGTTGTTGAGACAGGAGGGTGGGTCGTTCGATCACTCGGTGAATGAGGTGTATGAGTCTGACGATGACGAAGAGGACGAGTCGATCACGTGTCTCTACACGAGGCGTCAGTGCATGACCTACCGGTTCATGTTCTCCGAATTGATCCAGGTCCTATTCGAGAACCTGGTCGGGAGAAACAACAAGGGGAGTGCGCTTCGGTTGTACTTCGAGACCAATAATCACGAGACCACAGTGTCCCTGATCGTCTGGGCTCCGGCGAACTACGTGGCCGTGATCTCGGTCAAGGATGAAGGTCGGGAAGGGGAGTCGTGGAAGGTGTGGTCGTATCACGATTCATGCTGGCGTTCGGACGGTGTTGGACGGTTCGTTAGAGAGCTTGAAGACAACCTTTCCGGCTTCGATAGGGTATGCAGGACGTACGCGGTCGTGGCCGTGAGCGAGACCGAACAGGAGCAATACAGGGCGTTGGCTCGGCGCTACTAGATTGGATGTTAGGTTCAATGTTCAATGAGAGTGTTGACAAGCCGAACTGATTGAGTATTATATTAGCTCTTTGAGGTGGGTTTGGGACAGGAAACTTTCAGACCATTTTACGACCGGGAGGGAAGTTCATGAAGTGAGCCGTTTGTGTTGTGTGACAGGGGGATATTTCAGAATTCGATACCAGTAGGAGAGAAACCAGATGAAGACCGCAAACCTTAACGAACTTGCCACCTCGCTTTCGGTCGGAGACCTTGAGCGTCTCCTGGCCTTGAAGCAGAAAGCGGCAGAAAAGAATGCGGGAAGGATCGCGAGGCTCAACGAGCGGCGCGATAAACTCAGTGGACAGATCAATGAGATCGACACGAAGATCGCTGCGTTGGAAGGGGCAGATGCTCCCGCTCCCAAGGCGCGGAAGGAAGGGAAGGGGAAGCCGAAGGCCAAAACCGGACCCAAGCCCAAGGTTGAACCCAAAGCCGCTGGCCGGAAGTCCGGTGCGCCGACGATTGCCGATCTCGCCAAGTCGTTTCTGGCCGGACAGGACGAACAGCAAGCGGGTCTCAGCGAGATTGCCGCACATGTCGTGCAGACTCGGACGGGCAAAGCCGAGTATGGTGGCAGTGAATACACGGCGATTTCGACCGCGTGTCGCAACTGCCCGGACATCGTGAAGGTTGTACGTGGTGTGTACCGTCTCAAGGCAGGTGCCACGGTTGATGCCACGGAGGTCGGTGACGCGTCTGCGGCTGAGGACACGGCACCCAAGGCCGATAAACCGTCCAGGCCGAAGCGTCGGAAGACCGCAAGCCGGAAGACCAAGACCAAGGCCGAAGCCACTGAGGGCGGTTCTGAGGCGTCTGAGGGCGGTTCTGAGGCGTCTGAGGGCGACTCGGCGAAGCCCAAGCGTAAGAAACGCAAGAAAGGCAAGGTTGCGAAGGCCGGTCCTGTCGCAGGGAACGGCAAGGTCACTGATCAGGCGTTCGAGTACCTCACGGGTCGTAAGAGCAAGTCCGCGACCGTCGATTCTCTGGTCGCGAAGGTGCTCGGTGCGGATGTGGAGGCACGGAAAGTCGCCGGATTCAAGATGGCACTTGGCCGTGATTCGCGGTTCGCTCGTGAGGGCGACAAGGTGTCGCTCGCCGGATAGTCGGAAACGTAAGGGCAAGCGCGCCTTGGTCGGTGCGCTTGCCCTTTTTATGTCGGTTCATATACGTGTATTACGACAGGAGTAGAGTCATGCCCAGGAGTCCAGAAAGCAAAGAACGCCGCCAGCGTGTTGGTTCGGCACTGAAGGCGGCGGAAGCGGATACCGAAAAAGTGCCGGAAGCAGACGACAGTAAGATTCGCGTCCGGGTGCCGAAGAAACATCGTGAGACGGCGAAGAAACTGATCGCTGCGACCAGGGAGAACAAACGTGGTGAGCGTGATCGCAAGGAAGCTCTGGCTACGTTGCTTCCCTTCGCTCGCGTGAAGTACGTCGGTGGTGCGACCGAAGGTCCATATCGAGATCACGTTGTCCTGGACGTGGGTGACGATGACGAGTCTCCGCCCATTAACGTGATCTTTTCCCACAAGTACTCGGAGATTCCACTCGACCAGGCCAAGGTGCTCAGGGAGATCGTTGGTCGGAAGTTCGCCGCGTGCTTCGAGACAGTGAAGAAAGTGACACTCAAAGACGCGGTTGCGAAGTCGGAAAAGAAACTCGACTCGCTAATTCGGGCGCTCGGCGGAGAGCAGCGTCCTGGTAAGGAAGAGGAGATCGCTGAAGTTGGCAAGAAACTCTTTGCCGAAAACTTCGACGTGAAGCGCTTCCTTGCCCCGACCAGGCACTTCACGGAGGAACGCTGGCAAGAGTTCACGGCGGAAGAGAACGCCGCGCTCGACGAGATCATTACTCAGTCGGCACCTCAGGTCAGGATTGACGTGTCGCTTGACGACGGCGACGACGAGAGTTGAGATAGTTCCCAGGGCAGACCCGCCTCGGTGTGGCGGGTCTGTCTTTCTGGAGGTCATTGATGCTACGAGAGCGGTCTCACGAATTATTTGCGGTTAATTCGAGTTGCCGTGGTTTTGGGCGATTGACAGGGAATAGCCGGATTCTTAGAATTAGCGCCCAGTAATTGATTTTTCGATTTACTGGACACTACCTTGGGCGTCCGCAGTGGGCGTCCAGATTGGAAATGCGAACTCGTGTTTCCGGCTTTTGTCACCGCCACACAGTTACGGAGGTAGCACAATGGCGAAGCGTAGCAGGAAGTCGTCGAAGGGTAAGGGCAAGGTGAAGGGCAAGGACATCGAACAGGAAGTTGAGGAACAGGAGGAACAGGAGGAAGAGGTCGAAGACGAAGAGGAACAGGAAGAGGTCGAAGACGAAGAGGAACAGGAAGAGGACGACGAAGACGACGAAGACGAAGACGACGAGGACGAAGACGAAGACGAAGACGAAGACGAAGACGATGACGAAGACGATGACGACGACGAAGACGAGGACGACGACGAAGACGAGGACGACGACGAAGACGAGGACGACGACGAAGACGAGGACGACGACGAGGACGACGAAGACGACGAAGACGAAGACGACGAAGACGACGAAGACGACGAAGACGACGAAGACGACGAAGACGACGAAGACGACGAAGACGAAGACGACGAAGACGACGAAGATGACGAAGATGACGAAGACGAAGACGACGACGATGACGAAGACGAAGACGATGACGACGACGATGACGACGACGAAGACGAGGACGACGACGAAGACGAGGACGACGACGAGGACGACGACGAAGACGAGGACGACGACGAGGACGACGAAGACGACGACGGAGACGATGACGAAGACGACGACGATGACGAGGACGACGAAGACGAAGACAGTGACGACGAAGACGAAGACAGTGACGACGAAGACGAAGACAGTGACGACGAAGACGAAGACAGTGACGACGAAGACGAAGACAGTGACGACGAAGAGGAAGACGAGGATGAAGACGAGGAACCTCCTGCAAAGCCCAAGAAAGGCAAGACCAAGCCCAAAGCCGCGGCCAAGCCTGCGAAGGGAAGCAGTCGGCGTGGACCACGACCGGCGATTGAGGACGAACCCCTTGTCCGACGATGGCTCGACGGTGTTGACCTCTCCAAGGTCAAAGAGAATGTCGCCGCACTTGACGACGAGAACATCCGTCGAAAGAAAGAGCAGTTGGAAAAGGAAGCCATCTTGCTCAAACTTTGCGAGGAACAGTCGAAGGGGAAGCTCAAGGGGAAGACCAAGGGGAAGACCAAGGGTCGCAAGACCAAGAAATAGTTCGCTGGTAGCGGACAATCGGTATGATCGATCAAGGGCGGGAGTCATGGCGTTGACAGCGTTGTGCCCCGCCCTTGATCTTTACTTGGACAGTTGAGTACGTTACGGATCGGTTGGTCACTTAGTGGAGGAAGTGTCATGGTGAACGTGGTGCGTAGGAAGAAATACATCCAGACCAATGTGGACGAAAGCCACAACAAGTTTTGGTACATAACCGAGTATGACGACGCGACCGTAGTGCGTGAGTGGGGAGCAGTTGGTACGAGGGGACAGAAAGACAGTCCAAAGAAGTCTTTCCCCTCTCAAGATGCAGCCAGCAAATTCTTCGACAAGGAATGCAAGGGGAAAGAGAAAGGGAAGAAAGACAAGAAAACCGGCCTGCGGAAGGTCTATACCGAACTCCAGGTCCTCGACGACGATGGACAGGGGGCAGTGGCACAAGGCACGGTGGCCAATGATTCGTTGTCGGATGTGGCGCATCGGGACATAAGTGGTGGTGACCCGATTGTCGGCGAACTCGTGGCCATGTTGGTTCGTCAGAACCAACACAATATCCTTACGAACACGACCATGAAGTACAGTGCGGCGACGGGCTTGTTCTCGACGGCGTGCGGAATTGTGACTCAGGCGTCGATTAACGAGGCTCGTAGTCTCCTGAATCAGTTGGTGCCATACGTGTCCAGTCAGCAATTCGAGGACACGCAGTACGCGCCGTTGCTGAATCAGTACTTGATGCTCATTCCGCAAAAGGTGAAACGTCAGCGGGGGAAGCTCGTGGCGTCATTGATCTTCCCGGACGCCGAGGCGTTGCGAAAGCAAGACGAGATTCTGACTTCGCTACAAGCGTCTCTGGATACGTTACAGACGAGAACGAACGGGGGGAGTGACGCGGAGGTTGCCAAGGTCTTCGACGTGCGTGTGGCGCTTATCGAAGACGAGGAAGAGATCGAGCGGATCACTCGGAAATACATGGAAACTCGTACGTCTATGCACACGTGCGCCCACCTGCGAGTGTCCCGAGTGTTCTCCATGAGGATTGGGAGCATGGTCGAACGCTTTGAGCGTGAGGGTGTGCCTCGCGGCAACATCTTTGAGTACTGGCACGGGTCTCGTACCAGTAATCTCCTGAGTATTCTTCACAAGGGTCTCATGGTGCCGCCGAAGTCTTCCGATCATGTTACAGGGAGACTGGTGGGAGACGGTCTGTACTTCAGTGACATTTCCACGAAGGCGTTGGGATACTCATACGGTTTCTGGAGTGGTGGAAACCAGAAAGACAATAACCCATTCATGTTCCTCGCGGACGTGGCAATGGGTAAGGTCTTCGAGCCGACGAGTCTGGCCAACGATGGACCTTTCCCAGTGAGAGGATATGATTCGACGCTCGCCCGAGCCGGAACAACGATTCGCGGACATCGGACGCTGAAGAACAACGAAATGATCGTGTACACGGTCGGACAGGTAAATCTCAAGCGCATGGTGGAGTTCACGTCTTAGTCGGTTACTTGGTATCACACGGAGGAAAGTGTTATGAGTCTGCAAGCATCTGAGATCGAAGCAGTCGAAAAGATTGTGTCGGTGAAAATGGACGCCGAGGAAATGTTCACGGCGTTCAACGTGACCCTTGAGGCGCAGATGCAGGGCGTCCATAGGAAGAACGTCGAGTTACGGGACATCATTCACATGATGTATGAGCGTGGTAACATGCCAGACTATACCCGGACGTTAAAGGACATTCCGGGAGCGCCGGCCCCGGCCTGGGTCTATCACCCGGAGCACATGTCTGCGGATGATTTCATGCCGTTGGATCGAACTGGGCAACGGAGACAGAAACAGGCGACGGCGATTCAGGTCGCGCAAGCGGCAATGGGAGCTTCGCCGAAAGCTCCGGTTGCAACGGCTCCGCAACCGACGGCTCCGGTTCCGGCAGTTGGGGCGCATGTGCCGGACGGTCGTGGTCGGGTGTGTGTCCCGGTCGAAATGGTGAAGTCTCTCGGGTTGGTCAAAGGTGACGACGTGTACGTGGCCGTGAATACGGAACGGCTGGAGGTGACGAAGGGTTACCCAACGGCGGACGTTGCGGTGATCGGTTACGTGGTCGATCCGCGAGGTAACATTCGCGTGTCGAAGCAGACTCTCGACAGGGCACAGTTCAAGTGCTCCGAGTTCAACATCGTGGCGGAGAACGGTACCGTTGTGATCACACCAAAGTAGGAGAGTGAACGATACCTAGAGAGTTTGCGTTGATCAAGCTCAATGACCTAAGTGTGTTTCGATTTGATTTCAAGGAAGACCTGAAGAACGCGGTTCAGGACTGCGAGCGTCTTGGCGTTCGATGTATCGCACTTCGGTGGAACGAGCAGGCTGAGCAGTACGCGGAAATGGAACAAGTCCCGTGGTAGGGTGACTTGTTCGTACGCCAGACTTCAACACGGAGCATGACGAGGAGCGTGAGGACAAGACGGCGGCGGCGATTGAATACTTCAGGACAGGTCACCAGTTGGTTGAATCTGTCGGCTATTGCATGTACCGCTTGGGAGGGACTTTAGTATGACGTGTCGAAAGCGACTACTCCGGTGGTGTCAAGATCACGTGGTGGGGATCGTCGCGGTGGTGTCACTCCTACTTCTATGCGGCGGTGTCTTTTGCTGGAATGTGTTCACTCCAGGGACGCCTTGGATTGACCGAGTGGGGTGGAGACACCGGACAGTGGTGGACATGACGATCCGTGAGTTTGCCGTTATTATCTTTGTGACGGCCATGTTCCATGCGGTGATTTCCAGAGTCGTGAAGAAATGAGGTTGGCGATACTGGTCATACAGTGCAAGAAATGTTACATTGAGGGTGTTTCGGCGGTGTTGAATTAACCGTCAATAATTGCTGAAATAGAGTGGAATAATTCAATTGAGACGATACAATTCCGGGGTGTGTTTTTGGTAGTGGGATTGACAACGAGGAACACGGAGGACTTTGGTATGCGTGAGGTGCATGACCGACAGACCTTTTCCCTCTCCCTGGGCAAGGTCGCGTACACAAGTCAACGTCGGATTAACTCCGTTGACTTGACCCTGGAACTGCGAGTCGGTGTCCCGACAGAACCCGCCCTTGACATCGACCTAAACCCCGTCGAACAACTCACTGAGGTCAGTATCGTTGGCAACGTCTGGAACGGTAGTCACACGGACATCGTACACGGTGGTCAGTGTGTGGACACGATCCGGGAGTTGTTCCCACGAGGCAAGCGCGTCCAGCGAATCTGCGAACTCTGGGATCGCTGGCACCTGAATGGCATGGAGGCCGGGACTCGCCGACAGCGTGAGTGTCTCAATGGTCAGTCGTTCACTGACTATGCGGAGCAGTGTGCCTTCCTGGAGAGTCGTGGCTTGATCGATGACGAGAACTACCGGTACGGTTCGGCGTGGCTCTGCGAGCCGTTGCCGGAGGAAGTCCGAGCGGAGTTGGTCGAACTCTTCGGCGGCAATGAGGAAGGAGGTGAATGATGTCGAAACCTTCCTGGTTCAGAGAGTATGGTGAGTGTCTGGAGCTACAGAAGACCGAGGGGAGGATTGAACTCTCCTGCGAGTTCGGAGCGGTTCACGTAGGCTTGCTGAGAGCCTCTCTGAGCGTTTACTTCGACCGGAAAGGCTCGTGGGTCATTGAGTGGGAGATCGCCGAGTCTGAGGGCGTACAGAGCGTCAGAGGTGCACGTGTCGTGGACACTGAGACGTTCCTCTCGCTACTCGGCACGAATCGAAGCTCCTACCAGCGGATGGGTCTGGGAATCCGGGTCGGTCTCTGGGCTTCCTTTCCCGGCCCTGGAATGAATCACGTCCTCGATCCGAACATCTGCGTACACGTCCGTGACGAGATTGCCGTGGCCGTGACGAGTCTGGTCGCGGACGAAATCGAGATCGTGGACGGGGAGCCGGCGGAATGAACAGAGAAGTAATCGAGCTTTGCTTCGAGCCGGACACCCCTCGAATCGAGGTGTCGAGAGAGGTGGCTCAGATGATCACTCAGCTTCGTGACGACCTGGACATTACTGACCATGACCTGGCGGAGCGTGCGGGTGTTGCGTATGGTCTCGTGTGGAACTGGTCGCATCCGAAGGGTAGTCGTGGATTGTCGGTTCATACCTTGCTCCATATCGCACGAGCTTTTGACAAGCGTCTCGTGATTCGTTTCGAGGACATCGAACAGAAAGGTCAATGATGGGACGCCGAATCAAGTACCTGGACAAGGACTTTCGCGCCGATGCTCTGGCCATTATTGAGCAAGCGAATACGATCATTGACGACTATCGGTCACAGGGCTTCGACTTGACTTTGAGACAGTTGTATTATCAGTTTGTCGCCCGTGGTCTCATGGAGAACGAAGACCGGAACTACAAGCGCCTTGGGAAGATTATATCGGACGGGCGCATTGCGGGACTGGTGGACTGGGACGCTATACAGGATCGAACCCGCAACCTTCGGGCGAATGAGAGTTGGGCTTCCCCTGCGGACATCATGCGGGATACTGCCGGATGGTATCACCGGGACATGTGGGCGAATCAGAGCGTGCGTGTTGAGTGTTTTCCTTCCGATACTTTGGTGAGACTTCGGGATAGGATGGAATTGATAGAGAGTGTCAGGGTCGGAGACGAAGTTCTTTCGGATGATGGTAGTTTTAGGAAGGTCACGAAGACGTTTGTTCGTGATTACGTTGGCAGGTTAATCGAGATTGACGCGGTTGGTTTACTTTCGTTTGCGTGTACGCCAGAACACCCTATCTTGATACGACCGTATGACGATTCCAGACCTGGTTACAAAGGCGCTCGTCGCAAGTACGGCAAGAGATGTTTTGCTCATACCGATGTTCTAAAGAAGTATGATTTTCTGTGTGTGCCGAGGATACGTTCTGTGAGAGACGTGTCGTGTGTCACGATGCCCGGAGGAACAGTCAGAGCCAAAGCCTATTCGGCAATACTGGACGAGGACATGTGTGCCTTGATCGGAACGTATCTGGCAGAGGGGAGAGTGAGAGAGGATGGACGTACCTTACAGTTTACGTTGAATGCAAACGAGACCGAGGCACGAAAGAGAATACAAAAGTGGGCGGAGCGCGTTGGATTGAGACATCATTGTGTGGTGAGTGGAAGTGTGGCTCAGGTCTATGTTTATAGCAAAAGCGTAGCGGATTGGTTTGAGCAAAACTTTGGTAATGGTGCGTACGAGAAGCGAATTCCTGAGTGGATGATTTTCCTACCTATTCCAAAGCAGATGGCTTTGTTGAAGACGTACTTTGAGGGAGACGGTTCGTTGTGGGACGAAACACGGTCGTCAATACGAGCAAGTACTCGTAGTTATCAACTTGCCTCTGTGATTCAGTTAATCTTTGCTAGGGTTGGTCTGGGTGCGTGTCTCAATACTCAGATGGATTCTGGGGATATGAGGTACGAGATCGGAGTGAATGGTGCGTTTGCTGAGACATTGGCTAGAGAGTGGGGTATCGAGTTACCCAAGATGTCCAGTAGATATAATTGGATCCGTGTGGATAGTGAGTTTGTGTACTATCCTGTGAGAGAGATAGGAAATCGTTTTTACCGCGGTCCAGTGCATAATCTTGAAGTGGAAAAACGACATACCTATTGTCTTCCATGCGTTGTACATAATTGTTGGATCGAGAAAGACGCGCTAATCGGTGTGATTATGCCTGTGTGTCGTGAGTTGGACGTGCCGCACTTTTCGTGTCGTGGGTACGTGAGTCAATCTGAAATGTGGATCGCAGGCCGGCGCGCCGTCCAGCGTTGGGCGAAGGAACGTAAGCGTACGATCATCCTTCACCTGGGAGATCATGACCCCTCCGGTGTCCAGATGACAGAGGACATGGAGAAACGACTGGACATGTTCTCGACTCCGACCGAGCGTGACGGTTTCAATCCAGAGGACATAATCGAAGTCAAGCGCATTGCGTTGACGATGGAGCAAGTCAATCAGTACAACCCTCCGCCTAATTCGGCCAAGCTCACGGACACGAGGTCGAAGGCATACGTGGCTCGGTACGGTAATAGTTCCTGGGAACTTGACGCGTTAGAACCAACTGTACTCGATGCTCTGATTCGCACTCACGTTGAGTCATACCGAGACCTGAGTCAGTGGACTGAGGACTTGGAGAAGATCGAGCGTGAGCGAAAAGTGTTGACAACGATCTCTCAGAATTGGGTTGAGGTCGATGAATTCGTCAACGAGAACTTTGAGCCGGAGCCAGAGCTACCGGAGCCGGTCGAGGATGACGACGAAGACCTGGAAGACGAAGACCTGGGAGAGGGAAATGAGGATTGAAGTTGTCGGAATGACGGTAGCTCAGTATAGAGCAGCCATGTGTATGCCGATGTCGTTAGGTGAGTGGGGGCACCTTCACCATAATTGTCGTGCCGCAATGGAGCGCCACGGATATGTTGAACGACAAACCGGCGACATGATCGCTCTTACGGACGTTGGCTTAGAGGCTATGAAGACCAACATCCAGTATAAGATTGTCAAGGATGATACAGACCGAAAGATAGGGTCGACACCTATGTCTAAAGCGAGGTGGCTGGATATTGTGTTTCGAGGACTGGCAAAGAAAGCCGCAAGTGAAGGGGCTAAGCCTCTCCCGATGTCATTTCATGAATGAGGTGTTCAACGAGAAAGGATCAATAATGGAGTTCACACTCTACTGGCAATTTGGGAAGTGTGAGGTCGTGACAGGTGATAGTATTCACGATGCCATGACACATGCCGGTTACGGTGGGGGTGCAGTGAACGCTTTGGACTTTTGGAGTCATGGTGACGTACCCACACATGCCTGGGACTCGACGAAAAAGTCCTGGGTCAAAACCACTGCCAACAGGGTCGTGCTCACAAACGGGGAACTGGAAGCCTTGGTAAGTCTGGTGGACAAGGCTATGAATTGCGGGGAGATCACCGGTGGTTTTGCCGGGGAGACTTTGGAGAGTCTTCGACAGGCTCAAGGGAAACTGGAACACATGTTCGATCAAATTGAAGTGGAGGTGTAGCCGATGATCGTCAGCTTGGAAGATGACTTTCTTTTGATCACACCGGACGGGGATCGCGACATGCAACTCCTTACCAGCATGGTCGGGGTCCGGTTCATGCCCGGAATGAAGGTCGAGGACGTGGGGCCTCTCGGTGACTATCGGGACGTGCACGTGATCGATAAGGGCACCATTGCCGTCGAACTTCGACGCAAGGATGACGGTGACAGTGTGGCTGAGGACGGCCACAAGAAACTTCGTCCAGTCCAGGTCGCAGAGCTTACGCGCCTAATCGAGCGGGCCATTCGGCGAAATCCGGATACACCACGCGTGGGTGTGGACGAAATGGAAGGGTGGGAATGTGAACTGAGAGAGTCGGTGAAGCAGTCGCGGATTCTCCCTCCGTACGAGGAACTCGACCGGGAGTTGGTAGAGACGTTGATCGAGTACTTCGGCGACAATGAAGGGGCACACAGAACCATTCGTGGTTCGATGGGAAACCTATGACAGACCCGAACCGGATTAAGAAAGCGTGGAAACGGGGGTACTCCTCTGGGCGCTATTGGCGTCTGTACCACACGAAGCTCTGGCCGGAGTACTCGAAGATGTCACCGTATTCGACTTTCTGGCCTGGGGTCCAGTGTCACGTGGCGTGGAAGGTTGGTTTCCGCATGGCGTTCAACGTTTCGGTTGAAAACTTGAACTTGAGCTACCTTGGTGTTGGGAGGGAGAGATATGAACGCGTCGGTTGTTCACCTTAATCAACCTCGGTCAGAGACGTGGAGGAAGTCCCTGTATAAGCAGGCCGCGGCCGATACGGGATTCTCCGTGAACTTTGGCAAGGCTTTCGGGAAGGGAAGCGACACGTCTGACACACTCGACCAGACGTACTTTGGTGTGTCGATTACGAGACCACCGAGTGAAGAGTGTCATAGTCCGTTTTGGAGACGGATGGAAGAACTGGAGAGAAAATACGCCTCTCGTCTGAAAGAAAACCCTCACGCGGAGAGACCATGCCCGGAGTGCCAGGCCGATCATGCTCCGGTGTCGTTCTGCGAGAAATGCCACTCGTGTCTCTACAAGAACTCGGAACAGATACCAGACGAACAATTTCCGTTGCACAAGTGCACGAAGTGCGGTCACGTCAACTTTTGGGACTAGGAGCGAATGATGGCTAGAGGTGGAGGGAAGACTTTCGAGGTTTGCCCGAAGTGCGGGAAGAAAGGTCTGTATGAAGTGCGAGCCTATCCGTACGATGGATCGAAGGAATGTCGGTACTGCTACCACAAGGTGCCAGGGAAGCCGCGTGGATTTGATCGACAAGCCTGTGTGTCAGTCAAACCGGAGTAGATGTAATGAGCAAGAGGGTGAGATTTCAGTGTGAGTTTATTATAACGGCTTTACTGAGAGAGTCGGATGTTGTACCGAAAGCCGTGGTGAACCACATGAAAGATGTAGCGCGACAACTTGATCGAAAGTATGTCGAAACTTCTGTCTGTCTTGAGGAACTAACCGAGGGTCGTGTTGTTGCCTTTCACCTTCATGTGTCAGGTAGGTCAACTAGGACAGAAAGACACACGTATCCAAGAGTTTCTATTATGGATGACTTCCGCTATTGGTTGCTGCTAGAAATTGGTCTTTTGGGTACTGACAAATGTAGTAGTGATTCACCATCTATCGACGGTGTGCATTACGTTATGGTGGAGAGCTACGAAGGTGTCGAGGAAGACAGCTTGAGACTGCACAAATTGTTCTATCCTGCTCTTGGATAAGGGAGGGGCTTAATCATGTCAGGAATGTATGGCTTGCTTGTTTCGGCAGCGGAAAACGCGAAGAGTCCGACACACCTTTTACCTGAGCGGCGACCTTAGTCAGATGTCTGCTCAGGGACGCTTCCTGAGAGGTCGTGGCTTCAGTGTCGAGCAGAACAACGTGTACCCGTGTGTGACGCCGGAGGACAAGCAAGCGGCGCTCCAGGCAATCTGGGACGCACGGTGCGACGGGTGGTGGCACTACCAGCGGGAGTACGTCGAGTTGGGTATCTGCACCGCGGAAGAGTTCAAGGAAGCTCTGGATATTCGGTGTGCACGCTCCAGGTCAGGGAGGGAGTAATGGACAGATACGCCGCCAGTGTTATCGTTCGTGGCCCTGCTCCGGTTCATGTTGGCTGGAGACACACGTGCGTGGTCTTTGAGGCGTTCAATGAAGACGAGGCCATTGGTAAGGCTATGCGGTTTGCCTTACGGGTCTATCCTATCTCACGAGGTTTCAGGCAACACGATGTGTCGGTGTGTAGTGTCGAGAACGTTGTCGATGTGGACACTGCTAGTCCGAATGGAATAATACCTGTCGGTCGATTTTAGGAGGATAATTCGATGTTTGAACTTGCATGTGTTTTCACAGGTGTGGTCGTGGTTGGTCTGGGACTCGTGATTCATGGAGCGTTTTGGTCGAAGAATGGTGGTGAAACGTTTTTTGGGTTGAACCTGGTTGTCGTTGGTTTGTTTGTCGCAGTTGGTCTCTTCAACACTCCCGGCGCGAAGCTCACCATGCAACGGATCGGAGCCGCTGGCACGGGACATAACTGGCTTGTGGTGGACAACAGCGGAGGACAAACCATGCGACACTGGGTCCTTATTGAACGCTACGTCACGGCTGCGGAGCAGAGCGACGGTTGGCAGTTTACGGATGAACATGGTAACGTGTGCTACGTCGGAGGTGACGCCTTCGTACAGCAGATCAAGCAACCGATGGATGAATGGCACGAAGGTTACAGGGAGCGTTACAGCATTCCCGCCGATCAGACTGCCCTTCAATAGGAGCACCGAATGAGCCGACCGACTTTGCTGGAAATCTTTCCGACGATCCGCGGTGACACTCAGTCCGTCAAGGAAAGCCATTTTCTCCAGGTGTATGAAGAAATCTTTAGCCAGTTCCGTGACGACA
>JGI10211J34971_10001350_pt1 | contig 20383 bp, 17 predicted proteins | sample Etolagsediment_FD_34971 | JGI IMG/M metagenome (IMG submission 34971)
CCGCCAGTTGCGATTCGCCTGCCTTTTCATAAGCCGCCCCAAGAAGCATACGGCTTGTCTGGTCATCCGGATCAGCAGTCAGGTTTTCTTTCAGCAGAGCAATTATCTGCGGGTACTGATTTTTGAAGTTTTCTCCATTAAACCAAATAGTTGCTTGTTCATACCGCCATTGCCAACCATCTTCCCCCTCAATAGCCTTGATTTCCTCGACAAGCTGCCGAGCCTGGTTGAAGTCTTTTGTAACCTGCTCACATTTCAGGAGCTGGCGTTTGACGGGAATGTCATAGGGCAGCTGCTGCGACAGTGCTGTAAGCAGTTGATAGGCCTTGTCGTTTTCGGCCCACTGTCCGTAAAAGTAAGCCAGTAATAAGCCCAGGTCTCGTTTTGCCGTATGTCCTTCAATGCGCTGCATTGCGTCTTCGATCACCTTTTTGCAATCCTCTCTGTTGCGGTGCTTGGCTAACAGCGTAGCCAGATACCTGACCGGCAAAACGGTTTGAGGAGACTGTTTGGTCAGAACGTATAGTTTTGAGATTGCCTGATCAATTTTGCCCTGGGCTGCAAGCAGGTCGGTCTCGGCTATTGCAGTTTCAATTTTCCCGTAATCGTCCTCTTTTAAACTCGTCAGCAGCCGTTCGGCATCGGAAAACTGTCCACGCTGCATGGCGAGTTGAAACTGGAGAAGTTTGACTTCGGGTGTGCCACTGGTGAGATTGTCCAATTCAGTCAATCCCTTTTCCACTTCCTGCCATATTTGGGCCTTCGATATCATCGGGCTACTTTCGGCTAATCGCATCCGGGCTTGAATATACAACAATGCAGCATCAAGATTGTCAGAAGCAATCTGCATAGCCAAACGAGCTTGCTCTGCGGTTTCGGCCCAATTTCCGGTTTGGCTCAACAATCTGGCAAGATCGAGACGTGCCTTCAAGAGATATGGTTGTTCGGAAACCAATGTCCGCAATTGCCTGATGGCCAATTGCCTATCGCCGGCGCGTGATAAAGCCGCTGCCAAGGCCAGCTGTACGTTTTCCGATTTGTTTCCTAATTGCATCGCCTTGCGCCAGGACAGGATTGCCTTGTGATCCTGTTTTTGTGCCTCAGCCAAAAGACCTTCTAAGAACGCCACGGTAGCTGGTGCGATGTCTTTTTGCTTCAGTTTATCAAGGCACTGTGCTGCAGGACCAAATTCATCACAGCGAATAAACAGCTCTGCCGCTATTGGCATGAAATCCCAGGGCTGAGATGCAAGTTCCTTCAATCCTGTTTGGGCTACTGTGAGCATTTCTTCTTCTGACCTTGTTTTCAATGCGAGCATTGCCCAGACTCGCCAAAGTGCCTGATTGGTCGAATCCTTGGCCTGAACCTCGACCAAATGCGTTCGAGCTTTGTCAAACATATTGGCCTTAGTAAATTCAGTCGCCATACGGAGTCGTATCAGAGGGTCAGATAAGTCCAGTGTTTGGGCCTGTTCTAAATCGTTCAAAGCTTTCGCATTATCTTTGTTTCTGAAGTGAAAAGCCGCCCGAATGATAAATGCTTGTGCTGAAGAAGGATTATTCTTTACAGCTTCGTTGAACCAGTGTTCAGCCGTTGCGGGGACACCTTCGGCATGCTGTTCAGTCAGTTGGCCCAAGGCGGTCAGCTGGCCCAGGGTTTCATAAGCCGGCACTTGTTCGGGATGTTCTTCGATGATGGCCCTCAATTCTGCCGCTGCTTCGTCGAATTTTCGTTGTCGGGCCAGTGCTAAGGCCAACATCCTGCGAAGTTCGGAGTCTTGATCTGTTCGGCTTTCCATTTTGCGATCTTTTTGCAAAGTGGAAGCTGCTTCAAGCTGCCTTCTGGCGATTAACTCCGCCTCGCCGGGCATACCCATCCCTAAATATATCTCGGTAAGCTTTATAGCGGCTTCCAAGTTGCAGTTGTCCAGTCTCAGTACCGTTCGATATGCCGCTATGACCTGCTGAAGATTGTTGGTTTTCAGGGGCCTGATGTTAAGCTGAGCATCGGCGTATTTAAGCAGAATTGCCACATCGTTTTGCTCGACGGCTAAGTAGCGCCCTAAGTTCTTGGCTGCCTCTTCCCATGCGCCTTCGTCGTAAGCTTTGTTACCGACTTCAAGTCCCGTGGAAGCTCGGTAACTCCTCCGCCACTTCCTTAATCCAAAGGCAGTAATGCCCAGGATGGCAACAGCGATTATGAGAACTATTAGAAATTTCCAATTAATCCGTCTTCTTGCCATACTTCCACCTTTCATTACGCATAAAGCCCAACTTAGAATTGTCTGACGAATTCCGAGATAAGTTTCCTGACTGTTTTCCAGCAAATCCACAGGTCCGTTTTCAATGACAGATTTCTGACGTATTTGATGTCATAATGTATCCATTCCTGAAAGTCCTTCATTGGTTCGCGTGTTCCAAAGACCTGCCAAAGCCCGGTGATACCGGGTCGAACCGATAGTCGCGCATCCCGCCAGGACGGACATAAAGTATTCTCCGCTTCGGGTGAGGGCCTGGGACCGACAACGCCCATTTGACCGGCCAAAACATTGAAGAACTGAGGTATTTCGTCGAGATATGTCTCCCGCAAGAATCTACCTATGCCGCTCACTCGTGGGTCGTTTTCCATTTTGAACTGCGGGCCATCGACCTGACTCACGACCCTTAATTTTTCTTGTATGTTATCCGCACCAACCATCATAGTCCTGAATTTCAGGCAGAAAAAATCCCTGCCGTGCAGTCCCTGCCGTTTATCTTTGAAAAATACTGATCCATGCGAGCTTAGCTTTATGGCCAGTGCAATTACAGGCAATACGGGGGCGAAAAGGATCAGCACAACTGTCGCCGCCGCTACATCCGCAACTCTCTTAAGGCATCTTGCGTACGAAAACCTCGGCCAGGTTCGAAAACGACTTACAGGTGAGTTTTCCTGAATTAAGCACATACCAGCTTTTGCCGGTGCGCAATTCTTTTCAATACGCATATTGTGGTTCCAATTGGAAGGCGGCCTGGTGAGGACACGATGCTGCAAAACCTGGTTCGGCGGCACCGAAATATTGGGACCAATAACTGATGCTCTTATAACAGCCGCCCGCCCGATGGTCACGTTGTCGGCAAGAATGGTGGGACCTAATACGATAGCATCATCGTGAATGTGAACATTCTTTCCTAACATCACGCTGCCGAACAGTCTGGCAGTGGCGGATATTGCAGTGCCGTTCATCGCAGATTTGGTCTTGTAGAAGGGGCCGGTCCTTCCGTTTGGCAGGTGGGCCGCCAGAAAGCTTATCAGGCCCGCTTCGGTCTCTAAATCCAATTTCATCCCCCCAATGTTAAAGCTATTTACCCTCAGCGAGTTTGACAGACATCTGTCAATGAACTCAGCAAAGGCAATGGGTAAAGCACCATCAAGGAGGATTTTATTGAGCATATTTGTTTTTATGAAAATATGGTGGGGCCGATCGGCAGGAAGCGGCGCCAGCTGAGCAGAGTCACAGTATAATCGACGAAAGCCAACGACCTTACTCTCTGGTGCCATCCGGACCTTCTCACGGTATGCTGCAAGCTGCGGAACTACGTTGACCATTACCACATCTGCTTGAAGGTTAGCCAATATTCTGCTCATCCATGGGCGATTTATCTGCGTTGCGTATCTTGCGTTTGATATAATGAACCATGGGTCTGCTTTTGCTTTTTCAATAATGTCGGCAGGGACAGACAAATTCTCGCTATAGGGAGCTATCGGTATCTTGCCATCGACTGATTCAACCTTCCATTCTTTGGGGATAGCTATTATGGTATTGCTTCTGCCATTAACACACGAATTACCATCCAACGCCTTGAAGGTGATACCGGACAAAGGCTCACTCGATGCGGCAAAATAGAGCAGGCCATTGCCGTTATCAGCAGTAGAGTTCTTATTCTTATGTATAACAATCAACTTCATGTGTTGCTTTCACTATTGGAAGCTTCTTTTCTGAGGCGAATCCCGGTCAGGATTCCGGATTGGCCGGTTCATCATTTTGTTCACCCATCGTCAGCAGCATTGTCTTGTCGGTTTTTTTATGACTGCTCTTGTCTTCGGTACGGTTCTCGTAATAGCCGTAGCCGTATCGGTTATAACTGTGGTGGATCCGAACACTATGTAGAATTGTGCCCAGCACCTTCACCTTCATTTGTCGCAACCGCTCAAGAGCTTCTCTCAGGTCGGCATCGATGGTATTGCCTGCAAAGGTGGTCAGTATAACTGCATTGGACATCTTGGCCCACAAAAGGGCGTCTGAAAAGGCCAGTACCGGAGGAGTGTCGATTATCACATGGTCGTACTTTTGACTGATTGTTTCAAGTAATTCACTCGTGCGAGGTTGCGCCAGGAGTTCAACTGCATCTGCAGCATTGCGCCGGTCAGCGGGCAGCACTTCCAAGCAAGTTGAAGACGTCGAAGAACACACAACATCTTCGAAATCCTTTCCGAAAAGCACTTCTTGCAGTCCTCTCGAGCCCTTGGGCAAGTTCAGCAACCTGGCTATGTCAGGTTTTCTCAAATCACCATCGATCAACAGGACCCTCAAGCCTGCCTTGGCCATGCTTGTTGCCAGATTTATGGCAAATGTGGTTTTGCCTTCTCGTATTCCCGGGCTGGTAACAACTAATTTTCGCGGTATTCGTCCACCGTCTAACAGTCCTAAGTTGGCACGAATAGTTTGATAGTCATCAGCTAATTGCTGCGGCAGTTTCAGCCTGTCAACTTGATCAGCATGGGTAGTAGTCCCGATTATTCGCACTCCGACACGTTTTACAACATCGTCAGGAGTATGCAAGCTGCGGTCTGCCTTGGCCATTAGAAAGGCCAGGAACATTCCACAACCTAAGCCACCAAACATAAGGGCCGCTGTGTATTTGAGGCGCTTGTTGCGGACAGGGGCAATATTGGCATAGTAAGCGACAGAAATCCGCCCAGGCCGTTTTCGCTCCATTTCCAGCTCCTGAATACGTCGCCGGACCGTGTCATACAATTCCTTCGTGAGGTTTTGCTGTTCCTGCAAATCCTGAATAGTCAATTGCTTACGCCCAAGTCCAATCGTTTCAGCATTTTCCCTGGTCAGCATATCCTGCAAGCGTTTTTCGTATTTAGCGATCTGCTCCAGTTCTATTCTTGCACCATCGAGTTGGTCCTCATTACTCTTGGTAAGTTCGGCGCCCATCAAATCGTCAAAGTCTTTCGCCACTTCCCGGCGTTTCTCTTCAAGGCGCACCTTCAGAGCCTGCAACAACTCTGCTTTGCGTTTAAGCTCTGGATTTGTCGGCGCCAAAGCCTGCTTTGCCTCGATAAGAGCCTGCTCCAGTTGTGCAATATTACCGGTCAGGGCCTGCACGGTCAGGTCGGCATTGGTGAATTCATAACGCAATTTTAGCAGGTTTTCCGGGTCTATATCTCGCTCCCGGGCCTTTTCGAGCAGTTGAATCTTTGCTTCCAGGGCTATCTTTTGTGTCTGAATTTTTGTAAGTTCGGTTTGAATGCTCGCAACACGCTCCAGCATCATTTTCTGGCGATCTGTCAAACTCACAGTTCCGTACTCCTCGCCCATTTGACGGATGGTTTCACGTTGTCCCTGCCACTTGTTGGCCAGGACATTTCGCTCACTTTCGAGGACAGTAAGTTTATGGTCTCCACCTTGAGCTTCTCTTGAAACTTCTATAGCCATGTAGGCCCTGACAAAGGCATTTACTATTTGTTCGGCCTCATTAGGATTCTGGTCCTCCATACTAACCTTTATCAACTCACTATTTCGGTCTGCCGCAACAGTAATATCTCCATCAATCAGCGCCTCCCTCAATGCAGTAACGGAATTGCCGGCTCCTTCAAAAAACATCAGGCGCTTATCGGTCAGGTCATCCGCGACCCTTTGCAGGACCTGAGGGCTCTTAATCAGCTCAGCCTGCGTGTTTATAAAGTTTGTGTACATTGGTATCACGCCTTCAGAATCCCGGTCGCTGAACAAAATGCTGGGGATGATAGGCGCGACGTGGATGGCGGCAGTTGCAGCATGGGTGGGTTTAATTAAAAGCCATACTGCTGGAATGCCCGTTGCGCATATCAGGAAGGATATTAATAGCACTATTCGCCACCGATGCAGAACGGGCATAATTAGATTTGGCGTAGATTCACTTTCCGGTCCAGCTGGGCCTTCAAAACGGGAAACCTGCTGCACGACCTGCTGTCCTTCGTATTTTTCTAAATCATTCACTTTGTCACCTCTCTTCAAAAACGTAATACAAAATTAATTCTCGGATTTTCTCACAATTATTTTTTGCGGCCTCTCCTGCGGTACCATCGTCAGCTTTGTCAGAAGCCACAGTTCGAAAACTACTATCGCAAGTGACAACGGCATCATGGCATATCCACCGAAGTCGTGAAATATTTTCTCCCAATGCTCGCCGCTGAGCACTGTAAAGGCAATGGCTGTGATTGCTAATCGTATGGTATTGCAAAGCAGAGCTATCGGCAAGCTTGAGACAAGGACGGTTAGCTTCTCCCACCATGCTCGCTCGACCAGCAAGACAACCAGGCCGGTGATCACGAAAAAGGCCGTGACCATTCTCAGACCGTTGCAGGCCTCGGCTACTGCAACGGTTGCACCACCCATGTGGATGACGTTGCCTTCCCGCACAACCTCGTAGCCTATCATCTCCAGGCAAAATACGGCTGACGAGGTGGCCCAGCGTTGCAGAGGTATTGCCACGGCGGCTTGAACTCGGTTCGGCCAAGGCAGCATTAAGAACAGAAAAAGGAGTATTGTAGATACCTTTCGGAAAAACTGCCAGCCAAACAGAAGCAATACCAACGCTGCAATGCTTAGAGCAATGGACAACCTTTCTGCTGAGCTGTACATAAAGAATAAACCAAACAATCTGACGCCCTGTGCACTGAGAAAGGCAAGCAGACCCCATAAACAAGGTCTTATTCGACACTTTGCGATTGCGTGTCGTCTTGACCAAAGTATGTAGACGGCCAAAAAGGGAACCAGCAGACCACTTGAATATTCGTCGCTCCTTTGCCATAGGCTCCACAGATCCACAATGCCGGACCAGTAGGACCAGAGAAAGGCAATCAGGACGATGCTACCGGCAAGCCAGCGAACTATGTTCCCTTTATATGGTCGAAGCCAATTCGGCATTTTTTCATTAATTTTGTCGAAGTGCTGCTGTACGAAGGATTGCAATTTTTCAACTTTATTGCTCGAAAATTTTATAGCTCTACTAATCGAACTTTTTAGCATCGACATCGGCTTATATGGTATCGCTTGTTCTAACACTACTCTATACGCCGGCACCGTAGCCTGGTGATCCACTACGCAGTTGCGAACTTCACAATTTCGCCCCACGTTTGAACCTTCCCACAATACACTGTTTTCTACAAGGGTGTTTTTGCCGATGGTAACGTTTCGGCCAACTACTGTGGGCCCAAAGATTATTGCTTGTTCTGATATAGAAGCGTTATCCATAACAACAACAGGCCCAAAAATGCGAGCACTTGGAACGACCTTCGCACTGTTGGCGAGCCAGACATCTTTTGAACTGTGCTGTTTGCAACCAGACAGGTTGATTTGGTTATTTTTGACACTGGTAAGATAGTCAGCGGTCGCAGCCAGATATCCCGCTCGATCCTGAAAATTGCCCACGGGTTTAGGCAGTGTCGCTGCTTGTACAGTACCGCCTGCTCGGATGATTGCCGGGATCAGGCTCTCCTTGATGTCACAGTAACCTGCTTTCGGGATATATTCTAAAACTGCAGGCTCACAGACATAAATCTCCGCCACTTCAGCATCGGGATTGCCGTCTTTGGAAGTCGGATTGAACACTACGGTCAAATCAGATTTGCCGTTCTCATGCGCCGCTATAAGTGCATCAATCTCCGGGGGCGAGACCATACCAGCCGGGAATATCAGAAGCAAGGCATCATTGTCAGCATTAGCAGCTTGGCGAATGCAACCTGCCGTTCCCAACGGCAGCTGTTCATCCAGGAATTTCAGTTCGATATGGTCATGTGTCTCGATAGACTGGCGCAAGAATGAAGTGTCACCGTTCGAGCAAATCACTACGTGTTTCACACCATGATTTGATAAATGCAGCAGCAATCTTTCAATCGCAGTTTTGTCGATTACTGGCCACAGCGCTGTAGACAAACGCGATGCTATCGGACATCGCCCAAAATCCCGACTACCGGCCAAAATAATAACCTTAATGTTTTCGATTTTATTCATTGCTATTTGTTGTTAGTGTCTGACTTTTTTGACAGGATCCTACTTTGTATGAAGCTTCGCAGGACAAGTTAACAGGATTTACGGTATTACTCATTTTCGAGTTTTCTTCAGAATAAACAGGATACAATTGGATTACTTCTGTAAATGGCTTTGTTTGGTAATTTGGCTGTTTACAGGATTTAATAGCGATTAGATGTCAGATATTAGACTCGAGGTAAAATATCTGAGTAAATATACTTTGCATCCTTAGTTTTACTGTGGTGATTGTTTTAGTCATCAATATCAGCTATATTCTTTACCATCTGCAATAGTTTTCAGCGAACGTTACTCTCCTCTTGATCTATTAGCAGCTAACAACTCTCTCTGTAATCTTGCTAATCCTCATCTATCGTTTTAAGAAAATCGGCGATCCGCCTCGCTACAAGATGTGCCTGGTTTTCGCGTTTCTTGGGAACAAACGTTTTAAGGAGTTTTATTTTTTCCAAAAGTTCCTTTTCATCGTATGCAACCAGAATATGCCCTAACTGCTCAAATGTGTGGGCAGTATCTACCTGATGGTCGTTTACCACTTCATTAAATCGTTTCAGTCGCGGCATTACCAGTAGTGGTTTTCTCATTTTCAATGCAAGAGAGATATTTCCCATTCCCGCGTGACTTATGATCGCTTCACAGGAAGTCAGTACCTTGTCAAACTCTTCCTTTTCAAGACTTGTGGTATATTCCATGCCCTTGGGTAAATAACTACCCGGCCCTATCTGAGCAAACACTTTTTCTTGAATAACGTCCCGCCCAATCGCTTCGTCAACCGCTTTGACGAGCCGATCAAAACCAAATTGTGTTCCCACTGCTAAAAAGATCATGGATAGTGACAAACCTTCATTTTCTATACAATCGGTCTGTCGACGAAAAAATTAATTGCATATCTTGCCCCGTCTTGATTACAGCTTTAAGTGAGTCAAGCACATAATCATCGGTTTGATCTGTCGCTCTGTCGAAGTCATGGAATAAAATAATGCCTCCACCCTCAGACCGGATTCTATCAGCAGCATGGTTAGCATTTCTTTTATCTTTTGCCCATGTGTCCAGAGAATCTATTGTCCAGTAAACAACAGGGGCACATTGCAACCACAGGAACAAGATGGAAAACAAGTTTAATTTGCCGTAAGGCGGCCGAAACATATATTTCTTAGGCCCACCTGCCAGAACATTATGTAGTTCCTCCCAGCCCTTTTTAATATCATAAATCAATCGCCATGGTAAAGCCTCCCATGCGCTTAAATGACAAAAACTGTGAGATGCAACAGAGTGGCCTTCTTTAACGACGGATTTTAGAATTTTTTCTCGCCCGGAAATATTTCTTCCAAGAATAAAAAAGGTGGCCTTTATGTTATGTTTTTTTAAGATAGCTAATATCTTCGGAGTCAAGCGGTTTCCAGGCCCATCGTCAAATGTTAAAAAAACTTGATTGCCAGAAATAGCTTTTGTCCTTTGCCTTGCACGTAAGGCGAGTCCATATAACCAAGGTATTGGGATATATAGAAAGAAAAAACCGCCACAAAAGACTAAAAGCGTTGAAAAAATCATATTACTTCGCCCACATATTCCACGTTCGGATACTTTTCTGCCACATCAGGCCATTGGCTCAAAATCAAATCCGAGAACACACGGACCATCCTACCGCTCATCGAAAGTTTTATAGTATTAGCAATGCTGTCTAACCAGATTATTTTCGCACCGAATAATTTTCCCCAGAAACATAAGATAAATCCTGGAGCAGCGCCAGTGCTGAGCACTACATCCGGCTTCTCTCGCAATACAATCTTAAGGCATTTGTACATTATTGCCAGAGCCTTGAACGGATGCTCCCGGTTGCATTCTCCGACAGTGTACGTCCGCCCCATCGCCTCAAGTTTATCCCGAACCACCTGTCCCGTGGACACACAGACAACCTCCGCCCCCTCCCACACCGGACCAAGCGATAACAACTGGCTCAGATGCCCTCCGGCCGATGCTGCAAGACAGATCTTCATGCTCTATTCCTCACTACCACCACTCCAAACGTCTCTGGATCGGGCGAAAAAGAACCTGGGGCCAATATACAGGTTTTAAAAAAAAGAAGTTTCGTGCAATCTGTCTCCACAGAAGCCATCGTTGAAACTTTTCAAGTTTTGCCACTTCCGTCCACTGACTAAGAATCAAATCAGACAAAGGCAAGATTAAACGACCACTCAAAGATAGCCTATCGATGTTAGCAATGCTATCGATCCAGACAATCTTAGCTCCGAATAATTTTCCCACGAGACACAAAAGATACCCCGGAGCAGCTCCAGTACTAATAATTACATTTGGCTTTTTGCTTAGGATGATCTTTATACATTTAAAGAAGACGAGAATCACTTGAAACGGGTGTTCTCGATTACATTCCCCAATAAGATAGAAAGTGCCTTTTCTTTCAAGTGTTTTTGCAATTGAATCTAGAGTTGAAACATAAAACACTTCATAATTTTTGAAGGTGTCAGCTACTTTTAACAACTGTGTTAAATGACCACCAGCCGATGCAGCCAAGTAGATTTTATATTTATCAGTCATTTCTCACGCAAACCCTGTGCTCTTTAGGAATACGATTAAAAACAAGCAACCGCCCCATTTGCTCTTGATGAATAAACCAGACCATGTCATCCGGTATCTGACGTTTTTCCCGCAAACAGTAACCATATATGAAACCTGCCATTCTTGCCAGGCCACCTGTGATAATAGGCCTTTCCTTAATACATCGCCGTAGTGACTTTATCAGCATGAACAATGGATGCGTTGCCAAGCCATACTCATTCAAACCATTTCGAAAGCGAATCTTTAACATATTACCAGCATGGCCTGTTCCTGCCGGCTTATTATGTACAACAGAAATTTTCGGAAACGACCAACTTTTCCAGCCGTTCATCCGGGCCATAATGCAGGAACAGGTATCCTCGCCACCATATTTCAATGGTAAATAGCCACCAATCTGCTCAAAACATTCTTTCCGAAACACCTGGATGGCTTTGGGTGTAGAGCGCCGGTCATTCAGTACTTTTCGCAACCGGCCATTAACAAGATCCTGATACACCCCCGAGGCTACTCCCAGTTTTTTGTCCTGGCCGAACTTATCAAATATCCGCTCATAATAATCCTTCGGAAGACTGATATCGGCATCCAAGATGGCAATATAATCAAAAGTGCAATCATCGAGTGCTTTGTACCCTTGCATAATTGCGTACACGCTGCATCCAAAATACGTCTGCCCCGGCGTTTTCTGCCGATAGATATACCGAATCCATTCATACTGCTGTATATACGATTTGATGATCTCTGCCGTTTCGTCCGTCGAACCGTCATCCACAATCACCCACAACAGCGGTCTGACAGACTGATCAACCACGCTCTCGATAGTCATCCTAATATATCGCGCCTCATTATAGGCAGGAGTAATAATCACATAAGGATTCATACTTGTCTCACTTGACACAATCTAATTCGTTCGCAAGCCCCGCAGTATTTTATAAACTTTCTCACAACCACTCACCACCACCCGCCTTAGACCATTCGGACAATACTCAAATGGCCCCGGTGCCGTAACATCTTCACCTCCCATCCCCTTTTTGAAGCTATAAACTCCAGGATTTTCTACCGGATCAATCCCCCCCAAATCATACCATCGACAACCTTGTTCGTGTGCATAACATATACCATCCCATTGAATTCGATAAGACACACGGGTGGACAAAGCAGCCTTAGTATTGGCCCGAAATAAATTCACCGCCGTATCCCCCAGTAAGCTGGAAACATGTCCTGAAACCAAGACTCCTTCTTGCTCAGATAAAGCCACTCGCATTCTCTCAGATTCGGGTAGTAACTTTTGAACTTCAACAAAAAATGCTGGATCCAAGTCCACATCAAATTGTTTTTTCTTACGAAACGTTTTATATAACTCAGAAAACTGTGTGAATGATTCAACAGAGCTATCACTCTGAATTGGCTGGATTCCAGCCTCTGCCCTTTTTAGATTGTTACGCCATTTCTGAGATAAGTTTTTTCGCAGGTCCTCCAGCGTCCGATCCAGATCAAGCAAAAATGTGCGGTTAGGCTTGATTGTTTGCGATACCGAAAAACCACCGATCTCAAATGCAGAATTCTGCTGAGCATTCCATGACTCCGGACCAAGAGGCGGCCTGATCCTCAGCAGCAGGCCCCGCTTCTCAATGTATTCGCTTACCAGGGTATGGAGGCATACTCTCAGTCGATCGTAATCATCACCATTGTCCCGTCGAACCAGAGGGCCGCCATTGATATAGGCAATCCCGCCTCCCAGTACAGGAATTTCTTTTATTCGTACATCCGCTAATCCAAGAATTTTCTGATTCTCCTGAACTGCAACATGTTCACTGGTTGCATTGAGTCGTTTTGCACAGGCAGTCCCAAAATCCCAGAGCTGGCGATAATTGTAATCTAAAAAGGAGTGCGCAAGCTGTTGCCATCCATCTCGGTCTATTTGTCGAAGAGTTGCTGCCATCTGTTATCAGTTCCTCAAATCACAAACCCAGCGTTTGCTCATACGAATAAACCGCCGCCACGGATACAACCATTCATACGCGCCGGCGCATGTTAATATGAATTCAATTTTCCAGGCATCTGAGGACATGGAGAACCTTCCTACGACTGGATCTGCAGACTCAAAATCGGCCACTTTAGGATCAAGAGTATAAATCCTTTTGTATCCTACCTCCTGTGCCAAGGCGAGCACCTCTTTATTATAGGAACCATGAGGCAGGGCAAGTTCTTCGATAGGGCAGCCAAGCAGTTCCTCAAGCTTCTCTTTAGAATCCACCAACTCGGCTTTGATCCGATCAGGCGAAATCTTCTTTAAATCGGGATGGGTTAAGGTATGCGAACCGATCCGGATCAGAGAATTCTTTGTTAAAGACTCCAATTGCTCCGCCGTTATGGTGCTTTCATTGGATTCCGGATGTTCGGCCGACAGTTGCCATCGCGGTTCGCATCCAAGGTTATCCGCTACGGCAAAAATAACAGATGAAATCTGATACTGCTCCATGACCGGCAATGCATTGTCCAAAAGATTGGCAAAGGCATCATCAAAAGTTAAATATACCTTCAAACACTTTCCTGCATGAATGCCATGCTCGGAAGAATCGTCAATCCTCACCGCCCGCGAATGAATGTGCGCCATTTGTCGGCGAAAACGTTCCTTTTGTCTTGAGAAGATACCATGGTAACAAAGCACCACAACACCTTGTCTCCCAAACATACCAAAACCGCTAAGCGTCCACCACCCCAAAGCTATTATCAGATATAAAAATCGTACGCCAAGTCCAAGACGAGCATATGGCCCTTTTCCCACCGTAAACCGTTTTTTCGCTTTCCAAATCATTTCTATGCACACTGGGGATTTACAGCCTTTTTCTGCATTGATTCCTAAGAATCCACACACGCCCGCACAAAACCATTCTAACCGCGCTTCCTATGAAGTTAAAACCCGCCTTTTGTATCCCGCGAATAGAAGGCGCATTCCACGATTTGCAGTCAATATATACCCTGTGGGCGTGGTCCTCGACCATCAATGCTCTTACCATCGCTTGAAGCATGGCCGGAAAGATGCCTCTTCCACGATACTGTGGAAACACGAAGCAACTAAGAATCGTCGCATCGTCTTCATCCAAAGCAACAAAATACTCCGTCCTTTTCTTGTGACTGCAAGACCAGCAGATTCCTGCTATCTTGTCCTCCAATCGCCCAATCCACAACTCACAACCTCGAGAGAACAATTTATCCATTTCCCGAATCATCCCGTTGCCTCTGCTCATTCTAAGTGTGTTGATTATTTCCAAGTCAACGCCAGATCGCGATGGATACCTTTCTATAAGTAATCCCTGCACTGCACAGGAATTTGACCTGTCGGATTTTCGATAGACCAGGCTGATATGAACAGGTATCACACGTCTGACAACATGTCGTATCAGCCCGATCGGCCCACGCTCTTTCCACGCCCTGCAGACTCTTCGGACAATCAATACCAGCCCCCTTGCTGCATCTGCCACGGCCCAGTTTGGCTAAGACCTCCCATGGCAGGCTAAAAGTTCTTCTCACGGACTATTTCCTTGTTCATTAGCAGATTTCTCCAGTCGGTCAAACAGAAGAACCCCCCAATCAAGTATATCTGCGCTCTCTGGAAAGATCCTCGCCTGTCTTTCCTGCTTAACAATCCAAAGGCGAACCAATATGGTACCCTCAGAAGGAAGAAACATGCAGTTGCCAAACACGCCAACAAGAAAGCCGGTTTTCCACAGTACTTCTTCACGAATATAAGCTTACTTCCAAATAGTTGCAGAAGGAATTTATTTGCCGCTTTATTCGTCGTCTCTCCACCATAGTGGATTATTTCAGCGTCTGGCGTAAACATAATCTTCCAACCCGCCTTCTTGAAACGGTAGCACCAGTCGGGATCATCGCCATAAACAAAGTACATCGGATCCATCACGCCCACTTGGTCAATCGCCTCTCTGCGGACAAGTGAACAACAGCCGCAAATCGTCTCCACTTCACGGACTTCGTCAAAGTCCCACCAAGTCATATACTCCCTACCGAAAAACCTGCTCTTGGGGAAGATATTGTTCAGATAGGTCGCAGAAAGAAGCATATTCAACGCTGACGGATACAAGAAACAGTCCCTTCGTAGTGTTCTATCAGGACTTAGAATTTTGCAGCCAACCACAGCGGCTTTTGGATGTTTATCACTAAACTCAACTGTTTTTGCTATTGCATTGTCCAAAACAATTGTGTCCGAGTTTAAGAGCAGGACATATCTGCCCTCAGCTATCTTGATTGCCTGATTATTCGCCCTTATGAACCCTTCGTTCTTTTCGTTTTCTATTATTCGAACTTTATGGAATTCCTCCCTAACCATTTCGACACTTCCGTCTTCAGAGGCATTGTCAACGTAGATAACTTCGAATCTTATGTCCTTGGTTTCTTCGTAGACTGATTTCAGGCAGTCATACAGTAGCTGTCGAACGTTCCATGCAACGATGATTATTGATACATCCATAAGATCAGTTATCAGAAGTCCGATTCAGAGAAAATATTTAGATACAGATTTCGGTTTTTTTAGACGGGATCCTACTTCGCATGAAGCTTCGCAGGACAAGTTAACTGGATTTACAAGATATTTTAGCCATGGAGTTCAGTAAAGGTTGTGATTTTCATTCCTCTGTTTTCGTGTATGCCCCACAACGATATCTGTAAATGCCGAGCTTTTGAAGACCACTAAAGACTTATTGTGCGTTTAGTTTCTTGAATACTTTGATATTGTAATATTTGTCTTGGTCATAATCCTCAAAACATGTCCTGTGTTCGTACAGGTCCTCTATAATATCAGTTACAGTATAACGCGGCTGGAAGCCCAAATGCGTTCGTGCTTTGTCGATAGCCACTTTGTAGTTTCGATAATCTTCAATATGCTTCATAGTTATGCCTATTTTTTCACGCAGCAGTTCTTCCACCTCGTATTTCACCATGTCTCCAACATGACCGACCGTGTAATTATCAGATGCAATGTTGTAGACTCCACTCAAGGAATAATTCGCCTGTATGGCCCTCAAATAGGCCGTAGCAGCATCTCTGATATCCACGATTGGGCGCCAGATAGACGGATTATTCACTGTTATTCTCTTTTCGGACATGGCGAATTTAAACATCGTATTCACAATCAAATCCAGCCTCATGCGTGGGCTGAATCCACATACGGTACCCTTTCTTAATGCTATCACCGAGAAATTCTCATCATGTAGCTGGATTACTCCGCGCTCGCCCTGCAACTTCGAGATCCCATATGGAGAGCTGCATGTGACCGGACAGTCTTCGTCATAGAGTTCATTGACCGTATACCCATAGACGGAACACGAGGAGGCATATATGAAACGCTTCACTCCTGCATTCTTTGCAACCAACGCCAGGTACGAAGGCAAGGCCGCATTGTAAACAAAATTCTTGGCAGGATCGTATTCAGCCATTGGGTCGTTTGAAAGCCCGGCCAGGAAGATGATCTGGTCATATATTTCCAAGTCTTTTTCTTTGCACTTGAAGAGGTCTTTTTTGGCCACCTTTACATCGTCAGGCAAGTGATTACCAAACCACATCAAATCCACAACTTCAACTTCGTAGCCATGTTCCATCAGGACGGGAATCAAATAAGAACCAATGTATCCTGCGCCACCTGCAATTAGAATTCTCATTTTATCTTTCCTTACCAAAAATTCAGGGTCTTGTTATTTCGTCATATTTATCGCAGTTAAGAGATGTGTCAACAGGAACAACGAAATTGACATCGTTTATGGACAGCTCTTTTATGTCTTTGGCGCCATCCAGACTTTTCGCGTATTCAAATACAGTTCTTTTGGGACCGCCGACATGGAGAACGCCCGTTACATTTTTGTCAATTAACTTGCTGATTTTCTTGGCGATAGCTGAGACACTTTCCCGGCTTGTCCACTGATCGACAAAGGCCTTCTCGTACGGGAACACATTAGGACCAAATGAGGTTCTTATTACCAGCGACTTATCATACAGTCGCACGGCACACTCGCCACCCAGCTTTGACCAGGCATACTTATTCACAGGGTAAACCGGGGCATCTTCTTTATAATTGCCTTTATCGCCCTTAAATACATAATCGGTGCAAATGTAGATCAAACGGGCATTAATTTCATTGCAAAGCTTCACGACATTTGATGTACCTATAATGTTTACATCAACTGCTTTTGCAGGGTCCTTATCAATCAGGGGCGGAGAGGTAAAGGCTGCAGCATGAACGAGCAGTTTACAATCAATTGATTTGGCATATTTCTCCATTTGGTCATAATCAGTTACATTGAAATCTGCTGAAGAAGGATAATTAATATCGGGCAATATTCTCCTGAATTCAGAACCCAATAGTCCGCTTCCGCCGGTAAAAATAATTTTTGATTTGTCCATCTGTCTGATTACTCCTGAAAACTCTATAAATTACCATAAATAAAATTATCTGATCGTTCATTCCTTTTCCAAGCTTTAACAGTGAAACCATCTTTATCCTTGTCAGTGATAAGGTTTGTTGATAGTGCGATATTATCAAATAACTTTTTTAACTCTGGATCACACAATGACCAGTCAATATCATTGGCCAATGGAGATATACCAGCTTCGCAGCCGGGGCTATACTCGCCAGAGCAGAAATATTCAATCATCGTATCTTCCGGGAAGAAGTTGCCGTGTGCAAATCCGGGTGGAACCCAAATCCACTCACTATAATCCCCTTTAGTGTCAGTAGGCATATCATAACAAACAATTTTTCCGAATGTGGGTGACCCCTTTCTTATATCAAGGACCATGTCAACCATTCTGCCTGTTAAAGTGCGTACCAATTTGCCCATATATGGATTCCACTGAAAGTGCAAACCACGAACAGTGCCCTTTTGCGAATAACTTTCGTTACATTGCACAAATTTGACATTCTTCATAAAGGCCGTCTCGGAATGATTCTCAAAATCACTCTTCCGGAAATGCTCCGTGAAATACCCACGATGATCACAAAACCTCGCAAACCGCACAATCTTCACGTCCTTGAGTTTCAGCGCCTTAATCTCTGTTATCTTCACAGTATCTTCCTTTATGAATTGACTTCAGAAACACTTAGGCACACTCCGCCCTCACCATCGCAACCGAACCGTCGGAGGATGTATTATCAACCACAACCGCCTCAAACGTAATACCGCAAATCTTCGCCCAAATTGCCTTAAGGTAGTCCCGCAGAATATCACATGTATTCCAGTTCACAATAATTATCGAGACATACATAGTTTCACGACCAATTGACAAAAGCCTCAAGATCCTTGTCTTTTTGAGATTTCAGATCTGTATATTTCAACTAACCGGCCACCGGCCTTCTTGCCTGTTCAGCAGCCGACATACTGGTGATTGCCGCAAACGTAAAACACAAAACCAGAAGACCTATCCCCATATACGCCCCTCCGATGCCAATCACGCAATGCACGAATAAACTCACCCCCAACCCCCAGGCCATAGCCCGTTTTTCCTTATCTCGACTTACTGCTCGCCACAAATATCCTGCCTCCTTGAATGAAAACGCAATCAAAGCAACAAAAACACACAGCGTTAAAAAACCACCTCGCACACCCTCCAGAATATACTGATTTGTTACATCCTGAGCGCCCCAGAACCAGTGCGCCGTCGAACGGGTTCCGATGACCGCCCACTCGCTAAAATGCTTGATCGCTTGGTCAATCAGATAATACCGGTACCAGCCCGTGGACCCGTCCACCGCACTGACACGTGAAATAAGGTGCCAGACCGGTGCCTGCATCACAAGATGCAAAGCAATTAGAGTTAACGCAATACCCCAACGAACCATCCGCATATATCGCCGCATAACAAACATGATACCGCCGACAATACCGCTTGCCAGGGCCATAACCGGAGTGCTTGAAGCACATGTAAAAACAATAAACCACACGGTGACCGTTCCCGTCACCGCCCATATTTTGCCCTTGTGTCCATCCCACCACTGCGTAACGAACAGAGGCCACATCGCAGCCCAGAAAGTGCCCGCCGTAATAGGATGTGGGAACGCTCCCTGGCATCGCAGACGACCCTGGCGGACCATCGTAATCGCTGGTACTCCGCCAAAAATGGAAAAGATATTCCTGCCTGTACTTGCCTCAAGACCAAAGAAAACCATCACGATAACACCTGTTGCAATACTACCCAGAAGAAAACACTTCAGATCCACCCATTCCTTTATCAGGCAGCGAGCCACAAAATAGATGCCCAGTATATCATAAGAAACCCCCATCTTGAAAATCAGAGCCGAAATGCTGCCCTGCTGCAAAGTATAGATGACAGTTCCACATATGGTCCAGAGCACAATAACTTTATCGCATGGGTGCCAGATGAACCGTTGGAATTCTCGTCTGTATATGATCCGCAAGACACCAAACAGCACCATGAGTCTGAGAAAATTGAAGTCGAGGGAAAACACCACAACTTTCTGCCCTGACGAAACAAAGCACGCCATTACAAACATCGTCAGAAACGCCCAGCGTCTGGGAACTGTCAGCATTATCGATCCGAGTATCAGCACCGCTGCCAACCCGAGAGGATGAACGTTCGCCACATCTTTAGTCAATGCCCCGCCAAATCCCTCTGGCATGGTTCGAATATCGACTTGCGACAACAACCCTATCATCTGCCTGCCTTCAGCACCATCGAGGATTCGATGGAAGCCATATTTCTTTTCCGGAATAACCTTTTGATATAGATTCGTTTGAAGGTACTAAGAATTGATTTTACCTTCGTACCAATCGAAAGACGCCAAAGCCACAAATGAAATAGGCCAAAGCCGCAATATCTTGGCGTCGGGATCGCGCAAGTTTGCAACGCGACAAGACGGCCCCACAAGGCCCCATTTGCTTCCACCTGCCCGGGACGACTGGCCTGCAGAATATCAGAGCCAACAGGTTCGGCCTGCAAGACATCCATTTCAACTGCCCTCTGCAACAATTCCACCCCCCGTTGTGTCCGCGCGATGATCACCGACCGGCCGGGCTGATGTTCGCCGACGGGACGATGCCACGCATCCGCAATCGCAACATCGGCATATTCCCCGACGTGATCGGGGCAGATATAACATCGCCACTGGCGATATTTCTGCAAGATAACCCCCCATGACTGGTCATAACTCAATTGCCGCTGCTGAATATCCCCCTCGCTATCCCGAAACTCAATCGTCGCCATCCCCGGCCAGCCCCGACCTCGATACCGCAGTGAGATAACGGAAGATGGATCCGCAATCCCCATCTGCTTCAGCATCTCCAAGGTGCCACGCGTCGAAGGTGTCCCCGCACAGAAAAAGGTGATTGTCAGCCCGATCTTCTCTCGGAGTTCAGAACTCAGTTCCGCCGCCTTGCCAACAGCCGCCACATCACACGGCTTTCCCACGAAAACACATGGCCCCTGTGCATGCTCAATCCGTTCAAGACCATCGCACGGGCTGGCAGGCGCGTATCGCGACCC
>JGI10211J34971_10001352_pt1 | contig 20366 bp, 44 predicted proteins | sample Etolagsediment_FD_34971 | JGI IMG/M metagenome (IMG submission 34971)
CAGGAAGAAAAGTGTTGACAAGCCGGATCGAAACCAGCCATAGTGGAATGGCATCGACGGCAAGCGGCCTTCGATCCTACTCGACAATTCGGAGAATTGCTATGAACGATACTTACGCTAATGTCCCCGGCAACAAAGTTGCTACCTACAAGCAACTCAAAGCCCTTGGCTTTCGGTTTGCAAAGCTCCATGGCAGCTCCAATACCTACGGTATGTCCAAAGTCTTCACGGCCATTCTGGTTAAATACCAGAATGAGAATCCCAAGACTCCCATCACTCACACCGATGTTCAGAACTTCTTCGAAGTTCAGGAAATCCCTGCCAAATTTGTGAAACAAATTAAGGTGAAGGGCACCCCGAAGTCTTCGAAGAAGACTGTGACCAAAGTTGAGCCGAAGGCTCCGAAAGCTACGAAGACTCCGAAGGAGTCACCTAAGGCATCTGCACCGACTCCGAAGGAGTCTACGGCTTCTAGCCAGTCCGTTGAAGACTTCAAGAATTCTCTGAATTCTTTGAAGACTCGGATGACCGATGTCGAGAAGCGTCAAGCTACGCTTGAAACTAAGTTCGACCTGCTCTGGGCCTTCGTCCAAGAAGAGCTGGGCAAATAACCCGAAGGGTTAAAACCTAGATGCCCCCTTCGGGGGGCTAATTAAACTTAGCGGGAGTTGAATACTATGTATTCAGGAACCATACTAATTGTTAATTCAGAGCGAGAAATTTTATTTAAAATTACTCCGACCACTGCAATTGACAGGGTTGANGCAGAAAATCAAGTAGATAAAATAGTTAAGGCCATGAATAATTGCGGAGGTTTTAATACCTCCGAAGATGGCATAGGCCGTAGAGTTTTCTGGATGGATGCCCTTCAAAGTGAATATTGGCCTGAATACGAGGACTAAATACTATGTATAACTTACACGCTATTGAACTTCAATCCTTTGCCCAAAAGTCTGCAAATAATTTAGAGTCTATAATACTTATGGTGGCCCTAAGTATTCAGCAAAGATGGGATACCGTAGGTAAACAAATGGAGGATGTTAAGGCCAAAGGCCAGGACTCAAAGTATCTATGGGGCAACAAGTCTAAAACATATAAATATCTTCAAAGACATAAACACTTTATGTTTGCACAATTTAAAGCAATCATAAACTCTAATTACGATAATGAACACAAGTCTTTGAAACTTATGCAATTGTTTCTTAGGGTTGATGGACTAGGGTTAGCTAAAGCTGGTTTTGTATGTCAATTAACTGCTGGTCTTGTTGGTTGTATAGATACTCATAATATTAGAATGTATGGTATTGATGTTAAACATTTAAAGTATTCACCCAATATTAAATGTCCTATTAATCGTAAATACAAGATTAAATCTTATATTAATATTTGTACTAACATTGGCACTGAACGTCTTTGGAACAACTGGTGTAATTATTTGGCAGCAAAGTCTCCGAAGTCTTGGAAAGACGGGTATCATGTGAGCGCCGCCCACGTTGCATACGCTAAGGGCGAAGCCCTGGGGGGTTGACAAGGCCCACCGAACCATGCTACCTTGGAATGGCTCGACGGCAACACCATCACCACAACACGAGGATAACACACATGGATATTAACTTCAAGGTTTTTAATCGTTCCATCATCATCCGTCGTCGTATTAAGCTTCGTCGGTTTGGGTTTGGTTCAGGTTCTTGTTTCAATAACGTTCACATGGGTAAACTAAGTATTTATGTTCAACATCGTCGGTCCCGTGTTGTAGGCTTCCAAGCCATTGCCGATGACAAAGGCCGCGAATCAGTCGCGGTCTAAGGAGAACTTCAAATGCAAAAGTATATTGTTCAATGGGAGCAAGATATTATTGCAGAAACTCCAGAGGCTGCAGCAGAGGAGGCCTTTCACATAATGTCTGTTGGCTATAGCGAACCATTGTGTGTTGATGTTAAGGATATGTCTGGTAATTCAGTAAGAGTTTATTCAACAGGAGAATAAAACCATGGAAGTATTCGACGCTATCCGGTTAGCCTTTCAAGTCTCAAAAGAAACTAAAGCCCCGCGCTATGTTATTAGGACTGTTGACGGCAACCATGAAGTGTGGGATACTTCTATCGGTTCTGAGACTTTAGAGTGTATCATAGGTAAAACATCTTTTGATGATGTACTAGAAGATGATTGGGTATTTAACTTCTTTGGTGAGGCACAAAACAATGACTAACGTAACCAATCTGTTTCAAAACGCAAGTGTTTTTGAAGGCTATGGCCGCGCAGATTTTGACATTGCTACTGGACCGCTCCAATACTTTGATGCTGATGGTAATGTTAAGCGTGCTTCAAAGCGTATTATTTTCCGTACTGATACCGGCGAGGAGCTAGGTATTCATGGGGATCGTTACAAGCCGGTAGCCCCAAAACAAATGATTGATGCAACCCGAGCAATCATTATGCGGAGCGGCCTAAACACTGACGGCATTGAAGAAAAGATTGCTACATCTTATCATGGTCGCCGAACCTTTGTTAGGTATAAGCTGCCCAGCCATACTTATACTACGCCGGACGGTGACACTGCGGCCCTTTGTTTGTTGGCCCTAACGTCCTTCGATTCTAAGTGGCCCTTTATGATTAGTGTTGCAGCAGAACAGTTTGCTTGTACTAATCTTCAAGTCTTTACTACGGGTGAGATTGCTGTCTATAAGTCTAAGCATATCCAAAGTCTTGATATTGACCACGGCTCTAGAGTTATCGTAAAAGCCTTGGATGTTGTTAACGAACAACAAGAACAATGGCATCAGTGGTATAACACTGGTCTTTACAACGAGGCAGCAGCTAATCTTATTGCAAGGTTTGCTGGTGTACATAAAGAATATACTGAGAATGCGGGCCTCGCCCCAAGTTTAAACTTCGGGTTGTTCCTAAAGCGCCAGAATGCTAGTGTTAATTATCTTTGTGAGGCTTACAAAGGCTACAAGGAACGTATGGGTGGTAATCTATGGGCAATGTATAATGCCTTGACAGACTGGTCTACTCATGCTAAATTCTCTAAGCGTGTCAACTATGACACCGTTGCTTCGGCAACCAATGACCGCCAAGAGAAAGTGCGGAAGTTTGTAACCACTAACTTCAGGATGGCAGCATAATGGAATACTATGCAATAGACCAAGAGTTTCCTTACACTTTGTATGTTGCGGAAGAATCTACAATGCCAACCATCAAGGTTGCTATAGACCGCAATGCTTACTTCAATTTTTCAGGAGCTGCCTCTGTCTTTGACAAGCAGCAAATGTTTAAGCTAGCAGACTTTATTCGTGATGTTGCAGAAAATATGGAGAGCTACGATGAACAAGACCCCCCGTTTTAATGTCAATGAAATTGTTGAAGACTTGGTGTGGACTCACGTTTATTGTCGTAAGCATCCTGATTGGATGGGGCTTGCTTTCGGTCTTGTAAACCTTGGCATTCCCGCCAAGCAACGGGACCGAATCATTGATGAAGCGGCAGCGGCGGTCCTATGAAGGGCCGCTATCGCCTTATAACTGATGCTCAATACTACAAATGCTTTGAGTGCCATCAAGAATACAATGAGTTTCTTGATCCTCCGGCGGAACACCCAGACCATGAGCGTTGGAAACTCTGTCCTGAATGTGCTGCATCTTGGAAGTATATTGAGTCACCAAATATTTATGATGGAGATTTGTGATGAATCCTTTTACAAACATTGATTCTTTTGAGAACGATGCAGAGATTCAAATCTTTGTAGATCATGCAGACCTTCCATCACTTCGTATTCCTTTTTGGAATGATGGCGTCCATGAAAAAGACTTCAGGGAACGGGTACTGTTGACTGCGGAGCAGATGGCAGCGGCCTATGCCCACGCTGATACTTTCTCTATCACGGTTAGAGTTATAATCAACCATGGGGTTGTTAACTTTTGAGGACTGAGCTGTGCGAGACCTATCACTTCTAAAAGAAAAACTTGAAGAAGAACTAGCTGCCTATGAAATAAAATACCAAGAGTGGGTAGACAATGGTTCTCTTTATAGACCACCAAAAAAGAACAAGTTAAAATCAATAGAAGCTGAGCTGGCCTTTCATGAATATAATATTCAATACGAACAAGTTAGGTCAGGCGTTTATCTTCTTAATGGATGGATGTATTACTCACCTTCAACCGGAAAGTGGAGAGTAAAAAGAAGCGGTTCTCGTTGGACAAAAAGCCGATATAAAATAAATAATTTTATAACAACCCATGTATTATACTGAGTATCATGCGAGAAAGAATAGCTCTAGCTAACCTTTAGCTACCATGAATATCAGATATATCTAATCTAAAGGAGAGTGAGTGATGGCTGCCCCAACCCAACTTCAATATTACACCATGGCTCATCGTCTCCGTGGCTACGCAGAAAAGCTGGACGAGGACAAAGACGAGGCCTTAGTTCATATGCTGGAGCGATCAGCCTTCTTGCTCGAACATGCATGGGACGAGTATCAACAGACACTACATCCCGATCAACGAATAGGCAGCTAGGAGAGTGAGTGATGGTTGAAGACGCAAACTTTAGTCTAGAAGTGCTGGCGGTCAAAGAGAACGAAGACGGCAGCGCGACCCTTACTGTGGAACTGGGGCCGGTAGCAGCACAATACTTTATTGAGCTGGGCATCCTAACGGCCCTTACCAAAACCCTTGCGGACCTTGAAAAACCGGAGACAGACTGATGGACAAAACCCCGGAAGAATACGAAGCTATAATTCAAACTCTCACTGCCCGTTACAACATCGCTATTGATGGGCTGTCTGAGGCCTATGGACTTATCGAAGAAGATAAATACAAAGAAGCTCAAGACGCTTGTTGGTTTGCAATCCTAGAAGCCGGGAGGCTGGCATCACCATGAATATATTCTATCTAGATTCTGACCCCTTTGAGGCTGCGACACTTCAGTGTGATCGGCATGTAGTCAAAATGATTCTTGAAAGTGCGCAGTTGTTGTCTACTACTCACCATGAGCTTGGGTCTACGGCTCCCTACAAAACAACACACAAGAATCATCCTAGTGCTGTGTGGGTGCGAAAAAGCACAAAGCATTATGATTGGTTGTATCAACACTTCATTGGTCTCTGTGGCGAATACAAGGCCCGATACAACAAGGTACATAAGAGCTTTGGTACCTGCGCTTTTACGCTTGACAAGCCGCCACCGGAGCTGCTAGACTGCGGTTTCGTTGAGCCGCCTCAGTGCATGCCAGAAGAGTGTAAAGTTCCAGGTGATAGTGTAACAGCTTATAAACAATACTATGCTTTAAAGAACGAGGAGTGGACTAAAGCCGGGAGACCTATGACATGGAAACCAATTGCGTTGGAGTCTGCGAGTTAGATAAAGTAACCAGACAATGTAAAGGGTGTTTCAGATATGTTGATGAGATAGCTAACTGGCGGCGCTTGACAGACCGCCAGCGTGATAATATCATGAAGCGGTGCTGGAACGAGAAGAAAGAATATATTAAATTCTTTGGAGACTCTTATGAAGATAGATGTTGATGATGAATGTATCAATGATATTGTTAGACAAGAAATGAAAAACCTAATCAAATATAATCTTGAAGATATTCGAAAGGGACGGCTAGGTGCTTTCAGTCTTACTAATAATACTTATAATGATCTTCGCTTATCGCAAATAATTGCTGCGGCTTATGTGATTCATGATTATTATTCAGCACCCGGAGAAAAATTCAGTGACACGCCAGAGAGTTCTTGACGATGAAGGGAATGTAGCTGTGCTTGTTAGCCACGGTTATGGTGCAGGATACTCAACCAATAACTTATTTAATTCAGATGAATGTATCTTTGATCCTTTTGTAGTTGAGATTGTTAGTAAGCCTGGGTGGTACAAAAAACCAGACAATCTAAAAGTGCTTAGCCATCATCTTAAGGATAAGTATGGTCAAAGCTTTGACACTGGAGGCATCGAAGACCTTGTTGTTGAGTGGATTCCAGAAGGAACCAAGTTTAGGATTTCAGACTATGACGGCGCTGAATACATTGAAGTCTTACATGAAATCGATTGGATTGAAGCTTAGTACCATGCTCTACTTGATTTGGTTTGTTTTGTTTGTTATGATGCTTGTCTTTGGGCGGGCTTTGTTGAACTGGTTAGAAGGAGGCCGCAATGCCCCACCGAAAGATTAATGACATTACGCCGCAGGAGTGGAGCGATATGGCAGCAAAAAGCAGGGCAGAGGATATGGCGCAGCGTGGTTTCAAAAGCCTAGTAAACCAAGAAGGCGGCGACCATTACAAGAAACACAAGATTCAGCCCATTGAGTATGCAATGGCAAATGGACTTGACGCTTGCCAAGCAAATGTAGTAAAGTATGTAACGAGGTACAAGGACAAAGGGGGCATCCAAGACCTTAAGAAAGCTCGGCACTACATTGATATGTTGATGGACTTTTATCAGGAGGCCGCCTATGATTGATCAGATTAAAAAAATTGTACAGGAACAAGAGAAAATAGAGAATGCAGAAAGCAGGCTGTACGTTAGGAAAAAGAAATTACGCGAACGCCTATCAAAGATTCGACGCGGGTACTACATTATTGACGGAAACCTTTGGGAGGTTGGCAACGATGTTGGTTGGCCGGGCCACAAAAAACTACTATGTCGTGGCGAATTTTTAGAGGAGACTAAAGAATGAGTGATCAAACTTATGTAGCAATCACTGAAGATGGATGGAATTTCTGTGTAGGAGATATGGATACTATTACTACTTGGTTATACGATCACGAAATAGTTCTTACAGAATGTTCTTTCTATGAGCTTGGCAAAAAAATTGAAGTAAATCTTAAGGTAGTGGACCGCCGATGAAACTCGACGACTACCAATCCAAAGCGGTTGAAACCGCAATATTTAAGAACGAGTTTTACCCTATTGTATCCTTGATGGTGGAGGCCGCAGAACTTGCAGACCTGTTTGTTAAACCTATGTTGCGTGGCGACAATCCTTCTGATGGCTTCCGATCCAAGGTTGTCTCAGAAGCCGGAGATGTCCTCTGGAACTTGGCTGTGTTACTCAGGCAATGCGGAGTTAGTCTCTCAGAAGTTGCGGAGATTAACCTTAAGAAACTTGAGGATCGGAAACTGCGTGGAGTTCTACTCGGATCAGGAGGCGACCGATGACCAGGGCAATAGAAAAACTTCAAGGGGTAGTGGAGTTTATCAACGACGCAATCGATACGGTTTCGAATCTTGGAGATACATGGGTAGTTGTAGGGAATGTTAAAGATGTAGGAGAGTTTACGAAGCCTATTATTTTTTGTTCAGGAAAGTTTAAAGATATGTATGAAGCCCATACAAATCTAAGTAATGTTATAGATAACGAGAAGATTAAAAGTCTTCGCCTAATAACAAAGAAAGAATTTAAGTGGGGACTATAGATGAAAATTGTAGAAGGTAATTTTGGCAAGAAAGAAAATTCGGGCCGCTCTATGCGAGAGAAACTTGAAGAATCTTTGAAGAGTTTAGGGCCTGAGATCGACGAACCTAATGATGATGTTGGCTTCATTCTTATTGCAGACATTGATAGTAATGTGTATGTTGCTTCTGATCTACCATCAGAGACCTTTAACTTTCTGTTAGATACTGCTAAGATGAATGTGTTGTTATCTTCAACAATGAGTGTAGAGTGATGGAGGACTATGATTCTTTAACAACTGAAGAGCTTATTGATGATGTTTTTACTCGTGCCTTCGTTATGATGCTGGGCGTACAGCGTCCTGACGAGGGGGTCTTGACACGGTTCACGAGTTGGTGTAAAATGGCGGCGAGCAAATCGGGGACGGCGGTAACAGAAGAGTTCGTCCTAGCTCAGATACCTTTGTTTATTAATTATCTTTTTGTGAGGTAAATACTATGGCAGTTATTGAAGGACATGCGTACTGGTCTTTTGTTAAGACTCCGAACACCAAGTTCACTCCTTGTTATTCTGTGAACCTTGTTGTGAACGAAGACCTAGCAAACGATTATCGCCAGCGTGGCTTTCCGGTTAAAGACATGGACGAAGGCCCTGCCCTTATCATTAAGCGCAAGGTCAATGGCCCTAACGGAATGATCCGAGAAGCACCCGAGCTTGTTGATAAGTTCAAGCAGCCTATTGATGTCAATGTCGGGAATGGTTCTCGTGTCAAAGTCCTGTGTAAAGAATGGGACACCAAGTGGAACGGTCAGGTCTACAAGGGCCTTGACTTCAAAGCAATGCAGGTGATTGATCTTGTGGAGTATGGTGGTGCCGATAGCGCCGATCAAGCTTTCGATGTTGAAGCAGAGGAGGAAGAACTATAATGGCTAATACTTATTACGTTGATGATAAGACCTATGACGTTGATAAGTTTTCTGCCGAAGGTCAGCAGGCATTTCGCCTGTTGGCCCTGGCGCAGCAAGACTTCAATGTTGTACAAGATACGCTAACCTTGCGGCAGGCAGCAGTGCTTGCTCTGCACTCCAAGGTTCAAGAGTATCTAACTGATGAAGCACTAATCGAAGAGGCACAACCAGAGGAGTAAACCCTTGCCTTTTGTCAAGACTCATGTTGCTTGTCCGAAGTGTGGTGGTAAAGACCCAGTAGCAGTAAATGATGACGGGTCTGCCAAGTGTTTTTCATGCGGTGAATTCATGAGAGATTATGAAGCCGCCATTCAAGGTGAAGAAAACGTGACTGACTTCTCTACTTATCAGAGAAACAAGATGGACAATTCGACTGGAGAGTTCTATGCCCTGAGTGATCGGGGCATTTCTTTAGAGACTGCAAAGAAGTATGGTGTTCGATCCGTCAAGGATCAAGTAGGTAATATCTCTGAGCATAGCTATCCTTACTATGTTAATGGTGAGGTTGCAGGCTACAAAGTCCGCAAGACCAAGGACAAGAGTTTCATTTGGCAAGGAAGCCCACGAGGCACAGGGCTGTTTGGTTCCCAAGCATTTCAACAGGGCGGCAAGTACATCACAATACTTGAAGGCGAGTGTGATGCTATGGCTGCTTATGAAATGATGGGTTCCAAATGGCCTGCTGTTTCTGTAAAGAACGGTGCCCAGGGTGCAGACCGTGATGTGAAGGAGGCTCTTGAATACTTAGAGTCCTTTGACAACGTAATCATTTGTTTCGACAACGACAAGCCGGGACGCGAAGCAGCCAAGCGTGTTGCAAGAATCATTAAGCCCGGAAAGGCTCGCATTGTTACTCTTCCCGAAGAGTTCAAAGATGCAAATGATATGTTGAAGAAGAACCGCCAGCAAGCATTCATGACTGAGTGGTGGGCCGCAAAGCTGTATACACCTTCTGGTGTTATCAACGTCAGCGAAAACTTTGATCAATACATTAATCGGGTTCGCAAGCCTTCTATTCCTTATCCCTGGATGGGGCTGAACGACAAGCTTGAAGGCCTTCGACAAGGCGAGTTGGTTACCCTGACGGGCGGCACAGGCCTTGGAAAGTCTAGTGTTACCCGAGAGCTTGAACACTGGTTGATCAAAAACACTACCGACAACGTGGGCGTCATTGCCCTTGAAGAAGATTGGCGCCGCACCATCGACGGCATTGTATCTATTGAGGCTAACGCTCGTCTTCATATTGATAGGGTTCGTGATAGCTTCAACGCCACTCAGCTTTCTCAATTTTACAACAATGTCTTTTCCGGTAAGAACGAAAACCGTGTGTGGGTCCATTCTCACCACGGCATGAACGACATTGACAGTATCTTTAGCAAGCTGCGCTTCATGGCAATGGGCTGTGACTGCCGCTGGATTGTGGTTGATCACTTGCACATGTTGGTGCTATCGACTCCAGATAGTGATGAACGCCGTGCCATTGACAATATCATGCACCGGCTGCGTACCCTTGTTGAAGAGACTGGGTGCGGCATGATTCTTGTGTCCCACCTTCGCCGTGTTGACGGCAACAAGGGTCACGAGAATGGTATCGAAACTGGTCTTAGCCACCTTCGTGGGTCTCAATCCATTGCACAGTTGTCTGATTGTGTTATCAGCCTTGAGCGCAATCAACAGTCTGATGATCCTATTGAGGCTTCAACCACTAAGGTGCGTGTGCTTAAGTCTCGTTACACCGGGGACGTTGGACTGGCTACCCACTTGCGTTATGATCAAGATACTGGTAGACTAGGTGAGGTAGACATTGAGTCTCCTGAAGAAAACTTTGAGGTAGAATTATGACAACTCTTGTATTTGATATTGAGGCAGATGCTATTGATGCTACCAAGATTTGGTGTGTCGTAGCAATGGATACAACTACAGGGAAGATTACTTCCTTTGGTCCTGATAAGATTGCTGAAGGTATCAAATATTTAGAAGGAGCCAACAAGCTAGTTGGTCACAACATTATCGGCTACGACATTCCGGTTATCAAAAGGCTACACGGCGTAGACTTAGAGCAAGGCCGCAAGATTGTTGATACCCTTGTCGTTAGCCGCCTTTTTAATCCAACCCGTGAAGGAGGCCACGGCCTTGAGGCTTGGGGTTATCGCCTTAAGTCCCATAAGATTGAACACCAAGAATTTGATAGGTTTACTCCAGAGATGCTGAAGTATTGTGAGCAAGATGTTAACCTGAACCTTAAGGTCTTCAAGCACCTTGGTGCTGAAGCCAAGGGGTTTAGTCCCAAGTCAGTAGCTCTTGAACACGACACCTATCGAATCATCCATCAACAACGAGATAATGGATTCTTGTTGGACGTTAAGCACGCAACCTGTTTGGTAGCAAAGCTTAATGAAGAATTAGTAAAGGCTGAGAACGAAGTACACAAAACCTTTACACCCAAGGACAGCTCCCTTGAGCTTGAGCCACAGTTCACTAAGGCAGGTAAGCTATCTAAGATGGCTAAGGTTGTTAGCTCTAACAAAAAGGTGCGTCTGTCTGATGAAGAGTTTGAAAAGATGTCAGCAAACCCAAACAAGACTTTTGTGCGCTCAGACGAAATCCCGTTCAACCTGGGTTCTCGTAAACAGATTGGAGAATACTTAGTTGAGTTTGGTTGGAAGCCTAAGAGCTTTACGCCGACCGGCCAACCCATTGTAGATGAATCAACCCTTGCCAAAATTGACAACATCCCTGAAGCCAAGATCATTGCTCGTTACTTGATGCTTCAAAAGCGTATTGCTCAGGTTAGCTCCTGGCTAAAAGAAGTAAACGATGATGATAGGGTCCGGGGCTATGTCAATTCTAATGGCACGATTACGGGCCGTATGACACACAACAGTCCAAACATGGCACAAATACCCAGCACTAATAGCCCTTATGGTCATGAGTGCCGTGCTTGTTGGATAGTGCCAGAAGGTTACAAGCTAGTAGGTATTGATGCCTCTGGTCTTGAGCTGCGCATGTTAGCCCACTACATGAATGACGAGGCATTCACTTATGAAATTCTCAACGGCGATGTACACACAGCTAATCAAAGAGCTGCAGGACTTGAATCAAGAAATCAGGCTAAGACTTTCATCTATGCACTCCTATACGGAGCAGGAGATGCAAAGCTTGGAAGCGTGGTTGGAGGAAACGCAGCAGATGGTGCAGAACTTAGACAGCGTTTCTTTGATAATCTCCCATCATTTAAGGCTCTTAAGAATAGAGTTGACCGAGCGTCAACAAAGGGATATGTCAAAGGCTTAGATGGCCGCAAGATATTTGTGCGGTCTCAACACGCAGCACTAAATACTTTGTTGCAGGGCGCAGGCGCCATCGTCATGAAGCAGGCTCTAACACTATTGAAAACAAAACTGGATGGGCTTGATGCTAAGTTTGTATGTAACGTCCACGACGAATGGCAGATTGAAGCTCACGAAGATATTGCAGAACAAGTCGGGCGCCTAGGTGTTGAAGCCATTGAAGAAACTACAGAAGTCCTTGCGCTGCGTTGCCCCCTAACAGGAGAATACAAGATTGGAAACAACTGGGCTGAGACACACTAAGTTAATTTCACACAGCATCATGCCTCAAGAATCTTCTAGTAACATTGAAGACCTTGTGGCCTACTGCGCCAGGGTTAGCAACCCCAGCAATCAAAACAACAGTAAGACAGCGCCTCGCCTCATTAAGTATTTGATGAAGCACAAGCACTGGTCCCCGTTTGAAATGGCTAGTGTTGGGATTGAGATCAAGACGACCAGGGATATTGCTCGTCAAATCCTACGTCACCGAAGCTTTAGCTTCCAAGAATACTCACAGCGTTATGCCGACCCAACACAAGACCTAAACTTTATTCATCGTGAGGTGCGGCTTCAAGACCCCAACAACCGCCAGAATAGTATTGAAGTTGAAGACGGTTTCCTTGATCTTACTTGGCAGCACTATCAACTAAATGTTCGTAAGGCTGCGGCAGAAGCCTATGCCTGGGCAACAAAGAATGGTATCGCCAAGGAAGTTGCAAGAAGTGTGTTGCCTGAAGGCCTAACAGAATCAGTCTTAATGATGCACGGTACGGTACGCTCTTGGCTACATTACATTGAAGTACGAACCGATCCATCAACGCAAAAAGAACATAGACAAATTGCTGAAGAGTGTGCTATAATTATTGGGCAATTGATGCCAAAGTTTATGGAGATTTACAATGAACAAGGGTAAGAATGTTATCTTTCAAGATGGTGAGTGGTGGTATGTGGGATGCTCTGATGGTCATCGGCGCCGTTTGTCGTCGCATCGCCGCAAAAATAAAAAGCGTATGTTCATCAACGGCAACTATGTTAATGTCGATCATCCACTTCATAAGCCCGGACGCTATGAAAACTTTGAGGATGCTGCCTTTGATTCTCTTAAGAACTATGCTAAGAGTAAAGAAGGCCAAGTGTACATTATCTCAAACCCAAACTTTCACGGGTGGGTAAAGGTTGGTATGGCCGTTGATGCTAAGGACCGCCTCAATAATTATCAAACCTCTAGCCCCTTCCGAGACTATAAACTTAACTATACTTTTTCTGTTGAAGACCGAAGGGCCGCAGAAGCCGCAGCACACGCCGCCCTTGACGTTCGTTTCCCTCGCAACGGGGAGTGGTTTAAATGTAGTCCACGGCAAGCGTGGTCAATCATTGGCAATGTAGTAAATAACTTAGGGGCTAAAGCCGCATGAAAACAACACTAGATGATCTAGTGCCTGACATCTATGAAAAGCTAGAGGCTCTCTCAAACGGAGAGCCTTTACCTCTTAATGAAGATGTATTAGATCAAACACTAGCCAACATCAAAGAAAGCATTATTGCTTGGGCCAGCCCCTCTGAACGCAACCAAAGCTTTACCTTGCGTATGTCTAATATTGGCAGGCCCCTACGGCAGTTGTGGTACGAAAGCCGCGCAGAACGGGCAGCTCATGTTCCTTCAGCCCCCGACCAGATCAAGTTCCTGTACGGCCATATCCTAGAAGAGATTGTTTTGATGTTGGCCCGAGTGGCAGGGCACGATGTTACCGACCAACAAAAAGATGCAGAGGTTGAAGGCGTAAGCGGCCACATGGATTGCAAGATTGACGGGGAGGTGGTTGATGTTAAGACTGCATCAAGGTTCGCGTTCACTAAGTTCAAGAATGGGACGCTGCTTGACGATGATCCTTTTGGTTATCTTACTCAGCTTGCTTCCTATGAAGCCTCGGAAGGAACCAGTAACGGTGGCTTCTTGGTTATCAACAAAGAGAGTGGCGACCTCTGTTTATATCGGCCCGATGATTTAGAGAAGCCTAACGCCCCTGAGAAAATTAAATATGTTAAAGAGGCTATTGACCTTGACAATATTCCTTATCGGTGTTATGCTCCTGTAGCTGATGGTAAGTCGGGCAATATGAAATTGCCTAAGAATTGTGTCTTCTGTCCCTTCAAGTTTGAATGTAATGCAGATGCAAATGATGGACAAGGCTTACGAGTCTTCAAATACTCTAGCGGCCCTGCCTATCTTACCCGAGTAGAAACAGAACCACGAGTCGAAGAGATCACAGATGAATTCAAAAAAGATGAAGCGCATTAACCGCCATGTGGCTAACCTACTTGTACTATGGATCAAGAGTCTATTGAACGAAGAGGATGCGGCTGGCGTAAACCTAGGTAATTACAAAGAGCTTATGCCCGATCAAACTCATGTGTTTCTTCAGGGCAAGCTTAATCTTAGCGCCTTCTCAGAGAAATGGATGCGCAAGAAAATGAAGAAGCTTGTTACTCGACAACCGACTAGGGCTATTGAGTCCTTTGGATTAGCGGATGTTACAGCAGCTTGAGGATCAAGACTATCCACTTGACTTGTTAATTGTTGGACTGGCCCAGTTGTTAACCAGCGGCATGAAAGTAAACGATATTGACCCCTATACATTAAAGAAGCTTAATGCCGCAGTAACCACACAACTGGATTTATTAGAGGCTAAAATACATTGAAGATTAGAAGCGGACTGCGGAAACCTAGAGTCAAGCGGCCTGTAGAGAAAGAACTAGTAACTGGATACGATTCAAACTTTGAGTATGGGCTGCACCAGGGTATCCTAAAGACTTGGGACTTTCATACAGAGACTATTGACTATATCATTGAACATACTTACCATCCTGACTTCATCAAAGAGATTGATGGTAAGGTTGTTTTGCTTGAAGCCAAGGGACGCTTCTGGGACAACGCAGAACATAGCAAATATGTCTGGATAGATAAAGCATTACCTGATAACTACGAACTTGCCTTCTTGTTTGCTGAGCCTAACGCACCAATGCCCCAGGCTAAGCGCCGCAAGGATGGAACCAAGAGAACCCATGCCGAATGGGCAGATTCAAAAGGCTTCAAGTGGTTTAGTGAATTTAGTTTCCCTGAGGAGTGGAAATGATCGACCGGAAACAAGAACGCATTCAGCGTTTCCAACGCAAACGAAAGAAGAAAGTGTTGGCGCCTAAGCCTAAGAAACCCCTTAAAGATTTAACCAAGTACATTGAAAGCTATGAGGACTACCTAGAATGAAAGATCAATTTGGAATGGACATTTACCAACAATACATCGTAAAGTCTCGCTATGCTCGTTACATCCCTGAAGAACAGCGGCGCGAAACGTGGCCTGAGACCGGAGAGCGTTACACCAATTACTTTAAAGACAAAGGCCTTATCAATGACGAGGAAGCTAAGCGCATCACTGATGCCATCCTCAACCTTGAGGTGATGCCGTCCATGCGAGCCTTGATGACTGCAGGCAAGGCCCTTGACCGCGACAACGTAGCGGGCTTCAACTGTAGTTATATGCCTATTGATCATCCTCGCGCCTTTGATGAAATGATGTACATACTTATGTGCGGGACTGGTGTGGGCTTCTCTGTTGAGCGTCAGTATGTTTCTAAGCTTCCTGAAGTCTCAGAAACTATGCACCCCACTGAGACTGTTATCTATGTTGTCGATAGCAAGATCGGGTGGGCCAAAGCCTTTCGAGAACTGGTCACGTTGCTCTATGCTGGTCAAGTCCCAACTTGGGACGTATCGGGTGTGCGGCCCGCTGGCGCCCCCTTGAAGACCTTTGGAGGCCGTGCCTCTGGTCCTGAACCCCTGGTAGACTTGTTCAAGTTTACTGTTGATCTATTTAAAAATGCTGCAGGCCGCAAGCTAAGCTCCATCGAATGTCATGATCTGTGCTGCAAGATTGCTCAGATTGTTGTGGTTGGTGGTGTGCGCCGTTCAGCCCTTATCTCCCTTAGCAATCTGACTGATGATCGCATTCGACGGGCTAAGCACGGCTCTTGGTGGGAGACCAATGCCCATCGTGGCCTTGCAAACAACAGTGCATGCTACACTGAGAAGCCTGACTTTGAGGCCTTCCTTAACGAGTGGGTTAGCCTATATGAGTCTCGCTCCGGTGAGCGTGGAATGTTCAGTCGCGTTGCCAGCCAAAAGCAAGCAGCCAAGAACGGGCGCCGTGATCCTAATTGGGACTTTGGAACCAACCCTTGTTCTGAGATTATCTTACGCCCCAACCAATTCTGTAACCTGAGTGAAGTGGTTGTGCGGCCTACCGATACCTACGAAACTCTTTTGAACAAGGTAGAGATTGCAACAATCCTTGGCACCCTTCAGGCCACCCTTACTGACTTCCGGTACCTCCGAGCTGTGTGGAAGCGCAATACCGAAGAAGAAGCTCTGCTGGGTGTTAGCCTGACTGGTATCCTTGACCATCCCGTACTGTCCGGTAAGAAGTCTAAGATGGACGGCATGACATTGCCTGAGATTCTTGAAGGTCTCCGAGAGCATGCAGTAAATATTAATGCCGAGTGGTCTCAACGCCTAGGCATCAACCAGAGTGCCGCCATCACCTGCGTTAAGCCCAGTGGTACGGTCAGTCAATTAGTTGATAGTGCTTCTGGGATTCATGGGCGCTTCGCTGAGTATTACATTCGACGGGTCCGGGCGGACATGAGAGACCCCCTGTGTGGCGTCCTAGAAGCCGCTGGAGTGCCTTCTGAGGTGGACGTAATGTCACCTACTACTAAGGTATTCTCTTTCCCTAAGAAGGCTCCAGGGAACGCTGTGTTCGCCTCAGACCAGACGGGCATTGAGCAGCTAGAGATTTGGGACACCTACCAGAAACATTGGTGTGAACACAAGCCGTCCATTACTGTCTACTACCGTGACAACGAATTCCTGAAGATCGGTAACTGGATGTACAATAACTTCGATGAAGTCTCTGGGGTTAGCTTCCTGCCCTACAGCGACCACACTTATCAACAGGCCCCTTATGAGGCCATCACCAAAGATAAGTACGAAGAGCTTCTGAAGATTCAACCCACGATTGTTGACTGGGATATTGTCGAGGAGTCAGATGTTACTGAAGGCTCCCAGGAGCTAGCGTGTGTTGGGGGTGCTTGTGAACTCCCCTGACATAACACACCTTTGCTTTAGGCATGGAATTATTTCTAAGGAGTATGGAGCTACGGGCCGGATGGTTGCCGGTCCTGTAGCAAACGAAAGGCTAGAGCATGTTGACTTTTGCCCTGTATGTGGGTTAGCATCTAGGGAACGGGTACAACGACTCATTGAGGAAGTTAGTCATGATTGAACCTAACGATATTATTAACACTTTACTTGATTATTACGACTCAGATATAAACAAACATATCATGAACATTGAGATTATGTTACATAACCCCCTTGCCTTTCATGACCATGATAAGTTTAATGAGGCCGTTGAGAATCAGTTAGACTTGATCACTGAATCCAAGGATAGGAAGGATGCACTTCTATTGGTGCAGGATTTTCTGAATGACGAGGTGTCCCTTGCGTGAAGGGAACGTAGTAGGCTTTAGAATTTACTTTGACGGGAAGGGTGTGTTAGGCTCTGAGCTTAGTCGCCTGCCACGAGAAGATGTGTCAAAGGTCTTCAAAGACAAAGGCGACCAACAGATCATCAACAAGATTCTTGATGTAGCCTTTGCAGCCTTTGAAGACCTTCATGACAAGATAGAGATTGAACTAGATGCCCTCAACCACGGCGCGAACGAGCAGTCTTAGCCGCAATCTTTGGAGGCTGCTTTGAGAATTGTTTACCGGCTTTGGTGTCAGCCCGCTTCTTACGGGTGGTTGCTGCATACTCAGAGGACGTTAGAGCTTCTCGGGCCTTCTTGGGTAGGTATCTTTCACCTGTTGCTTTAGGCCCTTGGGTGCTGGGCTTGCCAGACTTAGTTCCCCATTCTTCCTTCGTCCATTTCTTTAAAGACTTTTGAGGTTTTCTTAACGACATGATTCACCAATTCTTTGAGTTTTGTGTGTGGGTGCTAGAGGTTATCGGCTACTACACTGGTATGGGATACGAGCTAGCCAACATTGTTATCTTTGTTTTTTTGCAGCCTGCTCTTATTCTTCTGTTCTTTGTGCTTTGGGTGCGGGCGCTAAGATCATCTTAGGTGTATCCGCCCCCTTTGTCTTTGTAGGCTTTCGCCAACATTTGGGCCTTTCGTGCAGACCATTGTCCGGCCTTGCCGCCTTTGTCACCGGCTTTAATTTGTTCGAAGAGGCGTTTCCGTAGAGTTGGCTTTGTATAGTTACCAGCTTCATTGACGCGGCTTTCACCTCCCTTAGCTTTACGTTCTCTGTAACCAGAAGCGTATGCAGCGGCTGCTTGTTTCTCTGCGTCCTTCCGAGTCTTGTAGACTTTGCCTCTGGTCCCCCAGCGATAACCACCTTCTACTTTGTTGATAGGCATTACCATTTCACCTTATTAGCTACGGCTTTACATACTTCAACAAACCTTTCATTGCTGTAAGATTGTTTCATCATGTTTACGTCTTTATGTACTAATTGAACATTGTCTAAAGTATAGCCAAGACTTGAATCAATACGATCTAAAGAAGCTGTGTGTATTGCGCCGACTTCAGCCCATCCTATTGGCATTCCTGATAAAGCGCAAACTTTTTCTTGTGCAACATACAATTCATATACAGCTTCAATACTTAAATCCCAAACAATTCCTCTTGTTTCTGCTCCGACTTTAAATTTGTTAAACCAAGAAAGCCTAATACACTCATAAAACTCTCTTTTACAGTTATCAGTAATTTTATTTGAGCAGCTTTTACATAGCTTTCCTAAACGTAAAGATTCTTCTGCATAGGCTTTTCGAAGATACGTTTGTTCTTTTTTGCATTGAGGACAAGATTTAGCATATCTTCCACTATCTAACTTTACCACTTTGCTCATATTTACCACTTTTCGCGATCAGACCAATAGGCTGCACTCATCTTACCCTTCGCAATGTTCTTAGCGTGTCGAGCTTTGAACGATGCCCTTTTCTTTTTCATGGCCTCGGACTCACCCGACTTGGGTTTCCCCGCAGTCTTTGCGCCCTGTTCCCCAAATCGAATGATCTTTTCTTTACCGCCTTCACAGGCCTTAACCACATGGGATTTCTTCGGGTGGTTGGGCGTTCGCTTAGGCTTGTTACACTTCATCTTGTCCTTATCTACACGATTAGACATACTCACCGCTCCTGATCATGTGAGTGACTTCAAGGGCCCTGGTGCCTACCTGCTTGGCCCAGCGGCTATCAAGAAACTCTACTGCAGCCTCTTGGTAGTTACCGGCCTCCATAGCCGCCAGAGCCTTCACAAACTTCTTCAAGCGAGGAAGGCCTAGGTTAAACACCAAGTTAATCATGGCGTCCCTACGAGCCTCGCAGAGGTTCCGATACCATGCAAAATTGGAGTCTAGCTCCTCAATACACCGGTTAACATCATTCTGCAGTAGGTATTCAATCTCGTCGTGAGATAGTCCAAGGCCTACATTCTTTTCAACACAGCGACCAACACCAATGGTTGCATAGCCTAGGTGGTCGTCGTAGACATAGTGCCTTACGCCTTCGTGGCGCTTAAGCATGTCGAGTAGTTTCTGCATTAAACCCCCAGGGTGTCAGTGTCTTGTTGGTCCATAGCAATCTTAGGCCTTCCAAAGATTTCTTCTTCTGAACCAATATCAATACGAATCTTGTTACCGTCTTCTGGGAAGTTTTCACCGGCCCACTTGCGTACCTTGCCGTAACCCCCCAGCTCAGAGTAATCTTCTGGAATGCGCGTAAAGTCATATTCATCAGTAAAATATACACGCCCGCCTTCACGAACTAGATTACCTCTACCTACAGTAAGCGCGGCGCCCAATACAGGATCAGTAAATAGGCTTTGCACTTTATCTAGTAGGCTTCCTTTTCTTCTACCATGTACCCAGTCATCAGCAAACTCACCAGAAGATAGTTGTGGATAATCTTTGTAGGTAATATAATCTTGACCCTTACTTACTGCATTGCGAGCGGCCTCCTTTAACACACCCCGCAGCCTGTCGCTAAAGTCTTCGGTCTTTTGGTCACCCGTTGCAAAATAACCACGCACAAATTGTTTTGCAAAGTCTAGGTTAAGGTTGAAGACTTTATCTTCTTCAGGCTCAGGAGCCTTCTTAGGCTGCTCAGGAGCCTTCTTAGCCTCTGGTGCCCGTTTAGGTTCGGGCTTCATAGCCTCTTCAACTTGCTGGCCCAGATTTAGCTTCTGGCCCGCATAAATCTTGTTAACGTCTTCGATGTTATTAAGCCTTGCAAGCTCAGCCACAGTTGTGTTATTATCTTTGGCGATTTGAGACAGGGTGTCGCCGGACTTGATGACGTAGCCACCCTCGTTAAGCATATCGCGAGGTTCTTTTGGATCATAACGCTTAGCATTAACAGACTTAAACTGTTGCGGCTTGAAGAGAATGTATGACCAATCGTCCTGTCCAACAAGAGAAGGCTCTATCTCATTTCGATACTTAATAGAATCAAAGCCCGCTTTCATCAACCACGTTTGGAACCGTTTGTTGGTTTCAAAGCGCATAAGCTGACGCTTAAAAGTATCAAGGTATAGTCCCTTCTT
>JGI10211J34971_10001353_pt1 | contig 20344 bp, 25 predicted proteins | sample Etolagsediment_FD_34971 | JGI IMG/M metagenome (IMG submission 34971)
CAAGCTGGTATTGAGATGGTTCAGTATGGATTTATCAATAACAATGCAGATATGATAAGGGATGGACTTGCAAAAGTTAAAGAGGGGAACGATATGTTCTCCTCTAAAGATGTAATTAAACAATACCTTCCAGATCATAAAAACCATACTATAAATACAGCCTTATTGTCTTCTACAAGAATAGATCTGGATATTAATATTATAGAGGGTAATTTAGATATGCAAGCTTATACAAAAGCAGCTGATGGTTACTCAGATATGTTAAATGCATGCTCAAGATGCCATAGTATTATAAGAGATTGGTAAAAAGGATATAAATATGGGTATGCCAAGTGGATTTGAACTAATTATAATTTTAGTGGTTGTTTTGCTATTATTTGGAGGAAAAAAGATTCCTGAGTTAGCTAAAGGTTTAGGTAGTGGTATTAAAAATTTTAAAGATGCTGTTAAAGAGGATGATAATCTTGCAGCAAAAGAGCCACTACAAGATAAACATAGTTAAGAGGGCAGTTTGCTTTTTCTTAACGCCCTTCGCGGCTTCGCTAGAAGCCCTGCACCTTTTATTGCAGTGCTTCTTTTTAGTGCATATTCTCTATTACTATTAATGATATCATATTTCCATATAGGTGCTGAAGCTTTAAAGTCTTCTACAAACTCATCAATAAATTCTAATGCTACTCTTCTTTTTGGACTACACACAGCTGCAATATATGAGCTTTCATGATTTAGTACATCACCAATAGAGTGGGCCATAAGTACTATCGCATTTTGTTTCTTAGCTTTTTCTTGCCAAGCATTAAACCATGAGTTTAAAATTGGCTCATAGATATCAAAGCTAAGTCCATCTATGTTGTCCTCATCTCTTACTACTCCAATAAAAGTGATAATAGCTCCATAATTTGAAAGTTTATATTTTTGATACCAACTATTAGTTATTTTTTCAACTGGTAAATCTCCTTGATGTAACTCTAACATATTATCCTCCACATACAGGAGGTAGTAAAGATACTTTATCTCCATCTTTTAACTGAATAGTTTTATCTTTTATAATGGTATCATTAATTGCAACTGCGCAATTTTGAAGCCAAGGTTGTAATGACTTATCTTGTTTCAAAATATCACTTAACTCATCTAATGTAGTAATATCAACCTCTAATGACTCTTTGTTTATAGGTCCTAAAAATTCTATTTTAATCATAGCTTATCTCCTCTTTGAAAATCACCTGTTTCCCCACCACTTTTGTGTTCTAGTTGTACTTCACTTATAATCATCCCTTTATCTATTGCTTTTACCATATCATAAATAGTCAAAAGACCTATACTAACTCCAGTTAGTGCTTCCATCTCTACACCTGTTTGACCACTTAGTTTTGTAGTAACTGTAAGTTTAAATCCAGGAAGATCAGGAAGCTCATCTATATCACAATTAATTCCACTTAATAATAGTGGATGACACATAGGTATTAGCTCTGGAGTTTTTTTCGTACCCATTATTGAGGCTATTACTGCGGTTTGTAAAACAGGTCCTTTTTTATTTTCATTAGATATCACATTGTTATAAGCTTCACGGCTCATGGATATAATACCGCTGGCAATTGCAACTCTAATTGTGTTATCTTTATTGGAAACATCAACCATCTTGGGTCTATCATTTTCATCTAAATGTGTTAAATTCATATCTTGCCTTTTTTATTGAAATATATTTTTGCGCAACCTAGTAGATATACAAATAGCAACATATTTGATATGATAAAAAGAGTTACACCGTAAGTTATTAAATACTGGTTGTTAAATAAAACTCCACTACTAAATAGTATAATACTCATAATATGAATAATATATTGAAGTTCACTTTTTTTAACACTTATCATATCTCTAATTGTAGGTATATCAAAAATACCCTTACTGCTTAAATGAAACCATGTTAAAAATGGAACTATCTTGTATAACATACCATTCATCAAAGTTACAACAAATCCAACTCCAAAAAAGGTACCTACTAAAATGTGGTCAAATTTAAAAAACTCTAAAGTAAACCAAAACATAATCCCAAGTATTAAAAATACCATACTACTATAGTAAAAATATACACTTATATCTTTTAATTTTCTTTTTCTTATATAGAGTTTTTTGATTGTTAATGTTGCAAAATATATACTTATCATACCTATTAAAAATTTATAAATAATATAGATCTGAAGCTCAAATGCAATATCTACAATATAGAGAAATAGCAAGGATATTGTTGTGATTAAAATAATCTTTTTTTCATATTCTTTATAAGGTTCACTTACCCAAAACATAGGAATAACTTGAAATGATATAGAAGCAATAAGTAAAAATAAAAAACCAAAGAAGATTAAATTGTAATGTAGATATACAAAAACAGTATGTAGATCAGAAAAGTTTTTTGTACCATATGATAAAAGTAGGTTGATACCGATTATAAATGCCACTGTAAAACATATCAAGGATAATATCATCCCGATTATAATCCAAGACTTTTTTTGAACAATAAACAACTTATAAACTACAATATAAGAAAATAAAAACAATCCACCAAATAGTAAAATAGCACTTATTAAAAAATAAGCTATATCTTCTAACATAAATCCAAATACAAAACTGATAAGCCCAAATATAAGTAGTCCAAAAGTTATATTTGCAATTAGTAGTGAATTTTTTATAACAGCACCAGCAACTACAGGGAGCATTTGAAGCAAAGCACCAAATACAATCATAACAATAAATCCTATAGTCATAAGATGTAACGATGCTATAAAATAGGAACTATGAAGATATACCCCATCACTATTTAATAGCAATAATCCTGCGATAAGTGAAAACAATGGTGCCACTAAAAAAAATTTTAGTGGTGCTTGAAAAGGTGGTGCTTGATCTAAAGATAACCCTACAAACATCATAAACCTTTTATATAATTATAAAGCTCATTTTGACCATTTTGCCATATATAAACAACAACATCATTTTTTGTTTTAAGAACTTTTGTTGAATAGTTGTTTGACTCAAGCATTGTCAATAATGGAACAGGTTCAATTCTATGAACCATCTTTATATATGTTTTCTCATCACAACAAGAAAGTTTACTTATGATCAAATTGATAGGTTCAGGAGCTTCTAGCTCTTTGCAATCAAGTGTAATCTCATCAAAATCCAAATCTATACCTCTTTCATTTTGTCAATAGTCAATTGAGAATCTAAAGCATCATCCGCAAGATTATACATAATCTGCTCCTCTTTCATATTGTGTTGTTGCATTACAAAAAGAAGATTTTCACTTAAACCTAAAAATTGATCTTTATTTTTCTCTTTTACTGCTTGACCCATTTGCTCCATCAAACTTCTCATCTGATCGTGCTCCATAATCATCATACCAGTTGGGTTACAGTGACCACCTTCACACTGATTAAACTCTTCAAACATAACTTTCTCTTCCATCTCAAAGTGTTTTAGCATATGTGAATGAAACTCTTCAAACATCACGCTAGCTCCTTGAAAGTTATTGCTATCTACTATATTTTCAAGCTGTGCAAACTGCTCATCACAAGCTCTGTGATCTTTTGTCATAAATTGATTGATTGTCATATAAAATCCTTAATATTAATAAAAAGGATTATATAGTAGATTTAAATTTTAGTTATTGATTTAGGTCAATTATATTAAAAATTTATAAACATTTGTAGCTTTTTATGATCTAGAAGATTAAATTGGTTATCTATAATATCTATATCTTTTAGTTTTTTTAAAACTCTAGATAATGTTTCTGCTGTTATGTTTAGCTCTTGTGCGATAGTTTTATTTTTTTTATTTTTAAATAGTTCTGGATCTTTATCTATATACATAGCTACTTTTGTAGTAGCATCAAATATCAAACTTCTATTTATCAACGCTTCCATATTTTTTATTTTTCTTGTTAAAGATTTGATAATCTGAAATGAAATATCTGAATTATTTTGCAATAATTGGACAAATTTCTCTTTTTTAATTAGTGCAATTTTTGAGTCTTTTAAACAAACACAAGATGCAGGAAAATTAAAATCTTCTAAACTTGCCATCTCAGCTAACAATGATGGGGTAAAAAAACTATGTAGTAATATCTCATTGCCTTTATGGTCAACTTTATATATTTTAACAGATCCTTTTAAAAGAAGATAGAAATACTCAGGCTGATCACCTTCGTAAAATATGATAGTATCTTTAGGGTAGGTTGTAACTGTTGTAATAGAAGAGATAACTTCCATCTGCTCTTCACTAAGTGTTTGGAAAAGTTCAATATTTTTTAAGTTTTTCATAAATGTAGTGTACCAATTTTTCAATAAAAAGTAAAATCTTGACATAGGTCATAAATTTATTATTTAATAGTTGCTATAATTTTCAAAATTAAAGGTCGAATTCTTTTTCACTCAATAGTCTTCTCCCAAAGTAAAACCAGATGAAACATAAAACCGACTTTTAATTTTTAAGATCATTATCATAAAGATACTGGGCAATCTTTTGAAGTGTATCTATATCNTATCCAAGTTCTGGCATAAGTTGATATTTTTTTATCATATCATCCATTATAGAGCCATCGATATTAGGTTTTAGAACCCAAGTGGACATATATGAAACAAAATCTTTTTTTTGTGGAAAAGCCGACAAGTATCTTTGTCTAACAATTTGCATAGATGGTGCTGATACACTTTGATCTATATAGTGGCATGTGGTGCAATTTCCATTTAAAAGTAAACGACCATAACTATCTGCATACAAACTGTTTGCTAAAAAAAGTAAAACTAGAAACTTAAACTTTCTTACCATTAATATCTATCCATCTTATGATCTGTTTATAATCATTTAGATCCAAATGTTCACACGATTTTGGTATCTTGTCACTTTTTATAGTATCATCTGTAGCAATAGCATCTGTAACTTCAAAATAGTTTTCATCTAAAGAGTTTCTAAATATAGCTATTCTTGGAAGTGGCAATGTTTTTAGACCCTCTACAAGTAGGTAATCAAAATCACCAAACATCTCTATAATATCATCTATAGTTGAAGTTGATTGTTTAAAAAGTGTTGTTTTATTTGGTGATACAACAGCTACTTCAGCTCCTGTTTTACTAAATTTATAGCTATCTTTCCCCTCTTTGTCAAATCTTGCTTTATCTTTTGGATCATGTTTTACTATACATACTTTAAAGTTTTGTTTCTTTAAATATTCAGATAATTTTACTATTAGCGTAGTTTTACCACTATTTGAAGGTCCCGTGAAAGCTACTGTGATTCTTTTCATAAAGTATTTCCCTTAAGTTTTATTAATAATTATACCCTACAAGATAACATAATTTTTTGACCTAAATCAATTTCAAAAGTAAATTTGACCTAGGTCAAATACAAAAGCTCTTTTTTTGTATAAAATTTTACAAATAAAACTATAAGGATAAAAAATGAAAAAAATTATTTTAGCAACTGCTATTTTAGGATTAGGTGCAAATATATTACTTGCAGATCCATATACTAGATGTGTAGGGTGTCATGGTGCAACTGGAGAAAAAGTAGCATTGGGAAAAAGTAAGATTATCAAAGATATGACAAAACAAGAGATTGTTGATGCGATGGTTGGTTATCAAAAAGGAACTTACGGTGGACCTATGAAGGGATTAATGACTGGTCAAGTTAAAACACTAAGCCAAGCTGATATTGAATCTATTGCTAATAAGATTNGTAAGTAGTTATACTATTTTAAAATATTCAAGGGTAAGCTTTTTGCTTACCCTTTTTTTATGCTGCTTTTTTAATCAAAAGATTTGCTAAATCCTCTTTTGCGTCACCTGTTAGATGTAAGTTGAAATTTTCAGCTAAGAAGTTAAAAATATCCTCATTTACAAATTGTGGTGGTTTTGGTCCAAGATAGATATCTTTGATCCCTAAAGAAAATAGTGCAAGTAATATAATAACCGCTTTTTGCTCCATCCATGAAAGAACAATAGAGATCGGAAGATCATTAATAGGTACATTTAAAGCACCACTTACAGCTTTTGCAATCTCAACGGCACCATTAGAATCATTACACTGACCAAGGTCTAAATATCTTGGTATTTCAGTTCCTGGTACATTTCCAAAATCAATATCATTAAATCTAAATTTACCACAACTTGAAGTGATGATTACACAATCATCTGGTAAATTTTGAGCCATCTCTCTATAATATTCTCCAGCCTTACCTGGTGCATCACAACCTGCTATTACAAAGAACTGGCTTATTTTTCCACTTTGTACTGCTTCTAAAATTTGAGGAGCTAAAGTTAAAATAGTTTTATAGTGGTGTCCCGTAGTTAGAGTAAGATTATCATCCATATTTGTATCTTCACACTCTAATGTTTTTGCAATCAACTCATCAAAGTTATTATTTTCAATAGGAGTTGATCCCTCAACACCAACAATCTTATAAGTAAATAATCTATCAAGGTAATCACAGTTTTTCTTTGGTGGTACTATACAGTTTGTGTTTACTACGAATGTCCCTTTAAATTTTTTCATCAAATCAGCTTGATCAAACCAAGCTTTTCCAACATTTCCTTTTAGGTGTGGGTATTTTTTAAGCTCAGGGTATCCATGAGCTGGTAGCATCTCTGAGTGAGTATATACATTGATCCCTTTATCTTGCGTAGCTTTTAAAAGCTCCTCAAACATCTCTAAGTTGTGTCCACTTACAAGTATAGCTTTACCTTCAACTTTATTTTGTGGTACAACTACTGGAGTTGGTATTCCAAACTTACCTGTATGCGCGTTAGATAACTTATCCATCACTTCAACACCCGCAGATCCAACTTTCATAAGTTGCTTTATATGATCATCAAAATTAAAATTTACATTTGTAAGTGTAAAATAAAGTGTCTCACTCATCACATCATCTACATTTTTTGTCTCAGTTGGTTTTAACTCATTTAAATGCTCTCTATATGCACTTAAACCTTTTAGTCCAAATATCATAATATCTTGAAGTCTTGCAAGGTTTTCATCCTTACCACAAGTTCCTACAACTGCACCTGTACTTCCACACCCATTTGGTGTACTCATTTCACATTGGTAACAAAACATACTCATTTATCTATCCTTTTATAATTAAATTGAAGAAGTATAACGGTTTTGAGAGCTATTATCATTGACTTAAATCAACAAATATTTTGCAAAATTTGTTTACAATCTCGTTAAAGAAAATCACAAAGGTATTTTATGAGTTCATATATTTATTCATTGCAAATAGGAAAAGTGCAAAAGCTTGATGGTTGGGAAACAGGTTCTTTTAAAGAAGAAGTGCAACAGATAGAAGTTTTTAATAATGGAATCAACAATGATGAAGTATCTGATACAAAAAATCATGGTGGATCCCAAAAAGCAGTATTTGCTAATAGTTTACACAACTATCAACAGTGGCAAGAGTTTTTAGCTCTTTCTTCACTTCCAAAAGGCTCATTAGGTGAAAATCTTACTATTTCAGGGCTTGATGAAACAAATGTATTTTTAGGAGATATTCACAAAATTGGTGAAGTGACACTTCAAGTAGTACAGCCACGAAAACCGTGCTGGAAAATATCAAAAAAACATAAAAATAATAATTTCACAAAATTTATTTACGATACAGGGCGTACTGGTTGGTATTATACTATTTTAAAAGATGGAAAAATATCTAAAGGTGATACGATAGAAGTTTCTCATACCAATGAAGAAAAAATATCTATCATGGAAGCAAATCTTGCTTTTAAAAACTTTAAAACAAGTCAAACAACTCTCAAAAGAATACTAAAGATATCAAATATTAGTGAAGACTACAAACAAAGTGTACAAAAAAGAGTTGAAGATAGATATGACTTGGGATTTATGGAATTACCCGATGGATTATAATATAAAACAAAAAAAGGAGTTATGATGAGATATCCAGATTTTTTTAACACAATTGAAACGATCAAGCTGCAAGATGAACTTTCAGATTTTTTAGGGACATTTGAAGATGGTGTGGTAGAGTTTAGTTATCTAGATATAGTAAAAGCAGCAGGGCATAGTTGCCCCACAGTTGCAGGTGCTTATATATTGACACTTGTTGCTTTAAAAGAGCTATATAAAGATCAAATCCCTAAAAGGGGTGAGATATTTATAAGCTTTAAAGAGGATGGGGTAAGTGGAGTTTCAGGTGTGATTGCAAATGTAATTACACATATAACAGGTGCTACAGAAAACAGTGGATTTAAAGGTCTTAATGGGAAGTTTGAACGATATGGACTTTTAAAGTTTAATGACAAAATATCATCAAGTGTAAAGTTTCAAAGAGTAGATAATGGAGAAACAATAGAGTTAGTCTATGATCCAAGTTCTATAGTAGCAGATCCAAATATGCAAAAACTTATGCAAAAAATGACCCAAGGTATCGTAACAGATGAAGAGAAACAAACCTTTGGTATACTTTGGCAAAAAAGAGTTGAAGATATATTTAATAATATAGATACAGTTATAAAAATAGTATGACGCAAGATAAATTTGAAAGTGAAGTTGATACTCTAAAAAAGTTTTTTACAAAATATTGTGAAGATAAACATAAAAACCAATATCAACATAGATATCTCCTAGAATACAAGCTAAATAGCTACAAACATAACATCTATTTATGTAAAGAGTGTCATGAACTTATCAGATACTCTTTTAATAGACTAATAGAGTGTCCCCATGAGATAAAACCAAGGTGTAGAAAATGTTCAGACCCTTGCTATGAAAAAAAAGAGTGGAAGCAGCTAGCAAAACTTATGAGATATAGCGGATATAAGTTTGGCTTAACAAAAATAATAAAATTACTTACTTTAAAATAATAAAAAATGTTTTGACCAAAGTCAAAGTTTTTAATATTTTGCTTTGATATAATTTACCAAAAACAATCTAAATCTAAAAGATATAAGGGTAAATTTTATGTTAAAAAAACTTTCAATCAAACAAAAACTGATTTTGTTAATGATGATTCCACTTATAGTTGTAATTGTACTCTCATCACAGCTTGGTTACGTATCATATAAAAATAAAACATCACTAGAAAATATCGAACAAATTGTAATACTTTCTACTAAAATTGGTGCATTTGTTCATGAAACACAAAAAGAGAGAGGTATGACAGCTGGTTATCTTGGTAGTAAAGGGACAAAATTTAGCAATGAATTGTCTAAACAAAGAGAAAACTTAAATAGTAAAAAAGACGAGTTGTTTGTTTTTTTAAAAAACTTTGATAAAACAGCCTATGATAGTGAATTTCAAAACCTCTTAAACCAAGCTTTAAAGCAATTGGATCATATTGATAGTATAAGAACCAACGTAACAAAACAAACTATAACATTAGGAAAAGCAATAGCATATTATACAAATATGAACGAGATGTTTTTTAGTGTAATTGGTTCATCTATACACTTATCTAAAAATGCAATTTTAACACAAAAGCTAACAGCATATATCAACTTTTTATTATCAAAAGAGAGAGCAGGTATAGAAAGAGCTATTGGATCAAATACATTTGCAAGAGATAGTTTTGGTAAAGGGATGTTGATTAAGTTTAACAACCTTGTTGCAAAACAAGATGCTTATATCGATTCCTTTTTAAAAGTAGCTTCAAAACAGGCTAAGGGATTTTACAACTCAACTGTTAAAGGTGATGCGATAGATGAAGTAAACAAAATGAGGGAGATATTGTTTTCAAAAAATGAAAATTTTGGTATCTCTTCAAAATATTGGTTTGATACAATCACAAAAAAGATAAATCTACTTAAAAATGTGGAAGATTATCTAGCAAAAGAGATATTAAAAACAACAAAACTTGAACAAAGTTATAATCTTAATCAAACACTATTATTTGCTTCGTTGAGTATTTTAGGAATTATTATTACACTTATTTTATCAAGAACTATAGCTTTTGCTATCTTATTTGATGTAAAAGATCTAAGAAGTGCAATGGATGATTTCTTTGGATTTATAAATTTTGAAAAAGATAACTTAAAACTTATTGTAATAGACTCAGAGGATGAGCTAGGACAGATGTCAAAAATCATCAATGAAAATATAGAAAGAACCAAAAACAATATACAAACTGATAAAGACCTTATTCAAGAGACTATTCAAGTAGCCGATAGAATTAGTAAAGGCCATTTAAGCACAAGGATAGTAAAAAACTCAAATAATCCACAACTAAATAATTTAAAAGATATTATAAATGAGATGTTAAATACTCAACAAAACAATATTACTAAAGTTATGGATGTTTTATCTTCATATTCAAACTTAGATTATAGACCCAAAGTTGATAAAGGAGATTTAGAAGGGACTTTGTCCCTATTGTGTGACAATGTAAATATTTTAGGTGAGGCTATTACAAAAACACTAATAGATAATAAACAAAATGGACTAATACTTAGAGAAAGTAGTCAAATGCTATTGAAAAATGTTGATATATTAAACAGTAACTCAAACTCTGCTGCTGCTGCATTAGAAGAGGTAGCAGCTGCAATTGAAGAGGTAGCAAGCAATATTACATTAACAACAGAGAATATATTTAAAATGTCTAATAATGCATCAGATGTTATTAACGCATCAAAAATAGGTAAACAGTTTGCATCTCAAACAACTACTGCTATGGATGAGATAAACACAGAAGTAACTGCTATAAATGAAGCTATAACAGTGATAGATCAAATAGCATTTCAAACAAATATATTAAGTTTAAACGCAGCAGTTGAAGCTGCAACTGCTGGTGAAGCTGGTAAAGGTTTTGCTGTAGTTGCTGGGGAGGTTAGAAACCTTGCAAGTAGATCAGCTGAAGCTGCAAATGAGATAAAAAAACTTGTACAAAATGCAACATCAAAAGCAAATGATGGTAAAAATATAGCTGATAAGATGATAGATGGATATGAGGAGTTAAATAGTAGTATTTTAAAAACTACCAATCTTATTGATGATGTTCAAACAGCATCAAAAGAGCAATCACTTGGTATAAATCAGATAAATGATGCTATAAATTCACTTGATCGACAAACACAAGAAAATGCTTCAGTTGCAAGTCAAACTTATAATATTGCTATTGAAACAGATTCAATTGCTAAACTTGTAGTGGAGGATGCAGATCAAAAGGAGTTTGCAGGTAAAGAGCTTACAAATAGAAAAAAGACTACAAATTTAGACTATCAAGGACCTGAAAAAAGAAAAAGAGAGAAAACAATAAAAGATGCAATTTCAAATTTTAAAAAAGTATAAAATCTTCTGATTTGATTTAGGTCAAATCTATATGGATTTATTTTTTGTACAATTTTAAAAAGGATAAATTATGGTAGAAGAGAAAGCTTGTAAATGTAGTGGATCTAAAGAGATAGACCCATCAGCTGTTAGATTGGATGAAACAGATGTTGATTTTATAAAAGTTCAGAAGGATAACTTTACCCATTATTGCTTTGATGGTGTTAATTTATCAAAAAATAAAATATTACATAACATTATAGTAGGTAAAGGTGTTTTACAAGACAATGATCAACTTGTAGTTTCTAGTAAAGAGTCTATATTGGATGATATAAAAATACAAAATAGTTTTTTTGTAAAAGAGTGTAAATTAAAAGACAATAACTATTATACTGTTATACACAAAAGAGTTGATATATTATCTTGACCTGGGTCAAGATTAATATACTAAAAATGTGTTAGCATACTATTATGAATACAAAAGAAGCAATTAAAAAGATTAATTTATTCAGCCATCTTAACGAAGATGAGATAGAATTTATAGCATCTATGTCACATATATCAAACTACAGTTCTAATTCTGTTCTTTTTTATGAATCAGAATCAACAGATAAGTTGCTTTTTTTAGTAGAAGGTTTACTAAAGGTATATAAAATTGATAAAAATGACAATGAGATATTTTTATACTATGTATACCCAAACTCTATGATATCAGAGCTTTCAAATTTAAATGATAGTAAAATAAATTGTTTTTCAAATAGTGAGTTTTTAAGGGAAAGTGTTTTATTATCAATCGATTTTAAAAGATTTAAAGATCAGTTTTTATTTGAAAATGAGTTGGTGTTAAAGTTTATAAATGAGTTGATATATAAAAATCAACAGTTACAATGTATCGTAAATAGAGAGTTGGTTTTTGATGCAACAAGTAAAGTTGCATTTATGTTGATCAATGATCTAGATATATTTAATCAATTAAAACGAAATGAGGTCTCTTTGTTGCTCCATATTCAACCTGAAACCTTATCAAGAGTTTTAAAAAGATTAAGTAGAAATGAGATAATAACTATTGAAAAAGGTGATGTGATTATCAAAAAAGAAGAAGAGCTTAAAAGTATATATTTAGGGATGTGATTATGAGAAGTATAAGTGTTAGTCAAACAATTAAGATATTAGGGTCACTTTTGATATTATCTATATTTGTGGTTATAAGTGTGACAATATATCTAAATCAAAAAAACAATAAAGATGCCACTATTGTAAACATAGCTGGTAAACAAAGGATGCTTACACAAAGGATCACTAAAAATATATTTTATCTATACCAAACTAAATCACATAATTTTTCTGAAATTGATAATTCAATTGATCAATTTAATTATGGTCTAAGTACCCTAAAAGATGGCAATACTCTTTTAAATATCCCTTCTGCTCCAACAAAAGAGATTAGCACCCAAGTATCAAAGGTGTTAGTTTTATGGAGAACATTTGAGAAAAACACAAATGAATTTAAAGAAGCTCTTTTAAAAAATGATATACAAAAACTAAATTATCTTATAAATTACATAAATAGTGAAAACAACGCTTTACTAGAAGAGGTTGATAATGTAGTTGAGCTATATACTAAATATATAGAGGAGAAAACAACATTTATTAAAAATTTCCAATATGTTGCTTTTGCTTTTCTATTTGTATTTGCGTTATATTCTTTAATTCAACTAAAACAAATAGAAGCTCACGCTAGAGAATTTATAGAGAAGTATAAAAAAATAGGAACTACAGAGATCTCACAGCTAGAGCCTATTGAGATAGATAGTGAAAAAGAGTTTGTTGAGATGGCAGATGATATGAACTGCTTTATAAGTAGAGTTAATTCTGTTATGAGCTACTCTCAAAATGCTCTTGAACAATCAGAGTTGGCATCAAAAAAACTTGAAACTTTAACTGAAGAGTTTGGTGATATTATCGATGAACTTGAAAATAAATCAGAGATTATGAAACAAATTGATATGAGTGAAGATATAGCGATAGAATCTAATGAAAATTTACTCAAAACAACAAAAAAACTAAATGATTTAAAAACTCAACTAGATGCTTTGTTACAAAACTGTCAAAGTAAAAGTGATAAATAAAATCTAAATATTAACAGTTATTATTAGATTTAACATGAAATAATTATAAATCTATCATAGGTTGGCAAAGGAGTGAATATATATCATATCTTCAATCAAAATGATAGATCACCAATATATTGATTAACATAACAAAAATTCTTTACATATACTAATAGTCTCTTCTGGTTTTTATTATGGCAGCTATTGTGTATCAATTAGATATATGCATATCAATATCAAAAAAAAATGTATAGATACTAAATATATAAGCTATTTTAGAAGATTTTAAATAAATACTTTGCATATATACAAACTAATAAGAAAATGTATGATAATAGTTTGTATATATACGAAATATTGTGTTATAATTTCATAAAGAGGAGTCAAAAATGAACTTTAACTTATTAACTGATGATGATATCATTAAAGAATTTGGATCAAGATATGAAAAAATAAGGCTCAATAAAAGATTATCCGATGAAGATGTGATGAAAACAGGTGGTGTTAGTAAAGATGCAATTCATAGACTTAAAAATGGACTTAATATAAATCTTAGTAACTTCATAAAGATACTTAGAGGTCTAGGGGAATTAGATAGCCTAGAGAAGCTTATAGAACCAAAAGCAAACATAAGCTTAATCAAAACAAAGATAAATAAAACTCCTAAAAGGATATTTAAAACAGCAATTAAGAACAATAATAGGATCAAATGGGGAGATGAAGAATAATGAGTAAAGTCGTTGAAGTTAAACTTTGGGGGACTACTATTGGTTATTTGGGATATCCTGATGAATCAAATATTGCCCAATTTGAGTATGATGAAGAATTTGTAAAATTAGGAGTTCAACCATCACCACTTCTTATGAAGCATCCACCAATGATACATTCTTTTGAAGATATAAGTTTTAGAACATTTAAAGGGGTTCCTGGGATTTTTGCAGACTCCTTACCAGATAAGTTTGGTAATCAACTCATTGACCTATTTATGGCAGATAAAAAAATTGCACAAAAAGATATTACAACATTAGATAGACTCCTTTATGTAGGTAAAAGAGGTATGGGTGCAATTGAATATCATCCAAGCACTTTTGAAGATGATCTGGATCAATACAAAGGGGCACTTGATATTAATTTGCTTTCAGAATTAGCTGATATGGTAGTGACTAAAAAAGACCAATTTCATAAAAAACTACATGATAGTAAAACAAAAAAAGAAGCATTAGAGCTTATTAGAATTGGATCAAGTGCAGGGGGAGCAAGAGCTAAAGCACTAGTTGCAAAAAAAAATAATCAATTTTATGATGGTACACTTTTATACAATAGCAATGAATATACATATTGGCTGATAAAATTTGATTCGGCATCGAATCAAGACAGAGATGCAAAAGATCCTATAGGAATGACTAGAGTTGAGTATATATACAGTATATTTGCAAGAGAACTTGATATTACTATCCCTAGAACAGATTATATTGAGTGTGGTGAAGATTTTCATTTTTTAATTGAGCGATTTGATAGAGTGGTTCAGAATGAAAAAACTACTAAATTGCATTATATATCTTGGGCAGGTTTATCTCATTTTGATAGAGATACAACGGGTGCTTACTCTTATGAGCAACTAGTAATGAACTTACGAGAATTAAAATTTGGACAAGATGCGATAACAGAAATATTTAAAAGAGCTGTGTTTAATATCGTAGGAAGAAATCAAGATGACCATACTAAAAATTTTGGACTTATTATGGATCGTAATGGTCAATGGAGATTATCCCCTGCATTTGATATGACCTATTCATATGACCCAACTGGTAAATGGACAAAAGATCATCAAATTAGATTAAACAAAAAGCAAAATAATTTTACAAGAGAAGATATTATTAGTTTTGGAAAATATTGTAACCTTAAAGAGAAACAATCATTAGAGATACTTAAAAACACAATCGCTGTCTTTAGAAGATTTAATGCACTTGCAAAAAAATATAATGTACCAATAGAATTGAAACAAACCATTTTAGAAAACCTAAGAACAAGTCTGTGAACTACCCAATAAGATTAAGGGAATTTTTTAAAATTGGTATGAAAAACAGAAATTACACACCATAAAATGGTATGAAAATCTTGATTTTTCACTCCACTTTAGATAAACTTACTCTATGAAAAAACAAAAATGGATATGGGAGTATGATGAGTATCCCAACTTTAAGTATGATAAAGCCAAACTAGAACCACTCTTAAGAGATATAGCTTTCGAGCAAGGCAAACTAAAATCTTTTATGCTTTTGATGGATGAGCAGAGTTCAAAATATTCATTAGCGAAGACTCTAGAAAATGAGATCATAGCAAGTTGTGAAATAGAGGGTGAGATACTCAATCGCCAAAGTGTACGCTCATCTATCAAACAAAAACTTGGACTGGAGTCAGAGGAACATTATAAGATCACAAAAAAAGAGGATAATTATGTAGATATTCTTATCGATGCAAATACAAACTATAATGAAGATTTGACACTGAATAAACTTTTTGGTTGGCATCATGCGATGTTTGAAAAAGGGTATAGTGGATTTTCAAAGATTAAAGTAGCCCAGTTTAGAGGCGAAGGTGCTATGCAAGTAGTATCTGGGGATTTCAGCAAGGAAAAGATTCACTATGAAGCACCACCTTATGATACTCTTGAAGAGGAAATGAAGAGTTTTATAAAATGGTTCAATAATGTTCCAACTACACTTGAAAAAGCTGCTATTACTCATCTTTGGTTTGTGATCATTCACCCTTTTGATGATGGCAATGGAAGAGTTACAAGAGCATTAACAGATAGAGTGTTATCAAAACTAGAACAATCTTTTTTTTCAAAAATTTATACTATGTCAAAGAGTATTAGTGAGAATAGAAAAGGGTACTATGAAGCTCTTGATAAAACTACTGGAAGATTTTCTAAAGATGATCCACTTGATATAACTTATTGGATGGAGTGGTTTTTTAAAACCTTGCACCATGCACTGTTAGATGCACAGGAACAGTTAAACTATATCGTCGAAAAAACGAAGTTTTGGGATGCACACAGAGTTGATCGACTAAACTCAAGACAGATAAAAGTACTTAACCGACTGCTTGATATTGGAAGTGAAAATTTTAAAGGTGATCTTACAAAAGCAAAATATGTAAAAATAGCAAATACAGCGGAGACTAATGCTTCAAGAGATATTGCAGATCTATTAACAAAGGGATGTATCATAAAAGTAGAGGGTACAATAGGAAGAGGTACTAGATATACGATAAATCATAAGTAGTTATCATTATTAAAAAATAGATCAAGATGAACAACTCACATGCGATATTCCAGCTACATTAAAAAACTTTGATGGCTTCTTTTGGTAGTATTTTTCCTCTATTAGTTTTGATTGCTCCTCATAAGGGTTGTTCATAACCTCTTGTAACTCTTTTATAAGTGTATAATCTCCACTATGAGCTTGATTATATGCAGGTACTAAAAACCACTCTCTTAAAGTGTATTTTGGGTTTATTTGTTTCATCTGTTTTGATAGTTTTTGTTTTGATTCTAAACTTGAAACATCGATAGCTACTTTCCAATTCTCTAGCCATTTTTCCCATCTACTTAAGAGCTTTGTGTCGTGAAAAATCTCATTGTAAAAGCTTTTTTGAAGTGGATTTATATCATCAGGTATATGAGATAGTTCCCTAAAAAATATAGTATAATCAACATCTGTATTTATCATCAGTTCAATTAGTTCATTAAATAAATCGGTATCTAAACTTTTCAATCCTAATTTATCTGCCCACATTTTTACCATTTTATTTTCCATCATTGCATCAAAATCGTTATCTATCTTTTCAAGCTGTGCTAAGGTTGTATCATCTGATTGAATGAGTGGTTTTAATGCAGTACAAAACATATGAAAGTTTTGTTTAGCAGCATGGGGTTGATTTAAAAATGAAAAATGAACCCCACCACCAGTCCAAGGCTGATATCTAGGATCAAACATATCTATAAATCCAAAAGGACCATAATCGAGTGTAAATCCACCAATAGCACAATTATCACTATTAAAATTTCCTTGAGTATACCCTACTCTAATCCAGTTTGCCACAAGTGATGTAACTCTATCTCTAAAAGAGATGGCTAGATCAATTATCTTATCTTCTAAGGGGAGATTTTGATCAATCATTTGGTATTCACGATCGATTGTATGTAATACAATATCTCTTAACTCTTTAAATGCATCTGGGTGTTCATCTTTTCTAGCTCGTCTTCCAAAAAGTTCAAGCTGACCAACACGCAAAAAAGATGAAGCGACTCTTGTTGAGATAGCAACAGGTTCGTTTATCATAATATCTGGATTTTTTGAATAGGAGCCATTACTAAACCATGGTCTTTGTGTAGTTTCACTTTTTGATACATATAAGCTTAGTGATCTAGATGTTGAAACTCCAAGTGAATCCATATGCTCTTGAGCCAAAAACTCACGCACACTTGATCGCAAAACCGCCTTCCCATCAGCACCTCTACAATATGGAGTTCTCCCTCCACCTTTTAGTTGCATCTCCCACCGTTTTCCATTTAGTATCCCTTCAAAGATCGAAATGGCTCTACCATCTCCGTATCCATTTCCAGAGGAAAATGGGCATTGCTCATAGTATTCTGTACCATATATCGATAGTGCATATCCAGTTGCCCAACCATAGTTGAGTAAAGGCTTAGGAGCATTGGATAGATCACCACTAAAGATCTTTATAAACTCATCGTTTTTTGCTAAGGTATCATCTAGTCCTAACTCTTTAAAAAAGTTTTTACTGTGTGTAATATATAAAGGCTCTTTAATAGCAGTAGGGATTACAGGTACATAGTGACCGCTAAATACCTCTCTTGGAAAATGATCTTTTTTATCATCATTCGCTTTTGGGTCAGGAGTAAGTGTATCTATAAATGTATAATCTGCACATAAAGAGAGATCATTAAGTGTTTTAATTTTATTTGTTGTTTTCATATCAGTTTTATCTTTACCATTTGTATATCTTTATTATCTCAACTCAAACTTTAACTCTTCAAGTCTAGCTATCCTATCTTGCGTAGATGGGTGAGTACTAAATAAGTTTTTAAAACTTACATTATGACCACTAAATGGATTGATTATAAACATATGTGCTGTCTCTTGGGTAGCATTATGTAGGTCCCCTCTTTTAGCATAGCTATCTAGTTTTGATAATGCAGATTGTAAATAAGAGGGATCACCTGTAAGTCTTGCAGCACCCTCATCTGCCATATACTCTCTACTTCTACTTACACTCATCTGAACTATCATAGCTGCTATTGGTAAAACTATAGCTAATAGTATCATAACAATTGGGTGGATATTTCTATTGTTACCTCCACCAAACATAGCACTAAACTGCATCATATTTGCTATCCATGCTATTGCACCTGCTACTGTTGCAGCGATTGTACCTATTAAAATATCATAGTGTTTTACATGAGATAACTCATGAGCTATAACACCCTCTATCTCTTTTTCATTTAGTATATCTAACAATCCACTTGTAACTGCAACTGCTGCATTTTGGGGGTTTCTCCCTGTTGCAAAAGCATTTGGTACACTATCATTGATTATATACACTTTAGGCATGGGTAGATCTGTTTTATTAATAAGTCTTAACACTATTCTATAAATATGATGGTGTGTAGGTAGAAGCTTGGCATCATAGTGTTTTAATACTTGCTGATCTGAATAGTAATAAGCATAAAAGTTCATACCACCAACTAATAGTAATGCTATCATAGCACCACCACTACCTGCAAATGCAAACCCTATAGATACAAATACAACTGAAAGTAGTGTTAAGAAAAATACTGTTTTAATCTGTTCCATTTAATACTCCTATCATTATTTTTGTTATACTATCAAAGTATTAGCACTTATAAGCTTAGACTGCTAAATTAATTTATAAATAACCATATGCAACTTGTAAAATAAAATTATTAGCTTCTACAAGAGCCTAAAAAGTGAATAAATTTAATTCTTTCAAATACTCTTCTAAGTCCTGTTTGACAATATCTTTTAACCAGATAGGTTCTATAACATGTAAGTTTGGTATCCAATATTTTATAATAGGTAATATCTCCATCTCATGTGTTATTTTAACTATAAATTCCATAGTTCCATCTTCATTTAAAGATTCTATAATTTGAGTAGGGAGCGGTCGTCTTTTAAAATATTTTGTAGCCCATTTATTAGCAAATAGTTTTATTTCAAAAGGTTCATTATGTTGATTGAACCAAATAGATATAGAGTTGTTTAAAAGTTCATCTATCTTAGTATTAACTGTAAAAGTTGTATCTGTTACTTTTATATTTGATAACTCTTTTAGATAATATTTTCTAACATCTCCATCTCGTAAAGCTACAAGATACCAAAATCCCTCAAAGTTTACGATTTTAAGTGGCTGCAAAGTTGTATCATATCGTTCATCTTTATATAAATACTGACAAGATATTGCAGTTTTATTTTTTATAGATTGTTCTAGTAGTTGTATCTCTTTTAATTTATCACTTATATCTTCAATATTTAGTTTTGTATAGATTGGGTTATATTCTTTATTTTTGATTTTAGATAAAAGCTTATTTGATTTTGTAGCAAATTTACCACCAATATTTTCTGTAATTTTTTCAATAATATCTAATACAACACTATCCTCCATATCTACTGATTTTTCTATTTTAAAGCCATCTTCCATTTGCCATTTTTTATTGATTTGAACAATAGGAAAGGATATAAGTCTTTCATTAAAATCTCTTTGGATTGTTCTAGTACTTACATTAAATTCTTCTGCTAAATCTTTAATACCTAAAGATTCACCATCATTTAATCTTTTTAAAATAGTTGTCAGTCTTGTTAAAATTTTATCATAATCATGTTTGTATGCCATATTTAAAAAATCTCTTTACAAAATAATATTTT
>JGI10211J34971_10001354_pt1 | contig 20333 bp, 17 predicted proteins | sample Etolagsediment_FD_34971 | JGI IMG/M metagenome (IMG submission 34971)
GCCAAGTTTTGTTTTTAAGTTTACTGCCGTTTAAACACTTTTACTAGCAATTCTCAGCGTTGTTAAATTTGGGGTTTAATCAGTCTTCTATCTCTGAAAGTACATTACCCATTAATTCGGTTAAACGATCATTTTGAGAGTAATCGACTGGGCAATCAATAATGGTAACCGTTGGATTTTTTAAAGCCGTTTGTAAAGCGGGTAACAATTGGTCAGCAGACTCAATACGAACCCCTTCAGCACCAAAAGACTTGGCGTAGGCTACAAAGTCAGGGTTCTTAAAATCGATGTAAGCAGAGCGCCCAAACATGCGTTTTTGTTTCCATTCGATCAGACCGTACTTACTGTCGTTCCAAATCAAAATCACAATCGGTGCATTTGAGCGCAGCGCCGTTTCAATTTCTTGTGAGTTCATCATAAATCCGGCGTCACCACTAACAGCTACCACCCCTTTCTCTGGATAGGCTAGTTTTGCAGCAATTGCGCCGGGAACGGCGATACCCATGCCCGCAAAACCATTGGAGATAATACAAGTATTAGGTTCGTCACAACGGAACATACGCGCCATCCACATTTTGTGCGCGCCAACATCACTAATTGCGATATCAGATGAACCCATTGCCGTTCTTAAATCCCAAATAATTTTTTGTGGCAGCATCGGCCAAGCATCGCTTTTGCGGCAACGATTCATCTCTTCAATCATGGCGTGACGCAAGTGAAATTCAATCTCGGTTGATTCAATGGGTATTTCAATGGCTTCACCTAAGGCTTTTAAGTTGGGTCCAATGTTACCAATCAGTTCAATTTCTGGAATATAACGATTATCGACCTCTGATTTTTGAGTATCGATGTGAATAATAGTGTGTTTTCTATTTGGGTTCCAAAGGTGAGGGTGGTATTCAACCATGTCAAAACCAACACAGATAACTAAATCCGCTTTGGCAAAGCCACCGTTCTCATAATCGCCTTTTTGTAACCCCGCTGTGCCCATTGCCATATCGTTGTAAAACGGGATGATACCCTTGGCCATAAAGGTGTTTACAACTGGAATTTTATGGCGTTGAACAAAGGTCTCAATGTATTTTCCGGCTTTAGAACGAACGGCACCGTTACCAACCAAAATAAGTGGGTTTTTTGCCTTTTTAACCAGTTCAGCGGCTTGTTTGATTAAGTCACGGTCAGCAAATGTTAAACGATTGGTACTAACCGGAAGCGGCAGTTCATCGGTATCTAATTCACAAATATTTTCAGGTAAATCAATAAAGGTTGCACCTGGTTTTTCGGCTTCTGCTAACTTAAAAGCTTTACGCACCACTTCTGGAATGGTTTGCGGTTCTAAAACTTGGGTTGAGTATTTGGTAATGGGTTTAAACATACTGACCAAATCGACCACTTGATGAGACTCTTTGTGCATACGGGTAGTGGCGGCTTGCCCAGCAATGGCAACCAGTGGCGCATTATCCATATTGGCATCCGCTACGCCTGTCACTAGGTTAGTCGCTCCTGGTCCTAATGTAGATAGGCAAACCCCTGGCTTGCCTGTTAAGCGACCATATACATCGGCCATAAATGCGGCACCTTGCTCATGACGTGTCGTAATGAACTTAATGTCCGAATCTAGAAGTGCATCCATAAGATCCAGGTTCTCTTCGCCGGGAATGCCAAAAATGTACTCTACGTTTTCATTTTCAAGACATTTAACAAATAGTTTGGCTGCTTTCATGGTTACTCTCTTTTATCGAATAGGGCCGTTTAAAATGATTTTTATCAGGCTTAAATGCTACCGCTTTATTAAAGCGAAATGAACAGGCCTGGTCAAAACATAATTGATGAAATTATGTTTATAGTAATCATTGGTTTTTAATTACCGAAAAAAAAGGGCTAAAAAGCCCTTTATAAAAAAACGATCTAACTTTTTATTTGGTGGTTAACAGGTTGACCAGTTGCCACATACGTTCAGTGCTTTGTGCCATAGGCACATCGGTTAAATATTTACCATTAACAATGACTGCCGGAACACCATCAATGCCGTACGCTTGGGTGGTGCGCATGGCTTGGCGAACCATCTGATCTACTTTAAAGCTGTTAAAAGTAGCCGTAAAATCAGCTTCTGTAACCCCAAACTGGGTAAAGAATTTTGCAATAGCTTCAACCGTAAACAGGGGTTGACGATCTCGGTGTAACGCCTCAAAAAATGGCAAATGAGACTGTTCCAACACACCTAAAGATTTAGCTGTGTAATAAACTTTACCCATAAAAATCCAATTAGGATTATTAAGTACCGCTGGTACCTGTTCAAAATCAATGTCAGCCGGCTTAGTTTTTAACCAATTATGGATACTTGGCTCTAGCTTATAACAGTGTCCACAGCCGTAATAAAATACCTCTGTTACTTGTTTAGTATGAGGAGCAATCGATTGCTCTTGCGGAATCTTTTTGTATTCCACGCCTTCAACAAATCCAAAGTCTTCTGATGCGTGGACGTTGCTAATTGCAAATGCCCCAATTAAGGCAGATGCAGCAGCGGCTTTTAACCAAGTTCTACGTAACATAAAAAACCTCTAATGACTTTTACAGTTCACCGTATGAGTGCAAACCAGATAAGAACATATTTACACCTAAGAAAGCAAAGGTTGTTACTAACAGGCCGACTAATGCCCACCAAGCCATTGGCGTTCCACGCCAACCTTTAGTCATTCTAAGGTGTAACCAAGCAGCGTAGTTAAGCCAAACAATCAATGCCCAAGTCTCTTTTGGATCCCAAGACCAGTAACCACCCCAAGCTTCGGCAGCCCACATGGCGCCTAATACCGTTGCAATGGTAAAGAACGCAAAACCAAGTGCGATGTTTTTGTACATTAAGTCATCCATCAACTCAAGTGATGGCATACGCTTAACAAAAGAACTCTTTGGGTTTTTCTCTGCGGCTTTAGCGGTAACTAAATAGGCAAGACCCACCATAGCTGCAATTGAGAAAGTACCGTATCCGACAAAGTTAGCAGGAACGTGAATTTTCATCCACCAGCTTTTAAGCGCAGGTACTAAAGGTTGAATAACGTGTGCTTCTTTATCGAAGATATACCAAAGAACAAAGAGTACTGCTGCACTGATGACCATCATTACAAAACCGCCTAAGGTACGTGTTTTGTATTTTTGTTCGTAATATAAGTAGATGAGAGCGGTCATTACAATAAATAAAATAAAAACTTCATATAGGCTACTAACTGGAATGTGACCATAATCAAAGCTGATTAGGTACGACTCACGCCAGCGCACCATCATACCAATAAAACCAAATGCGGCTGCCGCCCAAACCATGCTTGAGGCCACTTTACCGGTAAACTCAGATTTTTGGTATAAGGCTAAAAAGTAAGTGACCATTGCAAAGATAATTAAAGCGTTCATCCACATAATCGCCGATTGACTGGAGATAAGGTACTTTAAGAAGAAGGCCTGTTCATTAGCGGCAAATACATTGCCATTAGCAGCGTAGGTGTATATGGCAAAGACACTGATCGAGCTGACTACCAAGGTTAAAATTTGGAAGCTAGGCCAGAAACGACCTAACCAAATTAAACTGATCGCAGTACCGGCTAAAATGAGATCTTCATAATAGTCCATGTTTTCGCCGTATTCGTTCCATGCTAGGAATGCGCCGACAATAACAAAAAGTGCCCAAGCAACATCACGTAAGCCGATGCGCTTTGCTCCTTCTTGTTCATAATTAGGAATGACGGTTTCTGTTTGCATTTTATTGCCTACCCTTCTAATTTGTATGTTTAAGCGGTTGTTTTAGTAACTCAACCAGTGATTTAAACTCAGTTTCAGTCTCTGGTAATGGCTTGTTATCTTTACCAGCGACAATAATGTCTGTTTCAGCGTCGTCAGCACTTTCATTTGGTTTGATATTGATCCAAATACGTTTCTGACGAACATAAAACATAAAGAATACTCCGATTATAAGCATTGCACTCCCAAAATAAACCACGTCTTTTCCAGGTGATTTTGTAATTTGTAAGCCAGTTGCTTGAATCTGTTTAAATGAATCCATCTCGATATACATGGGTGGACCATACTTAGACAAACCATTGAATGCGTTAATAGCATCTTCAAACCAAGCTTGATCGAAGGTTGAAATATTTTGCTCTGCATCAATGGCGGCGCCTTCATCACGAAGCACTTTCATATACAAACTTTGTAGAGCAAAACTGGTTTGACCATAATAGTAATCAAGGACTCTATCTTGGTCTTCTTTTGGCACATTTTTGCTTACAAAACTGGCAATACCTTCAAACCCTTTAGTGCGGTACAGGCTCATCAGTTGCTGCATCAATTTTATCTGCAAATCATAGGTTTCATCTGACATTTGTTCGCCTTGCGGGAACCCAGATCTAAATACCGTAGTTGATTCAACAGGGTTATTAATTAACGCTAAGAATGTAAAAAAGCGCTGTTTACTTCTTTTTGTATCCGCTGGAATAAAAAGGTAACGAAACGGCTCACTAACAAGGGTTCTAACACCTGTCATGAAAAACAGTCGACCTTGTTGATCGCTAGGCATCATATAGTTTTCGTATTCCCAAGCTTTACCTTGTTCATCACGTACTTTAAAGATGATTGAAGGGCCGTTGTTATGGAATTTCTTACCACTTTCAGCATGCTCTTCTTCAGTAGCGGGAACCATATTAAATAGGCGGAAATCATTAATTTCGAGTCTGAATTTACCAACAGGGGTTTTTAATGGCTCAACTTTGTCGACGGTTGTCTGAAGCGTAAGGGCATTTTCAACGGGCGACAGTAGAGGATGAATTTTCAGTTTAAGTTCAGAACCACCGTCACCAAATGATGACTGATAAATAGCATAGTTTTTATAATAAAGCGGTCTGTTAACTTCGATAGTTTGAACAATTGGCTCTTCTAAGTCTGGGGCCGTTAATATTAAGTCAGACTGATAGTTTTTAGGCATACCGGTATCGTAATAATCAATACGGAAGTCTTTAACTTCGATATTAAAAGGCAATTTTTGAACTAGGAAGCCGTCCTCATAAGGTAGAAATAACACATCACTTTGTTGACCTTCTGGCACATTGACACTCCCTCGAAAAGAGAGGTTTTCTGGGCCCATCCAAGCAGTTTGTGGTATTTCAGACAGGGAAACGGTACGGGTTTCTGGAATTAAATCACCGGTTAATTCACGGTATTTAAGGAGTAAATTACTGTCTAACAAGGCACCCACACAAATAACAATGATGGATACATGGGTAAATAGATAACCCAGGCGGTTCCAGCGACCCTTTAATCCTGCAACGGTGACACTGCCATCATCGCGTTGATGAACTTTAGTTTTGAACCCTTTATGTTTTAAAAGAGCGACAGCACGTGATTGTTCATTTTCAGGGCTTTCAGAACTCTCAAACTGTGCGTTGTGCGGTTGATGTTTAAGTGCGATTAAAGACATTTTTTCGCTGTATTGCTTCATGTCTTTTAAAAAACCGGGGGTGTTTCTGGTGACACAGACACTGGTTGATATCAAAAGAAAAACCAATACTAAGACAAACCAAGCCGCTCCATAAACGTGAAACAATCCCAAACTGTTGAATACATCGGTCCAAAAGGGGCCAAATTTAATAATATAAGCTTGCGTGGTTTCGTTCTGTTTTAAAACGGTACCTATGACCGATGCAATAGAGAGCATCACCAATAAGGTTACGGCTAGATTCATCGAACCTAAAAAATCACTAAGAACGCTTCTTTGTTTTTTTCTTTTAGGTGCGTGTTTTTGGGTAATATCTGCTTGATTCATAGGGTCTTTATTCAGTCTTTATATGGTTTAGAGAAACCGACTAGGCCGATAATTAGTATTTTAAAAAGATTGTAGAGTATATACTTATGCACATCATTGATAAAGTATTAAAGAACCTTATATGCAACATCCTCTCTACCAAAAAGCTACTTACCTAAAAAGCGTACCCACACTGGCACTTTGTCCAGATGATCTTGGTTACGAAGTCTGTTTTGCAGGCCGATCCAATGCGGGAAAATCCAGTGCGTTAAATGTTATAACTTCTCAACGCGGTTTGGCTCGAATTAGTAAAACGCCAGGCCGCACGCAACTTATCAACTTTTTTGAATGTGATGAAGAGCGTCGATTAGTTGACCTACCGGGTTATGGTTTTGCGAAAGTAAACATTAAAATTAAGCAGGCCTGGGAAGCAGGGTTGTCTGAGTACATTGAAAAACGTGAGTGTTTAAAGGGATTAATTTTGCTTATGGATTGTCGTATGCCGCCTACGGATATCGATTTAACCATGTTAGATTGGACGTTAGACATTGGCTTGCCGATTCATATCTTATTAACCAAGTCCGATAAACTTAAAAAAGGCGCAGCGCAATCGCAGTTATTGGCTTTGCAGAAAATGTTGAAAGAGCACTATCCGCACGCGACGGCTCAGCTATTCTCGTCTTTAAATCGTGATGGTTTAAATAGAGCATGGAATAAGTTGGATGAGTGGATGGGATACGAACGCCCGGTTGTAGAAAAGACCTTTAAGCAAAAAGAGGCTAAGGTTTCGACCAATAAAAAGAAAAAGAGCAACGGGATTCGGCAGTTTTAATGTTGAGTTAACAACTACGCTAGATATAAAGAAACCGCTTTTTGAAATGATTCAGAGCGGTTTTTTTTATGTGTTTAAAATGGTTTTTAGCAGGCCTGTTAACTTTAAAACCCACGCTTAAATGTGTTTTAAAATCGACAGGCCTGCTTAGTTTTGTTAGAAACGGTAACCGGCTTTAATGGTGTAAGTGCCTAAATCGCCAATTTGGTTATAGCCTAGCAGAATATCCATTGCGAATAGGTTGACGTTCATCCCTGCGTTATAGGTGACCAAACCAATTCGTTCATTGCTTAATGAAACGGCCGTGTTTGTGTTTGCCACCATTGGATCAATGTCAGAGCTAACGTAACCCACACCGACATACGGCGTTAAGTTAGCAAAGCCTTTAGAAAGTCCAAGGTTAACACCGTAACTTTTAAAATCTAACGCATCAATTCCGCTGGCTTTTGAGTAGTGACCACTGATTGCCATAGCGGGTGTGGCTGTTCCCCCTTCGATTAACGCATACTTTAGTTCACCGCTCCAACTGGTGGCATCGCTGTCGTTAAGCACGTTGTAGTTAAAGGCCACATCAAATCCACCCGGCAAGCCTTTATTGGCATGCACACTCATCACTTCAACTGAATCGTCTTTTAAGGTTTGCGTGTTTAGCTTGTAGTTGGTATCAACGATATTCACAGACACGCCTACATCAAATCCTAATAGCCCAAGTTGTTCTGCTGGAAAAACTTGTTTGTGTCCGTAAACGTTAATGACGGTCTCACCGAATTTTTTAAAGTCCGTTTGTGAGCTGAAGTTTAATTGGCTGATATTGTTATCTGCCACACTGCTAAAGGATAAGCTGAGTAGGGCACTGCCTAATAGAGCGGTTAAGGCGGTTTTAAGATGGGTCATCTTAGTCATAGTTCAAGTTCCTAAAAGTTAAAATTAAATTCTGTTTTATTTGGTTAAGTGGGAGAGCTTTAGTGTGCTTCGTCCCAGTTAATCCCTTCACCCATATCTACAATTAACGGCACGTTCAGCGTTAAAGCCGACTCCATAATCGATTTTATGTGCGGTTTCACGGCTTCCATATCTTCATCAGCGACTTCAAAGACCAATTCATCGTGTACCTGCATAATCATTTTAATGTCATATGAGCAGGTTTTTAACCACGCTTCAATATGAATCATGGCGGTTTTAATAATGTCCGCTGCGGTGCCTTGCATCGGCGCGTTAATCGCGGTGCGTTCTGCGTATTGGCGCAGCATGCCGTTACTGGCATTGATGTCCGGTAGATACAAACGACGTCCCATTAAAGTTTCAACAAATCCATTGGCTTTGGCGTTCTCTTTGGTGGTGTCCATATAGGTTAACACCCCAGGGTAACGCGAGAAGTAGAGGTTAATGTACTCTTGCGCCAAGTTACGGCTAACATTGAGTTGTTTTGCCAAACCAAATGCCGACATGCCGTAGATTAGACCAAAATTGACCGCTTTGGCACTGCGACGTTGATCGGTGGTGACTTGCTCTAATGGCACACCAAAAATTTCCGCCGCTGTGGCTTGGTGAACATCCAGGCCTTGTGAAAACGCGTTTAACAATCCAGCATCACCCGACAGGTGCGCCATAATTCGTAACTCAATTTGGGAGTAGTCGGCGGCAATGAGCTTGTGACCCGGTTCAGCAATAAACGCTTGGCGAATGCGACGACCTTCACCAGAACGCACCGGAATATTCTGTAAGTTAGGATCGGTTGAGGACAAACGCCCAGTGGAGGCCACCGCTTGTTGATAAGAGGTGTGTACACGCCCGGTGTCTGGGTTAATCTGTTTTGGTAGTGCGTCGGTGTACGTTGATTTTAGCTTCGCCATACTGCGGTACTCTAAAATCAAGGTTGGCATCTCATGCCCTTGTTCGGCCAGTTCGGCTAACACGGGCTCGGCGGTAGAAGGTTGGCCTTTTGGCGTTTTTTTCAGAATTGGTAGTTCGAGGTTTTCAAACAAAATAACCTGTAACTGTTTTGAAGAGTTAAGGTTAAAGACCTCTCCAGCAATTAAATGCGCCTTTTGTTCGAGTTCGGCCAGTTTTTTGGTGAGTTCTTCGCTTTGAATCGCCAACATTTTGGTATCCAGCAAGACCCCATTACGTTCCATGTGTGCCAAAACCGGCAGTAATGGCATCTCGATGTCATTAAGTACCTTAGTTAAGGTTGGTTCTGCTTCGATTTGTGGCCAAAGTGTTTGATGAAGTTGCAAAGTAATGTCGGCATCTTCAGCGGCATAGGGTGCGGCTACATCAATTTCAATTTGGTTGAAGGTCAGTTGCTTTTTACCCTTACCTGCAATCTCTTCAAAATGAATAGTGCGGTGGTTTAGGTATTTAAGGGCTAAGTCGTCCATATTATGACGGGTTGCCACACTGTTAAAGGTGTACGACTCCAGCATGGTGTCAAAGCGAATGCCCTGTAATTCAATGTCATGGTTTTTAAACACATGCCAGTCGTATTTTAGATTTTGACCGCATTTAGCGACATTTGGGTCTTCTAAGATCGGTTTTAGCGTATTTAACACCATCGCCATATCTAGCTGTTCTGGCGCACCGTCGTAATCGTGTGCCAATGGAATGTAGCAGGCCTGTCGACTTTCACTTTCTTGTACAGCCAAACAAATCCCAACAATGTTTGCCTTCATGGTATCGAGTGAGGTGGTTTCGGTATCAACCGAGATCAAATCGGCCTGTCTTATGCGGTTAACCCACGCATCAAATTGGGTTTGCGTAAAAATGGTCTCATAAGCACCGGAATCCGTAAGTTCGGTCTCGATCACCGGGTTTGCAGTGGCACTGGCTTGAACGGCTGCCGTTTTGCTGTTTTTGGAAAGTGTTTGGTTGTGTGCTTTGGCACCATTTGATCTTGAGAAAGGGGCTTGGCCTTTTAGTACTTGGTTTAACCAAGACTTAAACTCGTATTCCGCAAACAGTTCGGCCAATTTTTCAAGATCGGCTGGTTGGCGCTGAATATCGTCTAGGTTAATTGGCAGTTCACAATCGAGTTTGATGGTGGTTAGTTCGCGTGAAAGTGCCAGTTGTTCTAGGTTATTTCGAAGGTTTTCACCAATTTTGCCGCCAATCATTGACGAGTTTTCAACTAAACGATCTATGGTGCCATGCGCTTGCAGCCATTTAACGGCGGTTTTAGGACCACATTTTGGAATTCCTGGGATATTATCGGCGCTGTCGCCCATGAGTGCTAAGTAATCAATAATTTGGTCGGGTCGAACCCCAAATTTCTCTAATACGGTTTCCGGTGTAGAAAGTGAATCGTTCATGGTGTTGATTAAGGTGACGTGCTCATTGACCAGTTGCGCCATATCTTTATCGCCAGTCGAAATAAGGGTGTCGTGTTTGGCATCGGTGGCTTGTTGGGCAAGTGTGCCGATGACATCATCCGCTTCGACGCCCTCAATGACCAACAGCGGCAACCCCAAAGCGCTAACCAGTTCATGCAAAGGCTCAATTTGGGTGCGTAACTCATCCGGCATGGGAGGGCGGTGTGCTTTGTATTCGCTGTACATGTCGTTACGAAAGGTTTTTCCCTTAGCATCAAAGACAACAGCCATTTTTTCTGGCTGATACTGTTCAAGCAGTTTACCCAACATATTAATTACGCCGTAAATTGCACCGGTTGCTTGACCTTTAGAGTTAGTCAGCGGTGGCATGGCGTGAAAAGCACGAAACAGATAGGATGAGCCATCCACTAAAATAAATGGGCTATCGGGATTCGTAATCAGTTGTGTATTCGGTTGAGTCATTTAACAGCCTGTTATGGTAAAATTTGCACAGAATTAAGCAATTTGCATGGATAGTCGAACCGCTTAGCGTTTTTTGAGACGTATTCGATCTATTGAGTGCACTATTTTACCGAAAAATTAACGTATCAAAGAGACTTTACTCTATGTCTGTCTATACAGTCGTTGAAGAACCCCAACTTGTCGAATTTTTAAAAGATTATCAAGTGGGGACTTTAGAATCCTATGAAGGTATTAGTGCCGGCATTGAAAACACCAACTACTTTGTGAACACTCAGCTAGATGGGGTTATTCAACGATTTGTTCTAACTATTTTTGAACATCATACGTTTGATGAACTGCCGTATTTTCTGAATATTATGGCGTTTATGGCTGATCATAAAATTCCTACTGCACACCCGATTCCAACTCTATCAAACGGTTTTTTAAAAGAGTTGTGCGGTAAGCCAGCGGCGTTAGTTGAGCGTTTAACAGGTGGCGGAGTGGAGAGTCCATCTTTGGTGCAAACCGGTGTTATGGGACAGCAATTGGCACGTTTTCATAAAGCGAGTGCGGAATTTGACCAATACAGAGTGAATGATCGTGGGCTGGATTGGATGCAAACAACCTTTGATAGCCTTCAAGACGTTTTACCGGACGATGAGAAGCAGATGATTGCCGCCGAATTAGCCTTTCAGGCAAACACCGATTGGGCGCACTTGCCACAAAGCGTGATTCACGCAGATCTGTTTTGCGACAACGCGCTATTTGATGGCGATACCTTGTCTGGGATTATTGATCTTTATTATGCTTGCAATGCGCCAATGTTATATGACTTAGCCGTAATGGTGAATGATTGGTGTCGTATTCACGCTGACAGGCCTGCTGATATTGAGTTTGATGCGCAAAAAATTCAGACGATGGTTGCAGAATATCAAAGTGAACGCGCGTTAACGTCAGAAGAGCAGGCCGCTTGGCCATCTGCTTTACGTTTGGCGGCATTGCGCTTCTTTTTGTCACGTTTAAAAGACAAACACTTCCCGCGCGAAGGTGAAATGACTCAAATTAAAGATCCAGACGTCTTTAAGCGCGTGTTAAGCATTCACCAAGCATCTGTTACTTCAATCTAAAAGTCAGCAGGCCTGCTTGTTTTGAATACGTCCAATATTACTTTAGCCGTTCAGGCCTTACAAGCCGGAAAAGTGATTGCCTATCCAACCGAAGCCGTATACGGTTTGGGTTGCGATCCGTTTAATCAACAAGCGCTCGAAAAGCTGTTTCACGTGAAACAACGTCCCATTGAAAAAGGGGTGATATTGGTCGCCGCTTCAGTAGCACAAATATTACCTTATGTTGAGTTGACTGGAACCAAGTGGGAAGAAGCCGTTTTAAAAACTTGGCCGGGCCCTGTTACGTGGGTTTTACCTTTAAAGCAAGCCTTACCCGACTGGATAACAGGCGGCCGAAACACGGTCGCTATTCGAGTCTCTGATCATCCAATCGTTCAAGCTCTGTGCAATGAATTTGGCTCGCCAATTGTTTCAAGTAGCGCTAACTTAACCGGCCAGCCACCTGCAAAATCCTGCACTGAAATTAACCAATCTTTGGGTAATCAATTACTCTGCGTTCAAGGTGCTTTAGGGCATTTAGACAAACCCACACAAATCCGTGATGCGGTGAGTGGTGAGGTGTTGCGATAGTTGAATTAACACTGAGAGAAATAAGGTAATAAAAAAGGGCTAAACCGAATCGGTATTAGCCCTTTTTTGTATCTTAATTTAGCTTTAACAGACTACGCTGATTGATAGCTCGCTTTGGTCGCTTCGTAGGCATCGACTAGGCGTTGAACCTGTTCGCCATCAAGTTCTCTTAGGCCACTCAATACCATGGTTTTACAGCCTTTACCGACGGTTTCACCATTGTCGATAACATTGAATTGAAGGGTGACGGTGCCGCGTTTGCCTTGAACTTCAAGTTCACTGTTGGCAAATTCTAAAGTCGGTGCTTGTAAATCTAAACGATCAAACTCAAACGCCATGCTTTCGTAAATGACCATTGGGCGTTCTGGGTTAATCATCACGTTATGTTCTTGCATTAACGGCACCAGAATATGGGGGAAACTGTGACCCGAGAAGGCAACATAGGCACGAGTAAACGACTCAATCATTGCTAAATCGGTGCTGGTAGCGCCTTCACGCGTGACATCTAGATACTTTTTATCCTGGTTGTCGGTAATATTAAATGCGTTACCCGCATCGGTTGGAAAGTTTAGTAATACGTCCTTACCAACCATGCCAGTGTAATTAAAAACCATTTTTGAAGACAGGCCTGTTTTGGATAACACTAATGCAAACAGAAGGTCACCGGGTACACAAAAACGTTTTGAATCTGGATTGTGTAGCGGATTAAAGTCTTGTGCGACCTCTTTGGCAAAACGGCTTGCTTGTTCGGGTCGGATACTGATAAAGCCATTGTCTGTTTGGTGAAAAGGGTTAAGGTACATAGCGTGTCCATTATGAATAATTTCGATAGCTGGCTATTTTAACAATCTATTTTTAAAGCGTATTAATAGTTTGTCTTTCGTTGGGAGCTAGGGATTGGTTTGCTGATACAGGGGTTGAACTTTTTTGGTATAAAGCTGTAAGTCTTTTATACGAGTGCTGGGGGCCGGGTGGGTGCTTAATATCTCAGGCGGCGAGTCTTTACTTTGGCTGCTCATTTTGCGCCAAACATTGACCGCTGCATTCGGGTTAAACCCGGCTCTTGCCGCTAATTCAACGCCCATTCTGTCGGCTTCGGTTTCATGGGTGCGGCTGTTAGGTAGGGTAAGAGTGACTTCCAGTGCCATGGCTGTAGCATCGAGCATGGGCCCTTGTACGCCGGTAAAAATTTGTAAGGCCGCCAAACCTACTTGAGTGAGTTGTGCTTGAGAGGCACGTTCACGACCGTGTTCACGCAGGGCGTGCGCTATTTCGTGCCCCATAATGGCGGCGATTTCATCATCGGATAAGTTGAGTTTTTCGATAATACCGGTATAAAAAGCAATTTTTCCACCCGGCATACACCAAGCATTCAGTTGGTCGGATTTGATTAAGTTAATTTCCCAGTCCCAGCGGGGGGCGTCTTGACGAAAGACAGCGGTTTGTGGAATTAGGCGGTTGCCGATAATTCGAATACGCTCAACCATTTGCGGGTCGGTATTGAGCGTGTTCTTCTCTCTGGCTTCCTTTAATATCGCATCATAGGCCTTAACTGCGCCTTGTGTCATCTCTTGTTCAGAGACCATCATTAACTGTTGGCGTTCAATACCAACCGCGCCTTGCTTGGTCGTCTGTTGGGTGCCTAAACACGCGGTTAAGCTGATTAGGGTAAAACTGATAGCCAGTAGTTTGATAGTACCTTTCATAATTTAGTTGTTTCCAAATACTTTCTTTAGAATTTCGGTAGTTTGTTTGACCGGATTTTCTCGAATTGCGGCTTCCTCTTTTGCGAGGTAGTAGAACATACCGTCCATGCCTTTTTCGGTAACATGTTGCAGTAAATCGGCTTTTACATCGGGTACAAACGGTAGGTCTTTGTATTCAGATATCGCTTTGTCATAAGCGCTTACTGCGCCCACGCTGTTTAAACTATTTTCGATAATTGGGCGCATTTTGGCTTCAAGATCGGTGCCGGTTTTTGAGCGTAAATACTGGGTAGCTGAGTCTTGTGATCCATTATAGATTTTTTGGACATCTTTAAAGCTCATCTCTTTAACCGCGTTTACAAACAGCGCTTTGGCTTCAGGAGTCGCGGCTTCAGCAGCGCGGTTAAGTTTTAACTCTAGGTCATCCATTAGGCTACCCATACCCACTTTGTCTAACACGGATTGGGCTTTTTGTAAGCTTTTAGGCAGAGGGATATGAATTGCCTTATCGCCATTAAAGCCATCTTCAAGACTGAGTTTACTAACCACTGCTTCAGAACCTTGCGTCAGAGCTTCTTTAAAGGCTTTTTGCAGATCATCTGTTGAAAGTGAGCTCACATTTGATGAGCTGCTTGGTAGGACATCTGGTGCTTTCGCTTGAACTTCTTTTAACAATTCAGCGCCTTTATCCCACCAACTACTAGCGGCTAACGGACTATTAAGAGTAAGGATTGCCGCAGTTGAAAGAATCATTATCGATTTAGAATGCATCATGCACCTCTTGTTTAAATGATGTTAGGGTAAATTTTATTGAGTTAAGTATAAATCATAGTTTTTCAAATGGTTGAAAACAAGCATTCTCAAATTTTCATTTAGTTAAAAACTTAAAATCCTGTTTCGCTTCATACGGATGATAAGTGCGTCGTTTTCAGGTTAAAATACTTTTTTATTAAACTTAATAGAACCATTTAAAAGCATAGGAACTGACCCATGGCAGATACTCAACCAAACATCGAAGCCGTTAAACACTACCTCTTATCGTTGCAAGATGATATTTGCAGTCAGCTTTCAGAAGAGGACAGTGGTACTGAGTTTATTGTTGACGCTTGGGAACGAGAAGAAGATCTTGGTGTTATGGGGTTAACAGGGGGCGGTCGATCCCGTGTGTTAGAGGGGGGTGCAGTGATTGAGAAGGGGGGCGTAAACTTTTCGCACGTTCGCGGCAAAACCTTACCCGCTTCGGCAACGGTGCACCGTCCAGAATTAGCAGGCCGATCGTTTCAGGCGTTAGGGGTGTCGTTGGTGATTCACCCACGTAATCCGTATATTCCCACTTCGCACGCAAATGTCCGTCTATTTATTGCCGAAAAAGAGGGCGAAGAGCCAGTTTGGTGGTTTGGTGGCGGGTTTGATTTAACCCCTTACTACCCGTTTGATGAAGACGTTGTTCATTGGCATCAAGAGTCTAAAAATGCCTGTGCTCCGTTTGGTGATGAAATTTACCCTAAGTATAAAAAGTGGTGTGATGAATACTTCTACTTAAAGCATCGTGATGAAACGCGTGGAGTCGGTGGTCTGTTTTATGATGATTTAAACACTGAAACTTACGGATGGGATTTTGACAAATGTTTTGCCTTTATGCAGTCGGTTGGTGACCACTTTATTAAAGCTTATCGTCCGCTTGTGGCCAAGCGTAAAAACCTTGAATACGGTGAGCGTCAAAAAGATTTTCAGTTGTATCGTCGCGGTCGTTATGCAGAGTTTAACTTGGCGTTTGACCGAGGCACGATCTTTGGTTTACAAACGGGGGGGCGAACGGAGTCTATTTTGATGTCTATGCCGCCAATGGCGACTTGGAAGTATAACTACAAACCGGAACCAGGCACCGAAGAGGCGCGCGTTTACGACTACTTAACGCCTAAAGAGTGGTTAACTAAGGGTTAAGGCAGGGTGCGTTAAGATGGATAAATTACGAGTTGATAAGTGGTTATGGGCAGCGCGCTTCTTTAAAACGCGTGGCGTGGCACTAGAAGCGATTAAGGGCGGTAAGGTTGAACTAAATGGTTTTAAACCCAAAGCCAGCAAAACCTTGAGTGTGGGCGATAAGCTTAAAATTACTCAAGTGCACCGTCGGGTTGAGGTTACCGTCTTGATTGTTAGCGATAAACGCGGTGGTGCTGAGCAGGCGTTAACCCTCTATCAGTTAGACAGTGAGGTGCTGAGTCAACGCAAACCAACTGCGGATATGGCATTGGTGGGGTATCGTGAAAAAGGTGCAGGCCGTCCAACTAAGCGTGATCGTCGTAAAATAGACTTGTTATAGTCATGTTTATGGACTTTTTACACTACAAAAAACCCACTTTAGTGGGTTTTTTTGTGACTTTTTAATGGTTTAGCCTGCCTATTATTGCAGCGCAAAGATTTATTGTTTATGTTGAGTGAACGGTTTGCGTTTACGAAATAGATAAGGATGTTAAATGAGTTTATATCATGTATTTTATGATGCGGCCAGTTTAGAGGTTTTTGAAACGGATGTTCAGCCTTTACTGGAAGGCAACAACCAGTTTATCGCGTATGACATTGACGCTAGTGCTTCACTGCCAATTGATAGCAAGGTTTTGACATGGTTGAGTGATGATCTACTGCATACTTTTTTACCCTATGCTGCTGAGCAGCAATGGCAAGTGGGCTTTTTACCGCATCCAGAGATGAAGCGCTTTTATAGAAGTTTTCCAGTCGCTAAAAAACTGGAAGAAGCGTTGTTGGATATTAAAGAAACTGAACAAGCCGTGTTGGCTGATCTTCTGTTTTGTAATCAGCAATTGGTTTTGGGTTCTGTTATGTTGGGCAACCCTTCTATTATGCGACCAGCCACCAATATTGATAACAATCTTTGGAGCAAATTAAAAACCCTTACTTTATTAACTTTTAACTTGAGCCAAACGCACCTTTTTCCGTACAAGATTGAAACCGAAAAAGGGTATGTCTTAAATACCGCAGCCCTCGGTATTACGAGTGTTTATAGACCAAGTGGCAGTGAATTTACCAAACGGATTGTGACAGAAACAACCGAAGACGAACCCTATTTAAACGCGATTATTTTGGCGCCAAGAAGTCTCTCGGAAACGGTTCGATTTTTGTTTAAAAGTCTCTTTCCAAGTTCTCAAAAAGCCAAAGGTTTAAGCGATTATATTGGGCATATTAAAACCCATAGTTTAACCATATCCGCTAATAGTGAAATGGCTTTTAGTGTTGACGGTCATCATCAAAAAGCAGAAAAGATTGAGTTAGAAGTTAAAGCCGACGCTTTAAAAGTGCTTAGTCAAATGCTGCCTGCTAAATTAAAAGAAAATGAGCCAAAAGAGTCGGTGCGTGTAGCATGCTTACCTAAAGGGCAAGCGGTAAAAGAGTTAATCAGTCGGCCTCTGCCCTGGATTCATCACGTTGACCAGGATGAAATTAAAGAGATTTTTCTAAATTTAAAAGAAAACTCACGAACCTCGGAAGCCTATTTAGTGTTGATGGTTTTGTCGACTTTATTGGCAACCGTTGGGCTTTTTGCTAATTCCGCTCCTGTGATTATTGGTGCGATGATTTTAGCACCGTTGATGTCACCGATTATTTCGCTTTCAATGGGCGTGCTACGGCAAAATTCAGATTTAATTTTCACCAGTTCTAAAACCCTTTTTACCGGCATAGTCGTAGCCTTGGCATTTGGGACTTTATTAACGCTTTTAATGCCATTACACACCGTTAATAGCGAAATTGGCGCACGTTTGAGCCCCACAATCTTAGATTTAGCCGTGGCCATTATTTCTGGGATTGCCGGTGCCTATGCCAGTGCTCGTTCTGATGTGGCAAAAAGTTTGGCCGGTGTCGCAATTGCGGTGGCTTTAGTCCCCCCTTTAGCCGTGGCAGGTATTGGTATTGGTTGGTTAGACTGGGGCGTATTTTGGGGTGCATTTTTACTGTTTATTACCAACTTATTTGGCATTGTTTTAGCCGCATCCATTACCTTTTTGGTGATGGGTTTCAGCCCGTTTAATTTAGCTAAACGAGGTATGTTTTACTCTTTGCTAGTGGTTGGAGTTATCAGTGTTCCATTAGTATTAGCATTTAATACCATGGTAAAAGAACAGCGGGCTGTTTATGCGCTGGATGGCTGGAAGAGTAATGAGGTAGAGGTTAGAGTGATTAAGGTATTAAACGCCAAACCAATGTATGTTTCGGTCAAGTTAGTCTCAGAAAAACCTCTGTTGTCTAAAGACATTGATCTTATAAAAATGGATATGGAAAAATTGCTCGAGCAAGAGATTGAATTAGAAGCGACCACCGCTATCATTCGTTAAGATGAGTTGGTTTAAAAATCCAAAATAACGTTAATCTTAAAGGTTTTTATAAAGTTAGCAGGCCTGCTAAAGTTTTTTATGGGGATTCATAGTTTATGATTTTGCTAAATAATTTATTTACTTCTGGAGGGTTTTTAATGAAAAGATCAATACTTTCGGTTGCGATTTGCTCTACTTTGATTGTCTCAACTCATGTCTCTGCGTCAGAAATGGGTGGCGTTAGTGTCAGCGTGAACTACGGTTTATTGGCTGGTCCAACATTAGAGTTAACTTACCCGATTAATAAAACCTTTCAACTTCGTGGTGCTTTATCATCCGGTATGGGTCTAAGTGAGACTACGAGCGATACTGACATTGATTATCAAGTAGAATCGAATGGCGGTATTAATCGCTTAGCCGTTGATTACCACCCTTTTGACGGTACATTTTTCTTGTCTGGTGGCTATGCGGTTAATAATTTTAGGTTTGATGCGGTTGGAAGCAGCGCTTCGAATGAAACCGTTCAAATTGGTAATGATGAATACATCGTTGATTCAGCTTTAACCTTAAACGGCAATTTGGACTGGGACAGTGGCCCGACATTAAGTTTAGGCTGGGGGCATTCGCCATCTGAAGGTTGGGGAGCGTTGTTTGAGATTGGCGTGATTTTTACCGGCTCGGCTAAGGTATCTTTGTCTGGTAGTGGTACCGTTACGAACACCGATACGGGTGAAACCTATGATGTATCAGAGAGTCAGGAAGTTCGTGATTCTTTAGATGCGGAACAGAAAAATATCGAAAAAGATGTGGGTGACTACACGGTGTTGCCGATTTTCCAAGCGGGTATTACCTATCGATTTTAATGAATTGGTTTGATTTCAGCTTCAGAAAATCCTGTTTTAACAGGTTTTTTTGTGTCGCTTAAATGGAAGTGAGTGTTTTTTTAGGTATAAAAAAACCCCGTCAATTTGACGAGGTTTTTGAATCACTTAACGTGTTAATCGTTTTTTTAAAAAACGATTAAGCGCCTAGTTTAGCCATGGCTGCACGTTTTTTAGCGATTAGGTTTTGGATGATTGGTGTCATCATTAAGTCCATTGCTTGAACCATGTGAGATCCACTGCAAACCAAAGTTTCTGGGTTTTGCAAGAAAGCACCATCAATCTTAGTTTTGATTTCTTCTAGATTAACGTCTTGGTGACGAACGTGACAGATGATTAATGAATCTTCTGGCGCAGGCCCCATTGGTGCATCTGGAGACATAGTTGAGAACGGATCAGACGTATCAATTAACGGTACACGGTGGAAGTTAATGTGTGTACGGTGGAACTGAGGAACAATTGTTTCAATATAGTCAGGCATACGCTCAAGAATGGTGTCACGTACCTGTTGAACTGAATATGGACGTTCTGCTGTATCACGGTAGATTTTCTGCATCCACTCGATGTTGATAGATGGTGCTACACCGATTCCTAGGTCAACATACTGTGCAACGTTGTGCATGCCTTCTTCTGGACCGTGGTCCATACGCTTAACCATTCCGTGAAGCCCTTCATAGAAAAGAACGTCAGTGTCTTCAGGAATCGCTTCCCAAGGTGTAAATTCACCTGACTGGAAGTTTGTTCCACCTAAACGAGCATTGTGCTCAATGGCTTCTTCATCACTGTGGATGTAGTAACGACGTTTACCCGTGGCAGTCTCTTTATACTCTTTAAAAAGGGCTTCAAGTTCACCGAATTCGTTGGCTGCTTCAGCAAAATGCGTTAGTGTTGGGCCACCACTCGCTTTTGATTCAGCAACTTTTTCTTTCATTTCAGGACGACTGTACTTGTGGTAGCTGTCACCTTCAACGATGGCTACGTTTAGATTTTCACGATCAAAAATCTTTTCTACAGCGCGTTTTACAAAAGAGGTACCTGCTCCAGATGAACCAGTTACGGTAACGATAGGGTGTTGTACTGACATGAACTGTCTCCTAATGTTTCAAAATGATCTGTAATGATCACTTTTTTAAAGTTTTAATATTTTAGCTTTAGACTAATAGGTGAGTATTAGAAACTATTCGTTGTGGTTTTTCAAAATTTAATTTTACGGGTAAAGCGTTAAGCCTCTGTTTTTAAGAGAACTTTCCCGAAGGAAAGCTGCTTATTTAAACATCTAGGTTTTCAACTTGTAGCGCGTTGCTTTCAATAAAGTTACGACGAGGCTCAACTTCATC
>JGI10211J34971_10001358_pt1 | contig 20268 bp, 11 predicted proteins | sample Etolagsediment_FD_34971 | JGI IMG/M metagenome (IMG submission 34971)
GGCGAGACGGTAAGCATCGATATCAGTGTGAACCGGCGGGAACCCGTTGACTTGGTGGTGTCGATTTACGACCAGTCGCTTCTCGGGATCGCCGCGGACAAGTCGGTGGACATACGCAGCTTCTATCTGGCCGACAACACGGTCCGGGCGGAAGGCGCCCTCGAAGCGCTCCGTGGCCGACTCGGAGATATGACGATCAACCGGTTGCGCGAACGCGCCGAACAAGCGATCGAGGACGACGTCTTCAAGAACTCGCAGGAGGGTCAATTGCTGCAGCAGGCCGTTGGCCGGGCAAGCCACCTCACCATCTATGCCTGCGACGTAATGACGTTGCTGCAGGCAGCCGGCGTCAGAGTCGTCCCCGGCCCCGTTTTCGGGGGATGGAGTTGGCAGGCCAGGTGGGAGGACAAGGAGCGGAGTCCGCACGTCGCGGACCTGCTCCGCCAACGGCACGGAGAATGGGAGGTGCATTTGGCCACGGTCGGGGACGTGTTCGTGCTGACCGAACTTCACGAGAGCCACAAGAACAACCCCACGAGCGCCGCCTCGTGGGGCTACTGGAACGGCGGCTTTGCCCGCGGCGACGCGCGATACTCGGTCTCGGCCAACGCGTTCCACTCGTTCGCGCCCTCTGCCCAGTCGTTCATCTCTCACATGCCAGTCGGCGGCATGGCTGGCCTGGAACTGGCGGAGCCCATGGGCGGCTCGGCCGTGATCCGACGTGACTTCTCGGACTCGGCCTTCTTCGACGCCCATGTGCGAACGGACGAGGGCGGGAAGGCCACGGTCGAGTTCAAGCTGCCGGATTCTCTGACCAACTGGCAGGTCGTGGTCACCGGCATTACCGGCGACATGCACGTGGGCACGCACAAGACGTCGTTCCGCACGTTCCGCCCTGTCATGGTCTGGCCCATGCTTCCGCGCGTGTTCACGCGAGGCGACAAAGTGGACGTGTTCGCGAGCGTACACAACCGCACGGAGCGCGATCAGGAGATGGCCGTCGAGATCGAGGTACACAACGGCAAGGTGCTGACGCCGGCGCGCCGGACCGTCACCGTTCCGGCGAAGTCCAATCGCCCGGTCTACTGGACGTTCAAGCCCGCCGAGACCGGGTTCACCGAGATCCTGATGAGCGCGTCGTGCAATGCGGGACGGGATGCGTCTCTGAAGCGCTTGCCGGTGGTGCCGTGCGCAGTGGAACGGGCGATTACGGCGTCCGGATTCGCGGAAGGGACGGGGGAACTGGTCATTCCACAGGAGGTCGACCTGGGGCGCGCGATTCTGGAGATCAGCCTGGCACCGTCACTGGCCGCGGACATGGCCGACACGCTCCAGTACCTCGTACAGTATCCGCACGGGTGCGTCGAGCAGACCATGAGTCGGTTCCTGCCGGTGATAAAGGTCGCTGAGATCCTCGACAAATACGACATCGACCACGACGACCTGGCCGGCAAGATCCCCGGCTACGTCGAGGCGGGCACCAAACGTCTGCTGCAGCTTCAGAATGCCGACGGCGGTTGGGGTTGGCACGGCAACGGGCAGACCCACGAGATGATGACCCCCTACGCGCTCTACGGTCTGCTGGAGGCGGAGAAGGCCGGGTTCGAGATTGGCAACAACGCGGCGGTCGACCGTGGGATCCAGCGTCTGGAGAGCTTCATTTCCGGCATGGGCGAAAACCAAGCCGCGGACCGTATCTACTGCATGTACGTCTACGCTCACCGCAACCCGTTGCGCGCCGAGTGGTGGACGTTTGTCGACGAAATGCGGAAACGGGACAAGCTCTCAGACTACGCGCTGGCGTTGGCACTGGAGATGGCGGCCGCCGAGGGCAAGCACGAGGAACTGGCGGCCGACCTGGCGGCCGACCTGCGCAAACGCTGTTCGCGCGAGGGCGGCCGCAGGTTCTGGAAGACGGCCAACTTCTCCCGTTGGGGAAACAACCGTGGCGAGATCACTGCCGCGGCCCTCAAAGCGCTGGTGGCTCACAATCCACGCGACGAGCTGATCCCGGGCATCCTGGACTACTTCGTGGTGACCAAGCGCGGGAACCGCTGGAATTCGACCAAAGACACGGCCATGATTATCTACGCGGTCTGCGATTACCTGGCAACGCGCAACTACGAGCCGTCCGACGAGACGACGTGCGGATTCCGCATCAACGACGGCGAGCCGATCCAGGTGACGTTCGACAGCAAGCTGGCCGAAACGGTCTCCGTCGCCGCCTCGTCGCTGCGTCATGGCGCGAATGCCATTTCCTTCACCGGAAACGTCCCCGGGGTGATGTATCGTGCCGTGCTGCGCTACCAGACCGAAGGCGCCGAGATCGCAGCCAGGGACGAGGGGATCGAGGTCCGGCGCAACTTCTACCTGCTGGGCGTGAACCGACAGCGGGAACGCACGTTGGCGCCCGGCGACACCGTTCCCCGCGGCAGCTACATCGAGTCCGAAGTCAGTGTCACGCGCAAAGCGGGGGACAACATGCGGTACGTCCTCGTGTCGAACCCCAAGCCGTCCTGTTGCGAGACTCTCCCAAGAGAGGACACGCGGTACAGGCAGAACTCAACTCAATTCGCCCTTCGCGAAGACAAAACGATCGGTACTCTCTGGCACCACGAGCAGACGGGAAGAAGCCTCTCCGACCGATGCATCCTGCACGCCGAACTGGCGGGAGAGTACCTTGTCCCACCCGCCAGCGTGGAGTTGATGTATGCAACCGATGTGCGCGGCCACAGCGCCTCGTTTCGCCTGCTGGTGGGGGAGTGAAACGTGAGGAGTGAAACGTGAGGAGTGAAACGTGAGGAGTGAAACGTGAGGAGTGAAACGTGAGGAGTGAAACGTGAGGAGTGAAACGTGAGGAGTGAAGGGGACTTCGTTCCACCGTCATGCGTGTTCGAACTCAGAACTCGTCGCCCAGCTTCTCGAGCTGGTCGATGAGTTCGTCGTCGTTCAGCTTGATCACGCCTTCACCGTGCCTGCGGATGGCGTCTGCCACCAACGCGGAGATCTCTCCCATGCGGCCTTCCAGCAACCGCCTGCCGTCCATCAGACGTCCGCTCTTGTCTCTTTCCGCCGGTTGCCTGGCCCAGTGGTAGTTGACGAAGATCCGGACCATCTCGTTGTGGTCGTTCCTCACTCCGGTGTACCACTCCTGAAGATCCTCGATGGTCCTCTTCATCGGCCCGGCTGCAGCCGGCGTGAACGTCTTGGCCAAGTCCAGGTAGGACGTCCCCAGGTCCCGCCCGTCGTTGCCCCGCCATTCGGGCGCGGCTTTGACCGCGCACTTGACCACACCCGCTATGAGCCCGGGCGACATCTCGTTCTCTCTGTCGACGTGCTTCGCCAGGACGGGGAGGAGGTCTTTGTTTGCGTACCAGCACTGCCAGTCGCGGAAGTCGTGGAGCTTCTGGTCCAACGCCTTGCCGATCGCCGGGACGGCTGACCGCACCTCGGCCATTTCAATGTGCCGGCAGAGAACTTCACCGGCAAACGCGTAGTGCCGCGAGTCATTGCCCTCGACGTGATCGATGACCGCGGTCACACTCTCGATGGCTGCTGTCGGGTCCTTGCATCGCCCGGCCCAGACGGCTGACACAGCCACCTTGCGTTCGAAGGGGTTATCGCTCTGTGCCAACGCCAGCAGCACCTCGTTGTCCCTGCCCTTGCCAAGCCTGCCCATGGTCTGTCCCCAGACGGCCAGCTCGTCGATGACCTCCTGCATGGGGCGCCGCATGCTCTCTCCGCCCAGTTCCGTGATCTGAGCCGGCGGCGCCGTGTCGAGCCACTGCTGTTGCTCTCTGACGACCGTCACGACCCTGTCGGCAACAGCGGGCGACAGCCTGTAGACGTTCCTCTTGACCCCTCGTTGCGCGATCGGCCAGCCGGGCCAGTCGCTTTTCGGGACCTTGATGTAGCACTTCAGCAGGCCTGAGATGAGGTAAGGCGTCTTTTCCGTTTCGGCATCCAGGTGACGGTCCAGGACCGGCATGCACTCGGTCATGACGCTGTTGGAGAACATGCCGCGCAAGTGGTGCGCCACGTTGTCCAGCACGAGCGCGATCGCGGGAATCGCATCCCGGGCTTCGGGGCGGTCCACGTTCTCTTTCAGAAGTCGCCATGCAGAGCCGAACATCCGAGCGTCGTTGCCCTGCCAATTCCCCGCCACGGCCGTACCAACCTTCGTGGCCGCGACGGGATCTGTCATGAAACCGCCTCGCTCGCTGAACAGGCTTACGGCTCTGTTCCGAGTGCCGGGGTCCTGGCTCCGGGCCATGGCCAGGGCAATGGCGTGGGCCGCTTCGTTCTCGACCTTGAACGTCTCCAGCACCTTGGCCATCGACTGCAGGACGAGGGGGTCCGCGTCGGCGCTCGCTGCCAGGTTGAGGAGTTCACCCGCGGCGTGCCGATCCAACTTCCCGGTCGCGTGCAGGGCCAGCGCCACATCCCAACCGCCCATGCGAATTCCGGGGTGCGTGTCCCCCACAAGTTCCTTGACCAAGGGCAGTGCGTCCCTGCCTTGACGGGCGATGGCTGCCGCGGCCTCCTCGATCACCGGATAGATCGGATGGTTCAGAAAACGCGTACACTCCCTGGCGGGTCTGTCACTGAAGAACCACCGGCAGTCCTCCTGGAATCGCTCCGCGGGCGGGCGCCATCCGTTTGTTCCGCTCCCGGTTTGCGCAAACGGTTCTTTCGAGGGCGGAATCTCGGCGCCGTTGTCGCTGCCGGGCCCGACGCCCAACCGGACCATACGGGCGGGACCGTCGCCGCAGCCAATCAGCTTTGCCGCAAGCACATTGCGCCCGGGCTTCAGCAGCGCCAGGGCCTTCTTGCCGAGGTCAAACCGCCGGGGGCCCGGTCCGCTGCCCTTGTCGAAGGCGAGAATGCGTCTCCCGTTGAGGTAGACATCTCCCCGGACTCCCTGCTCTGCCGCGAGGCACATTGCGGTGTACGCACGGCTCTTTTCCGGTGCCTCTTTGCCGAGGCCCAGCAGGCCGTGGTCATCGTCTTCATCGAGCACATCCATAAGAGTGTCGGCCAGATCGTCCTTCTTGCCATACGTGAACTCTCTACGGATCAAGAGCGCGGAGTGTCGGGGTATCCTCTCCCTGCCACCGGCGGTCTTGTGCCAACCCGCAGGCTGAAAGTCCCGTGCCGTCCAGTCCCTATCGGGTTCGGGATGACCGTCGTCGACCCCAAACACATAGTGCGCATCCTCGGCGGCCTCCCCGCCCTGAAGCAGCACGTCCCATAGAAGCACGCTTGATCCGGGTGACAGTTCCTCGCCTCTGTTGCTGTCCCTGCGTTTAGGCTGTACAGAATTCCGGGTTCTGGCCGCCAAGGTCTTTATTGCATCGCGTTCTTCCCCGATGAACGTGGCCAATGCCCGCAGCTGCTCCCGTACTCTCCAGTGCTTCCCTGCTTCGAGGTTGTTCTCAATCAATGATAGACTGGCCTGGTAGTCCTGCTCCGTGCGTTCGTAAGCGTCGGCCAACGCCGCGACGTATTCCCTCTCCTGTGCGTTGGCCGGCTCTGCATTCTCGAGGGCCGGGACCAAGGCCTCCCACTTCTTGTCACGGAACAGGTGCGCCAGCTCGGCAAGGCGGGCCGGAGGACGCACGCCAAAGACACCTTTGGGTGCGCCGAACACGCGCAACTTCTGCTTCGGCAAGGCGTAAGCCATACCGAGCGACGTGGTATCGCCGTGGTGGGTGAAGGGCTGGAGCGATCCGTCACGCTTGAGGCTCAGTTCGTAGTGCCAGATCAGGTTGTTCATGTAGAGCCGAAACTCGGGCTCTGTCCCGAGATGTGCACCCGGCGCTCCCCAGGCCATGGCAAACATGCGCGCACCGTGTCCCCCGAGACGATTGCGGTACGCATAGGCAATTGGCCTGGCCGTCCATAGCGCCAGGTCTTCCGCGCCCAGAATGAAGAGCGTGATCGCCATCGTCGCATTCATGCCGTTGTACGCAGCCCCGTTGTAGTGGGACGCCGTGACCGTGTGGTCGCCATATGGCATACACGCCCCCACCCCCTTGCCGAAGAAACGGATAGAACGCAGCAACACCTCGCGATCCACCTCCAGACCCGCTTCACGCGCCAGAACCAGCCCCATGTAGCAGACAGACCCGACCTGATTGACGGCCCCGTATCCACCCGGCGGGCAACTGTGTGACCAGGAGCCACACATCATCTGCCCTTGCTCGAGCACCTCGACCAGCTTGGCCGCCGAGCCCAGCACGGCCGAATCCCCGGTGAGAAGGTAGTACTCGCAGAGGTTCACCAGCGCGTAGCCGTCCCACCACGAGTTCAGTCCGCCGTAGCCGAGAGTCTCTCTCTGGGCCAGCCCATAGGCAGAGCGACGCACCAGTTCCAGGGCCTCGTGGTCGTCCATTCCCATGAGGAACAAGCCGTCCCACCAGAAGCGCACGCCCCTGTCGCCCTCCCTGTCCAGCACATGGCGCAAGACCTTCTCGCCGACAGCATCGGACGTCGGGCAGTTGAAGGGCCAGCTGTCGCTACGGGCGCCCTCTACGCCAAGCTCGACCGTGGTCTGCAGCACTTCACCGTCGCGCACCAGGTCGAGGACGAGCTTGCCGCCCCGTGTTGCGGTCTTCGCATCTGCCACGGCATAGCCCAGCGGGACGCGCGGGTCACGTTCCTTTTCAAACAGATGCCCGTAGGCTCCGACAATGACGTCCCCGGTCTCGAGCGCGTCGGCAGCCGGACTCTCCGGCTCGATGCTCACCACCGTCACAGCGCTCTCGTTGTTGAGTTCCTTGAGCTGCGCGCCGCACGTTCCCAGCGGAAATGTCTCGCGACTGGACCGCCGATTCAGAAAATACGTCACGGCATCGTACTCGCGCAGAGCACCAGCCTTCTCGTCCGGGCTGAGTTGCCTCAGCGGACGGCCCATGTACACGTTGCGCAGGTCCAAATGCGTGGCGGCGGCCTCGCCCCCGTCAGGGAGTCCCCCCAGCGCGGACGACTCACGCGCCATGTCGAGGTGCGGCGCGTGAGTCTCGCGGATCTTCCGCAGTTCCCGGGCGAGTTCCTCGTCGGACAACGTTGCCTTCGCGTGGACAACAGACTGCGACGATGCCAACAGCAGGACTGCCGCCGCGGCAGCGCACGGGAACAGCTGCTTCACTGCAGACAGGGGGGACGGATTCTGCATCGCTCCGGGCCAGTGTGGTGGCTTGTGTACGGCGGCCGTCGATTACAGTGATGGCGCAAGCGCCGCCGCGCAAGCCACTCACCGGAGAGGGATGAGTCGAGCAAAGCCAACACGATCTCCTCTACTGGCCGCCGGGTCGCGCCGCGGTGTGCAGCCGACGGACGGCCACCGGGAGGCCGGAGACCATGAGGATGACCTCGTCCGCAGCCATGGCGATCGTCTGGTTGCATCGTCCGGCCAGGTCGCGGAACAGGCGGGCGCTGGCGTTCTCCGGGACGATGCCCATCCCGACCTCGTTGGTGACGAACACGACTGTGCCGGCGTGATCGTCGCACGCCGCGAGCACGTCGCGGCAACGCTCGGTGATCGTATCCTCGGTCAGGCCTTCTCCGTAGTTCTCGGCGTCGTAAAGCTGATTGCCGATCCACAGCGTGAGGCAATCGACGAGAATCACGCCGTAGCCCTGCGCCCCGCGGATGGCGTCCGCGAGTGCCATGGTCTCTTCGACCGTGTCCCAGCCGCGGTCGGCGCGTTCCTGCTGGTGCCGGCCGATACGCTCGCGCATCTCGTCGTCGAGTGGCGGGCAGGTCGCCACAAACACGCGCGGCCCGCGTAGCGACTCGGCCAATTTCAGCGCGTACGAACTCTTGCCGCTTCTGCTGCCGCCCGTAACCAACACAACGTGTGCCATGTACATGTCTCCTGATACCGTGTCCAGACCGTAATGTACCCGCAGCCCTGGCTCGGGGCGGACCAGCCCGTTGCAGGTGGGGGTCCCGGATGCTAAATTGCAGGCTCGAATTGCCCACGTTATGGCGCAGGAACCGGTAGGCTTTTGCGGACCCCGCATACAGCACCCGGGACTCCTCGCGGAGAGAGAATACGGAAGGAATCGAGATGGCTGACACATACCTGCAACAGCTCTTCGCCGACCGCATCGGCGGCGACCGTTTCGGCAAAGATACGACGATCTACAAATTCGAGAAGATCAAGCGCGCGAAGGCCGCGGCAAAGAAGGCTCATCCCGATGTCGAGCTGATCGACATGGGCGTGGGCGAGCCGGATGCACGTGCCTTCGACCGAGTGGTCAACAAGCTCGCCGAAGAAGCGGCGGTGTGGGAGAACCGCACCTACACCGACAACGGCATCGATGAGTTCAAGACTGCGGTTGCCGCGTACATGAAAGAGCTGTACGACGTTGATATCGATCCGGCTACCGAGGTCAATCACTCGATCGGCAGCAAGTCGGCCTTATCCCTGTTACCCGCATGCTTCGTCAACCCCGGCGACATCACTGTGATGACCGTCCCCGGCTATCCCGTAATGGGCACGTGGACACAGTATCTGGGGGGGGAAGTAGTGAATCTACCGCTCACCAAGGAGAACGGATTCTTGCCGCAGCTCGATTCGCTGACCGCGGAGCAACGCAAGCGTGCCAAGCTCGTGTACCTCAACTACCCCAACAACCCCACGGGGGCATCGGCAACGCCGGAGTTCTTCGACAAGGCGATTGCGTTCGCAAAAGAGAATGACCTGTTGCTTGTATCCGATGCCGCGTACGCGCCACTTAACTTCGCGGGAAAGCCGCTGAGCATTCTCTCGCGTCCGGGAGGCAAGGATGTTGCCGTCGAGCTGCACAGCATGTCCAAAGGCTTCAACATGACCGGTTGGCGCCTCGGCTGGGTATGCGGCCAGGCGGATGCGGTCAAGGCGTTCGCGAACGTGAAGGACAACGCCGACAGCGGACAGTTCGCCGCCATCCAGAAAGCCTCGATCTGGGCGCTGGAGCATCAGGCGGAGTTGACGCCGTTGATCTGCGAGAAGTACCATCGCCGACTCACCGCGTTGGTCGCAACACTCAGGGAGCTCGGCTTCGATGCTCGCGTGCCGCAAGGCTCGTTCTATCTGTACGTCGAGATTCCCAAAGGCACGAAGGACGGGGCGGCATTCGACACGGCCGAGGCGTTCAGCCAGTGGATGATCATGGAGAAGCAGATCAGCACGGTGCCGTGGGACGATGTGGGGCATTTCGTCCGCTTTGGCGCGACATTTGTGGCCCCCACACTCGAACGGGAACAGGAAGTCCTCGATGAGGTCAAGTCGAGACTGAGTGGCAGTGAATTCACTTTCTGAGTCGTCCGGAACCCGAAGGTCTGAGGAGGACCGTGACATGCCTGCCGAGAAAAGCCCACCGCAACAGCGCATGCGGGCGTTGATCGACTTCCTCTGCCTGGAGGAGGACTGCCGGACGCCGATCCAGTTCAACCTGATGGGGTTGACCGAGTCCAAGGGCCATCTCTCCTGCACGGAGTGTCACAGGGGATATCAGTTCGACCCCGCGTTTCTGGATAAACTGCAACGCTTCCGCAACCTCATCCTCGCCGTCCGCGACGCCGAGGATCTGCTGGGGGACGTGAACGTCGGCGTGACCACGCCCGGCGGCGAGGAGAAGATACCGTACCGCCTGTTGCTCACGCGCCTGAACACGACCATATCGTTGGACGTGGGAGGCCGGAAGGTGGACTTCCTCTTCCGCGTCGAGCCGCTGAACGATGGGAAATTCAAGTAATCGACGAGGGCTGCAGGATGAGGGATAGGGAGGTAACCGGGCGCCGTCCGGAGGTTGCCTCCCACGCTCCCTCTGTTCTCTCTCCCGGACACCCCTCGGGTACTGCCGCCTGGCTCCGCGAAACCGCACGGAGCCTGGGGGCCCTGGACGCAGGTTGTCTGCGACGTGATTCCCCACTCGACTCCCCTCCCCTCGAAGCGCGTTTCCGCGCTTGGCTGGAGTGCGGCAATCGCGATCTGCTGTCCTATGTCGATTCCTCCATCGATCAGCGTGTCGATCCGTTTGCCGCGTACCCGTGGGCGCGGAGTGTTGTCGTGACAGCCTTCGCCGGCGATTGGGGGGACGTGTCCAAGGCGCCGTCGCTTCCGCCTCCTGATCACGGCCGGCCGAGTGGACGCGTTTCACTCTACGCCTGTGGACCCGACTATCACCGAACCGGGAAACGACTGCTCGAAGCCCTGGCTGATGCGCTTGCCCGTTACGCGGGTCGCGATGTGCGCGTGCAGTGTTGTGTCGACACGGCGCCTGTGCCAGAGGTTTTCCTGGCCGTGTCCGCGGGCCTGGGCGCGCGCGGACACAACAGCCTGTTGCGAACGGCGGCACACGGCAGTCGCGTGTTCGTGGGCTGTCTCTTCACCGACCTCGATTTGCCCGAGGTGATCCGGACGCCGGACATCCCTGTCGCCTGTTCCGCGTGTGGCCGGTGCGCCCGCCAATGCCCCACGGGCGCACTGAACGATGGGAACCCCGTCCGCGTGGCACAATGCCGGAGTTACTTGACGATGGAGTATCGACACGCGTTTCTTCCCGGAGAGCAGCGCATGCTCGGGGATTGTCTGTTCGGGTGCGATGCGTGTACGTCCGCCTGTCCGCCAGTGGTGGTGGAACCGAGCGTACCGGTGGACCTGGAGTGGTTGCTGACCGTTCCCGCGGGCGAGGTGCGCCGCCGCATCCGCGGAACGGCCTTGGAACGGGCCGGGGTCACGTTGCTGAGGCGCAATGCTGTCGCGATCCTCGCACAACGGTATGCGGATTCCGCACGGCCGCTCTTGGATCACGTCCTGCGGACCTCGCAGAGCCGCGTTGTGCTTGACACGATCCGCCGCTGACCGTCGCCGGCGCTACTCGGCAGGAGGCTCGTGGTCCTCGCGGGCATTGATGAAGAAGTCACTGTACGGACTCACGGACGTGACCGGCCTGACCGGAACGACTTCGCCCGTGAGTCCCTTGACGGCATCGGCCAGAACCACGGCCGCTTCGGGAACGCACACCGGGTCGGCAATGGTTGCCTTCAGAGTCGGCGCCGCCTTGGTGTAGCGGCTCTTGACCAGAATGTCGCACACCTCTTTCACGTTCTCTTCGGTCTCTGCCGGGTCCAGAGTACCGATGATCTTCGTCAGCGCTGCGAGCGCCTGGTCGTCGGCCAACTCGCCGAGCGTCCGTATGGTGACCGTGCGGGCGTACCCGCCGAAGACGTAGAACTTCATGCCGGCATCTACGCCGATCTCCAGAACGGCTTTGCACAGAACGGGCACGGCATCCATGTGCTTGAGTACTCCGAGTGCACGGGCCGAGTGTGCGCGCAGTGCGTCGTCGACTGTCTGCCGGAAGTAGGTCATCATCAAGTCTGTGCCGGGCTCGTACGCTGTCTGTCCGACAACCCAGGCAACGAGGCGCGACTCACGCAGATCGGTTGTCGGCTTCCCGTCGGCGTCGACCTCGACAGTGCGCACGGCGCGCTCCAGGACCGCCGGGAAAGCGGCTTTGCTCTCGAGTGTGCCGAGAATCCAGAGCCCTTCGCGGCGTGCCGCGGACTCCGCATTCCGGGTCAGTTCAACGGCGATACGTTCGACCTCGCCACGCAATACGTCGTCGCCTCGCGCGTGAGTCACGAGGGAGAGCGACGCGCTTCTGCGGACCTCGCGGGCCGTGTCGGTCGCAAGCCGGGAAAGTGTCCCACGAACATCCACGCTTGGTGTCCGTCTGCCGAGGACGTCCCCCAGGGCGCGCCGGACCGTGTGGTCGGCATCTGCCGCCAACGGCACGAGGCGGGGAATCGCGTCGTCGCCTGCGATGTTCGCAAGCGCCCGTACGGCGCTGCGGCGGGTAAGCGAGACACGATCGGCGAGCATCGTCGTGACCCGGGCCTGTGCGTCTTTGGCATCGGGAGTCGGAACAGCCGCAAACCAGTCGAGCGCGGCCAATCTGACGCACAGCGCGTCGTCTGCCAGCCCTCTTGTCGCGGCCTCCGCAGCCTCGGCGTACGCCAGTCGCGCCAAGGCATTCAGCAGGGCCGCTCGCACGTCGGCTTCCGTTTCTTCGGCAAAACGGGCAATCAACTCCCTGGCGATCGCGTCGTTCCCGAGCATGCCGGCCGCTTCGGCGGCGGCCAGGCGCACGACAGCGGATGGGTCCCCCAGGGGCAACTTGGCGCTGTGGCCTCCGGCATCCGCCTCCGCCAACGCGCGGCATGCCTCGATGCGGACGTTCTCGTCATCGTCGCCGAGCCTGCCGACGACGGCGGGGATCACACTCTCCGCGCGCGACCGGCCCAACGCATAGAGGGCGCTGATACGGGCCGGCGGGTACTCGCTTTCCAGGAGGGAGAGCAGCGCTTTCAGGGCCTCCGGTCTGTCCACGCGGGCGACCCCCAGGGACACAGCGGCCTGCATCTTGTCGTTAAGCGGCTCGACGCGGATGGCCTCGATCATGTAGTCGACGGTCTTCGGCCCCATCCGCTTGTCTTCGACCTGCGACCACGCGACGCGGCAAGACGTCAGCAACACAAGACAGGCAACACAACGGAATGTGATGGCACGTACAAGCATCGTCAATCTCTCTGCGGACGCATGAGCCACCACACTCTCAGCCAGCCGACGACCAGCAGTGCGGCAATGGCCCCGACGGTGACCTTGAGATTCATGATCCACAGTCCGGCAGGCATGGTGGTGAAGACGTCGGTGGACACCGCCGTGGCGGCAGCGACAAAAGGATTGAGGGTCAGGCACGTGCGCACAAATCCGCCGGGCAGGTTGCTCGACATAAGGTGGGGAACGAAGGTGCCGATGGCCCAGGTCAGCATGAGACAGTACGATGCCGCGGTGGCATTCGAGGAGTGGCCCGAGAAGGCGCTGACAACCACACCGATCGCCGTGGTGAGCACCATGGCCACACCGACCACGGCGAAAGCGGACAGCATCTCGTACACGATCTGTGCGTCCACTTTGGCCAAGTGTTCCCAGCCTTCGGCAAACTGGAAGTTGAACGGACGAATCAGGTTGATCCCTTGATTCAAGTGCTCCATGTCGTCAGGGCCGCACGACAGATAGGTGAGGACAAAGAACGTGGGCAAGGTGCTCACAAGGAGGAGAAGCAGGAAGAACCAGGCCACTTGGAGTTTGCCGGCCACGAGCGTCCACGCCGAGAGCCGTGTGCACCGGAGCATGTCGAAGACGCCCTTCTCCTGTTCCTCGGTGATCGCGCTCGCGGTAAGCACGGGGCTGATCAGCAGAATCAGACCGAGCGGGAGTGACACGCATGTGAAGACAATCGTATCGATGCCGATCTTGTCGATCTGCGTGAGGGGAAGGAAAGCGAGTACGAGTGACGCCACCATGGCGAGGTACATGCTGCGGATGACCCAGACGCTGCGGCTGAAAGCCTTTGAGCGCATCTCCTTGACGAAGATCACGTTCATCAGGCGTCCTATCATCCGCTTGCGCTTGCGCGGATCGAGGAGGTAGAAGGGGAATTTCACGTGACGCTTCATCAACTCGAGTCGGTCCTCGATGATGGACGCATCCTTGTGCTTCCGTGGCTGGGGCGGAATCCGCAGGCGAAGATACGTGGCGAGCAGGCTGACAATGCTGCCTGCGACCGCGGCGATACAGAACACCCACATGCTGTCGGCGAAGCGCCCGTACGGGAGCGGAGGCACGGGGTGTTCGAGCTGGAATCGGCCCGGGTTGATGACGGAGATCATGGCGGCGAACGGACTCAGGGCACGAACAAGATGGATCGAATGCACGGACTCCGCCCAAAGCCCGAGCACGATGGACGGCACCCAGGTGAGCCCGCAAAAACAGAGGATGAAAGCGTAGCAGAGCACCAGTGCCCGGAAGCTGGAGCGCGCAAAGGCAGAACAGAGAAGCCCCACCATACCGAGGAACACGGCGGCGAGGATCACGATCAGGTACGCTCTGCTCGCGTCCCCGGAACTCACGCCGCCAAGAACGAAACAGGCCCCCATCATGGGCAGGCTACTGAAGATCAGGACAAGCAGTAGACCGACTCCGGCTACGAACTTACCCATCACGATCTGGCCCGGCCGCAACATCGTATGGTACAGCATGTCGTAGGTTCCCTGCTCCTTCTCGCGAGTGATGGACACGGCCGTAAAAGCAGGTGCGCACAGGCAGACCAACGTGAGCAACGCCAGGCTGAGCGTGATGAAGAGGCGTTGACTCGAGCGGGCCGCTACGGAATAGACGCCGCCTTCGGGCCACATCAGCATCACCAACCCGGCGAGAGCGAAGAGGAACACAACAGCCAGGGCCAAGGCCCGACGCGTTCGCAGGCTGGTCAGAAGCTCTCGGATGAGTACGGGATTGGCCATTGTTGTGGACGCTAGTCCTTCCCGCTTCCTCTGGTGCCGGCGGCCGCCGCACCGTCCGTGACACGCATGAATGCTTCCTCCAGATCGGCTTCCTCTTCCTGGAACCAGACGACCTCGACTCCCCCCTCGATGAACGCGCGCAGGATATTGGCGACAGCGTCATCCGCGCCACTGACTTCGAACTGTACCATGTCCTGAAGCAGGGCCACGTCGTGGATCCGTCCTTCGCTCTCGAGCGTCGTTGCGACGTTCCGGGCCGGCCCGGGATCGCCGCGGAACTGGAGTTCTACAAGCCGATTGGGTCTCACTTCGCGCATAATCTCCGCCACCGTTCCCCGGGCGAGAAGGACGCCGCGCTCGATGATGCCGACTCGGTCGCACACGGACGCTAGCTCGGGAAGGATGTGACTGGACACGAGCACGGTCTTGCCCAACTCCGCCAGCTCGCGGATCAGGTTGCGCATGTCTACCCGGGCTCGCGGGTCCAGACCGTTTGTGGGCTCGTCGAGGAAGAGCACCTTGGGATCGTGCATGAGCGTCTTGGCGATGCCAATACGCTGACGCATGCCGTGAGACAGCGTGTCGACAAAGTAATCGCGCATCACTTCGCTGCGGGTGATTTCGAGCACTTCGTCAATCCGCTTCCGCCGTTGTTTCCCGGGCATGCGGAAACAGGCGCCGAAGAAGTCCAGATACTCCCACACGCGCATTTCTTCGTAGACGCCGAACGAATCGGGCAAATACCCGGTCATCTGACGAATCGCACGCACGTTGTGGGTCACGTCCTTGCCGTCAATGAGCGCCTGCCCCGACGTGGGGCGCAACAGGCCGCACAGGATGCGAATCGTCGTCGTCTTCCCCGCGCCGTTCGGGCCGATGTACCCGAAGACCTCGCCCCTGCCGATCTCCAGGTCGAGTCGATCGAGCGCCACGAAGTCGTTGGCGTATTTCTTGGTCAGATTCTGCGTGACGATCATTCGATCACTTCTCCGGCATCGTTCCCCAGATCTTCATGTCGAGTTCGCGAACCGTCCAGCGACCGAATACCCCTGGCTTCGCATCCTGCGGCCGCGAGAAGTCCACTGTGATGTCCGGCACCTCGCCGTTCGGCCCCAGCACCTGTGCGAGTTCCGCAAGCGGTCGCTCAACGCGTCCGTGCGACAGTTCGAACTCCGACAGCACCACCCCGTGTTCGTCGCCTCGCTTTGCGACACCAATCACGCCAGTCATGTTGCCTACATCGATGTCGGCCGTCTGGACAATACGGTCGACCGCTATCGCCTCGAGCCCGGGCGGAAGCACAAAGCGCACGCGTCCGTCCACAGGCACAGTGCCGGAATTCCATCCCGCCGGATCCGTGCGGAAAACAGGGGGCGTTCTCTCCTGTTTCATGCTCGGGCTCGACGCCGAACGCTCGTTCTTGCGCTTCATTCCAGCGATCCTGGTAGCACGAGGCAGCACAATATCGACGCTTGGCCGGCGACGCAGTTCGCCGAACAGAGGCCGGACGCCACTGTCCAGCAGGTCCAGGCCGCAGACTCCCTCGGGGAGCATTACGCGACCCTCGCCCCGGACCTGGTTCACCGGGACCACAAGGAGCTGAAGTGCGAGTTCCGCGGGGGGCGAGTCCCCTTCGAGGACAAGCGATGCCTTGGGCGTGGACGACCATCCGTAAAAGGCTGTCGGCCACGAGAACGTGCGGTCCGTCCTCCCCATGGATTTGGTCGGGGAAATACTGAGCAGGTCGGTCAGGGCTCTGCGTCGGATGTCTGACTGGCTCCCACCACGCAGGCCGAAATCACTGGCGGCAAGCCCCCACGACAGTGAACACGTCGACAGATCGCGGCGTTCCCCGGCGCGCAAACTGCCGATCTGCAACGTGCGCCGGTTCAGTCGGACGATACAATCGACCAGGTCCTCGCCGGTGCGGTTCTCCACAGTGCCGATCACGCCGTCCGGACCAAAACCGACATCGAGAGCAACGCCGTCCCCATAGCTGACGAGGGTCATCGCCCGTGCGACCTTGAGCTCACCGGGAGACAGGCGGAACTCCGGGAAAACGAACCGGTCCTCCTGTTCGACCGTCAAGGTGCGCACGAACGCGCTTCCGGCGTTGTCTCCGGAGGGCGATTCGGGATGCCCCGTGGCGAGCGTGTCGGGGCTTTCCCAGCGTAGAGCAGAGCCGCGCTCGGTCGGCGAAAACAGGCCGACAAAACTGGTGGTGGAGCCCTGTGATTCCCCGCTGCCCAGCACAGTGACTCCCAATTCGCCTTTCACGAAGCCCACTCTGGCTCTGGCTGTGCGTCCCATGTGAAGCGCGCACAGTGCGCCCACAGCAGACAACGCCACCAACAAGGGCCAGCCGAGCTCGGGGCGCCTGGCCATGCGACACGCCACAAGCGCGCCCAAGGCGAGCCCCAGGTAGGCGGCCATCAGTACCAACATGTGCGACCGCGGCGGCGCCGCGGCACCCGCAATGCTCGCCAACAGCTCAGGTGCGGAATCCGCAAACGTGTCCTTCAATCCCGGCACGGGATCGCTCCGCGGCCGCAGCACGTCCGCCCAGAAACGGGGTCCTCCGCTCCAGTCGGCCATCGCCCCGCCGGTCATGGCCACAAACCAGACTTCGCCCCCGCCGACGTCCCGGCGTGCAGCCAGGATCCTGCCGTCGGCCTCCACCACAACATGGCCCTCTCCCGGCAGTGCCTCCACCAGGTGAGGCGGCAAGTCGGGGTCGGACGTAAACTTGCCGCCGTAGGCTTGCTCCAACCAATCGAGAGCACGAACGGCGGACCGACGCCCGACGATGCGGACGGGCAGCAACTGTCGCCAGAACGGATGCGCGTATCCCTCCTGATCGTGCGCCGGCACCACCACCAGGCGACCGCCCGAGCGCACCCAGCGAAGGAGGCTGTGGCGCTGTTGCGGCGTCAGACCGTGCATGCCGCGCCTGGACACCAGCGATCCGAGCACAAGAGTGTCGATGCCTTCGTACGCCGCCCACTTGCGGGGAAGGTCATCCAATGAGGTCCGCATTGGCGTGACGGGGCGGCCGTAGGTGTCGAAACCGGGGACATTCATCCGGCTGAAAGCCGCCGCATCGGCCCACTCCCGGCCATAGGTGGCGTCCGCGTCATCGTCGTGCTCGCCCAACACGCAGGGCAGGCCGTCCAGTTCGTAGGTCTCGGACGTTGTGAGCTCGCCGGCAAGACCGTTTGCGAGAGAGATTGCCTGAGAATTGGGATGGCACGGGATGGCGACGATGCCGGAGCTCTGGAACTCCTGGCCGGTGTCAGCGTCCACAACCCGCGCAGACAGGGCAAGGCCTTGAGCCTTGTACTTGACGAACGTCTTCTCCGTGCCGTCGGAGAATCTGTGGGTCATCAGTTCCTTGTCGAGCAGCGGCAGGAGGGGTTCCGGGGGGATGTCCAGCATGATGAAGCTGGACACCTCCCGGAAGGAATTGGGTGGCAACGTGACGCGCCGAACGTACTGCACACGCTCGCCGGCTCGTCCCCCGAGATGGATGCTGACAACCACCCCGACGTTGGCCGGACGCGATTGGTTGTTCGAAACACGCGATACAACCGGAGTCCAGGCTCGCGGGATGAGATACGGACCAAACGCGAAGCGGCTGGATGACAGCCGGACGTCGTCGCGCCCGTACACGCTCATGGCCAGACAGAGGAATGATAGAACACGCAGACAGATCGGGGCATGTGGTCGGACTGGACGCAAATCGTCAACCGCCTTGCGGGCTCTGCTGATCCCTGCCTACGCTACCTCGGCAGGTTCCACGCCTTGCTCTTCGAGCATGAAGCGGAGTTTCTCCAAGGCCTGATTCTGAATCTGACGCACACGCTCGCGCGTCCGCCCGATGGTCTGGCTTACCTCTTCGAGCGTGCGGGGGCGCTCGCCGTTCAGGCCGAAGCGCAACTGCAGGATGGTCCGCTCGCGCTCGTCCAAGTGCTTCACAAGCACCACCATGTGGCGGAGCGTTTCCTCGTCCTGAATGATCTCGTCCGGCGCGTTCTGCTTGTCATCCGGGATGATATCCCGGAATTCGCCGTCTTCACCGTGCTGGATCGGATCGTGCAGCGAGATAGTGGTCGTCTTGCCCAGGCGGAGGCCGGTGACCGTACGCTCGGTCAAATTCACGTCCTTTGCGATCTCCGCGTCGGTCGGTTCCCGTCCCAGCTTCTCCGTCAGCTTCGTACGCGACGCCTGGATCTTGCTGATCTTGCTGGCCGACTGCACGGGAATACGGATCGTCCGTGCCTGGTTAGCCAAAGCACGTCGCATGGACTGCTTGATCCACCACGCGGCGTAGCTGCTAAGCTTGGCGCCCTTGGTGGGGTCGAACTTCTCGACGGCACGCATCAGTCCGATATTCCCCTCGGAAATAAGGTCAAGCAATGGCAAGCCAAGACCTTTGAAGTCGTGCGCGATCTTCACGACGAGTCGCAGGTTGCTGCGAATCAGCTTCGAACGGGCTTCGTCGGAACCATCGCGGATCTGCTGAGCCAACTCGACCTCTTCCTCCTGAGTCACCAGAGAGTACCGGCCGATGTTCTGCATGTACAGTTTCATCGTGTCGTTTTCAGACAACATGGGGCAGAGCGATCTCCATTTGATCTATCTTCACCAACACGCCAGTGAATGCGCACACAAAAAACTACCAATATACGCTCTTAGACAGGAAATGCAAGTCCCGTTTCTGGTTTTGTGGTCCATTTTTCGCCAAAAACTCTTGTTTACCCACTTCTCAGAAGAGAGAACGGATCAGACGATGCCTGGCTTGGCCAACCAGGAGAAAAACGGCAGGGCGCAGAGCAGTCATGGGTCAGGCGTCCCTCTGAGACCCGAAACCTGACGCCCGGGACGCCGGGGAGACTGGCGCTCCGCTTGTCTGCAGCAGCGACCTCTGGTCAGCAAACTCCTTCTTCCTCGTCCAACTTGGCAAGCTCCGCCTCGTAACACTTCGGGCACAGGCCATGGGAGAACTCGAGTCCCCAGTGCTCCCAGAAGTAGACTTCGAGCCGGGACCATGCGTCTCCTTCGTCCTGGACCTCTTTGCACACCGAGCAAATCGGGATGATCCCTCGCAGCTCCGCGATCTCGCTGATGTCCTCAATCACCAACAGCACGAACTTCCTATCCCGAAAACGAAACCGGGAGGCGGTGATCAGTGCGAAAACCTCCTGCTCCTCACCATTGCGGACAACTTCGATGGTCGCGCGGCGACGGACCACTCTGTCTCCTGCCATGGCGGCGGCAACAGAGTTCCTGATCGTGCAGTGCCTGCAGAGCTCGGCGTCGCCGCATCCCCCCGGCCCTTCCATCGAATGCAGGCATTCGAAGACGTCCCCGCAGCGACGCCTCAGCATCGTGTCTCCCGCCCCAAGCAGGAACGCCGAAGCGGCCGCGTTGTATTCCTGGATACGCACGTCCTCGTCAACCACGAACACCAGGGAGGGAACCGCATCGAAAACGGCTTTGAGAAGATCGGACCGATCGGGACTGTCGGGAGGCATTTCAGTCTTCCTCTGGCGCAAGGAGCAGGTAGGCAGAGGGCACCACGTGGACGCTGATCACAAGACAACTCTAGGACGGGAGGCGTGTCCTGTCAAGAGGACCGACACGGCTCTTTCGTTCTCGGTGATCCCATGACCAACCATGGCTCGGGGGTGCCGCAAAGCGCTGCCTGGCCTCGGGTGTCGGGTTCCAGAACACCGGCTACTGACACTCGGACTCGGATCACAATCACGAACGATGAGGCACTGACAACGGTTGGACGTTCTGCCTGAACACAGCTTTCAGGTTTCACGTCGCCTGGGCGAGCGGCCGAAGGTCGCACCCATATTCAGCCCAGCGCAACGCGCTGGGTGAGAGGCGGTATTGGTTGCG
>JGI10211J34971_10001360_pt1 | contig 20248 bp, 17 predicted proteins | sample Etolagsediment_FD_34971 | JGI IMG/M metagenome (IMG submission 34971)
TAATGATTCTGAACTCAGGTTGACATAATCTGCCTTCGAAAAATGTGGTTGTATCTATGGTGATATCTACAGTATCAAAAGAATCTATGGTAGCTTCGGGAGGCCCAGTGGTATCCTCATATCCTGAAAGTGGATAACCGATTTTTATCAGATTATAGTCTAAATTTGTCCTTCCCTGAATGTCGGATAACGAAATCTTTTCTGTTGCCATAATTATGAACTCTCCTATACTTCAAGACTAAAATTCTTTCATCCCAATTTTTAAGTCAGTCCGTTAAAGTTAGATGCATCGTCTTGTTACGATACTATACCATAGAATCTCAGATCATTATCAATTATCCGTATGAAATGAGAACTAAATAAGTTTATATCTATACAACTTACAATATCCTCAAAGGAAAGGCTTGTTTTAGATATATAAAAAAGCAGTAAACCATTCGATTTAGTGCTATTGAACATCTTTTTCAAAATAAGTCGTGGATTTTCATTACTAAATGACTCTTTAATGAATATAACTAGATCAAAAGGATCAATCCCGTATTGGTTTTCTTTGAACATATGTTTACAATTTCCACAAACATCCCAAACGTTTCCTTTGAAATGAAGTGGAAATTGAATTTTACGTTCCTCTAACCATATCATTTGTTCTTCGTGCATTATATTTTCCTTTACACGTACTCAATATATTTGACTTTAAATGTGAGAGAACCCGATGATACTTGATCCAAGTTTTGGGGTGTTGTTTTGTCGTAGTGTTCGGTTGTTGGTAAATAAGATGAGGAAGCAAATCTGCCACCACTACTTACACCTAAAGATTGTGTACCAAAGGCGCTTAAACCTGTTCTACCAACATTCAAATCGTAAGCCCAACTCCATGTGGTTCCATCATACTCTGACGAAAAACCGAGCTGAGGCCACTCAGGCAAACTTCTCCCACCAGAACATAGTGCCTCTGTTTGAATTCCACAACCAGCAGGTCTTTCCCAAGGCATCAACATATCATTACTAAAGGTCCACGTAGTTCCATCATATTCTTCTGTCTGAGCTACAGCATCAGAATTAGAATCCGCTCCTCCACAAGCTAAACCCGATGTCTGTGTTCCTACCCCGCCAATAGCAGTCTTTGCCATATTAAGATCATTAACAACCGTCCAACAAGTTCCGTCATATTCTTCCGTTGCTGCCGTTGGGCCTGTTATGCCGCCTGTAGAAACTGCTGCTGTTTGCGAACCAAACCTCCCTGCGTATCCCATAGCTACATTTAAAGTATTAACATTAGTCCAACAGGTTCCATCATATTCTTCTGTTATATCTGAGGTATAACCACCTATTCTTAATCCTGCTGATTGAGTACCTGCCGCACCTAAACCCCTATGCCCCGCATTCAAATTATTAGAAGCTGACCATGAAGTGCCTCCATATTCTTCAGTTGAGGTCAATCCACCTGAAGAGGAGTTCCTACCACCAAATGTCAATCCGGCAGTTCTTGTCCCACATGCCGCTGCGTTATCCCTTTCGGAATTCAAATCATTCCCAATAGTCCAAGCCCCAATACCATTACTTCGCAAAGTTGCATCTATATCAAAAGCGGGTGTGTTTTGATCATAGTGTTCTGAATGAGCTAGATTATTAGAATTATCATAACCCGCTACGGATAAACCAGCATCTTGAGTTCCTGCACTAGCCATAAGCATATTACATATATTTAGACTATTGGTTATTACAAAAGTTGTATCATCATATTCCTCAGCAATAGATAATAAAGACCCAATACTATTATTAAGACCCCCAAAATTTAGAGCTGCTGATCTTATCCCACACGCTCCTAATCTTCGCCTAGCCAAATTCATATTATTAGAAGCAACCCATGATATACCGTTATACTCTTCACTGGAAATCATTCCGTTCCCATCAGAACCATTATATCCACCACAAGCTAATGCCAATAATTGAGTACCAGCAGTACCCATTGACCTACGAACCGCCAACATATTATTAACCGTAGTCCAGGACGTACCATCATATTCTTCTGTAGTCGCCACTTCTGTGGTAGTTTTTCCACCGCAGGATAATCCTGCTGTTTGTGTTCCTGCCCCACCCAACCCAAATCTAGCTGTATTCAAAGCATTAGAATTAACCCAAGAGGTTCCGTCATATTCTTCAGTTACGCCTGAAGCCGATCCAGTACTACCCCCAAAACTCAGGGCTGAAGATTGAGTTCCACAACTTCTAATATCGAACCTAGCGGTGTTTAGAGTATTAGAATCTGTCCATGAAGTTCCATCATATTCTTCGGTATCATCTGAATTGGATGTGGTATATCCACCAACGCATAAAGCTGCTGATCGTATCCCATTACCAGATAATTGCCTTCTAGCAGTATTTATGTCACCACCCATAGACCAAACACCAATATAATCAGTGTTCGGTGCTTTCATATAAGGATCGTCTATCAACGATTTTTTATAAAACCCCTCTCTTTTGTTACTCAGATTCAGACCACTTACTAAAGAATCCGTTAAGGACAAAAGAATTTGACTATCGCTTATGGCAAACCCATTTTCTATATCAACCCCTATAGTCAGCAATGTGGACATAACTGGCAAGGTCAATATATTTATAGAATTTGTTAAACCTGCTGTGGAAAAATCAGAATATGTTTTGCTGATTTCCTCAGTCTTTATAGTTGATTTGGATGCTGTAATTTGCATTTTACGAATCCTTAATATTCAATATATTTTAAGTCGAAAGTAAGTTTGCCTGATGTCAGTTGATCCAAGTTTTGCGGTGTGGTCTTGTCGTAGTGTTCTGTAAAGGGAATATTTCCATACCCCGATTGACCCAAGGCATGTAAACCTTCAGATTGAGAGCCAAAACCCGTACCCAAATTCCTAGCCACATTTGCATCGTTTCCCATAGCCCAGTTGGTTCCATCATATTCTTCTGAAGAGGCTCGCTTAACGTAGGAACTGATAAAACCACCACACCGCAAAGCGGATGTCTGTAAACCAACACCAACTACACCCATACCACCCTCGTTTATAGAATTACTAACAGTCCAGTTTGATCCGTCATATTCTTCGCAACCTGTATAAAGAGTATTATTAGAAGAATCTCTACCTCCAAGGCTTAAAGCTGCCGTTTGAATTCCGCATCCCCCAGTATACATTATATTGTTGTTCAAATCATTAACAACCGTCCAAGAAGTTCCATCGTATTCTTCTGTTTCTGCTAAATAAGAACCGTCATTACCACCCCAATTCAATCCCGCTGTTTGAGTACCACAACTACCTGGAGAATATTTGGAAGAATTTGAAGCGTTTACAGTTGACCAACAGGTTCCATCATATTCTTCGGTTGCGTCAGTAGTTCCTGAACCAGCATCATAACCGTTAACACATACACCCGCTGTTTGAGTACCAAACCCTCTACAATGCCGTTTTGTAGCATTTAAGGTATTTCCAGCAGACCAGGTACTGCCATTATATTCTTCAGAGTTATTTACATCATCCTGTTCGGAGGAACTATATCCACCAAAACTTAGACCTGCTGATTGAGTACCACACCCACCTGGATCATATCTATCTAAAGTACAGTCACCACCAAAAGTCCAAATTCCTATTCCAGAACTTGTAATAATTGTTTGGATATCAAAAGTTGGAGTTGTGTGATCATAATGCTCTGTGGTTGGTGAATAAGTGGACGAAAATCCACACATAACTAACGCCTTAGATTGTATACCAGCACCACTTGGATTGTACCTAGCTTCATTTACACTATTAACTACATTCCAATTAGTGCCATTATATTCTTCACAAACAATAGTTGGAACCTCTGGAGACGATGACTTAGCACCACTAGAACTCAAACCTTCAGATTGACTTGCTCCTATTCCTGCTGGGCGAGTACAATCAGAATTTAAAGAATTAACTACAACCCAACTCGTTCCATCGTATTCTTCCGTTATAGAAAATATAAGGGCATTGTCACTACCACCAAATATTAATCCTGCTGACTGAGTTCCTGCACCACCTATTCCTGTTCTAGCTGTATTTATTTGATTAACAACAACCCATGATGTTCCATCATATTCTTCTGATGCAACCGTAGCTGAGGTTGTGTAACCACCAGCTGCTAAAGCCGCAGTCTGCGTCCCACAATTCCCTACATTACAAGCAGTTGTATTTGGATTATTAGCGGTAGCCCAACTGGTTCCATCATATTCCTCGCAATGCAATATAGAAACCCCATCAAACCCACCGAAACATAGCCCTGCTGTTTGGGTTCCTACACCTTTTACAAAACCTGCTGCTGTATTAAGGGAGTTGCCATTTGTCCATACACTTCCATCATATTCTTCTGAATCTGTGACTGCTGTTGCTCCTGCTGCATAACCACCAGCACAAACACCAGAAGTTTGTGTACCACATCCCGCAGCACCATATTTTGCCAAATTTGTATCACCACTCAATGACCAGATACCGATAGCATCTGTATTAGGTGCTCTAAGGTAAGGTGATTCGGCAAAACTTTCTTTGTAGTATAATGTTTCTGAATTAGATATTAGCCTTCCAGAAATCAAGGAGTCTGTCAAAGATAAATAACACTTGCTGTCTGGAATGTTAAACCCTCTGTCCACCTTTACACCAACATCTAATAAGGCACTACTAACAGGCAGGGTTATCAAGGCAAGCGTATTAGTCAAAGCAGCCGAAGAAATATCACTATACGTTTTAGTGATCTGCTCTGTTTTAATCGAAGAAGTATTTGTTTGAATTTTCATTTTTGATCCACCGTTGTAGGCTTAAAAAAGCGTTTTATATCTAGTAACTCTGCCCTGTTATAATCCCCAATGTGGACAGGTACATCCGTAATACCCAACTCTTTACAAGCCAAATACCTGTTATTGCCTATTGCAATTTTCCACTTGCCCTCTTTGGTCTTTTTCGTTCTTACGATAATGGGATTTTGTAAACCTTGTTCCGCTATGCTGTCCCTGACCTTTTTATAAAAATCGCTTTTCCTATGTTGATCTTCTAATTCAGGATTATTAGAAAATTTATCTACGGAATGTTCCAAAGACATTACGGGAACAACCATCGTGTCCAAATGAGTCATTAATTCCGTTTTCAAAGGAACCTTTTTACCATTCTTATCTCTTTGTCTTCTCATAGCTTAATACCAATCCACAGCACATTTAGGTCTATCCGATTTTTGTAAAACACAACTTATGCATCTTGGTGGGCCAGGAAACTGTTCTTGTTTCCAAAGAATCCTAAAATCCCCCAAGTATTGGTTCAAATCATTGAATGATGTAAAATAGGTAAAGTGACCACCTGAAGATGGCCCTGATTGCGGTTTTTGCCAAGGAACTTCTAAGTAAACCTTTCCACCCAACTTTAAAAGGCTATAGATATTATCCATAGCCTTTTTCGGGTTGTCGCAATGTTCTAATACGTGCGATAGGATTACTCCATCATATTCGTTTGGTAGTTTTAACCTCAGAATATCTCCAACCTCTCCTTTATAGCCCCTTTCGTTCAAGTGGTCTATAAGTTGAGGTGAGAGATCAACACCATAAAAGTCATGGAATCCGTACTCTTTTAAAACGTCAAACAATGAACCAATTTTACAACCAACATCTAGTATCGAACCCTTATCAAAATACTTTGCTATAACCGGAGCAATACGTTGATGTCTTATTTTTTCATTGTTGTTTATTCCAGATCGTTTTATGATGCCAATCTCTCTATCAGCAAGTTTTAAATTAGCTGTTTTGTAATCCACTGTTTTGCTCTTTCAATGCGGAAAGGCGTTCAAGTCTCTTTTGAATGTCGGAAATCTCTTTTTCCATCGCCTGACCAAAAGAGTCTGGTGGTTGTTCGCTTACCGCTTGTTTAGGAGCAGCCATTTGCTGTTGCTGAGGTTGTGTTTGCCCCAACCTTGCTGCCTGTTCCCGTTGTCTTGCCGCTTCGATAAGTTTAATCTCTTCATCAGAAAATTGAACAGGTAAAATCTTTTGAGAGTCAACAAAAACCTTTTCACCCAAATTCAATTCAGCCAACACCGAATCAACCAACCCCTCTTTCTGAACTACTTTAGCGTTGGTGATTAACTGACCGAAAAGATTATTAGCCTCAGACCCACTCATCTGACTACCAGACTGAATACCGTGGATCGTCTGTTTAATATGTCGAACAAGGTACGAAATCTTTTGGTGAGAATCAGGATTATCCAGTGGGATATTTGCCTCTTCCAAGGAAGGTTTCAATTCTTTCAAAATCCTATCCCATTGAAGCACTTCCTGTTTACGACCATCTGCTGTACGTTTCATATTTTTCAACATGAAAGCAGTTTTTTCAATTTCGATCTGTTCCTGCTTCAGTTTTGCTTCATACCGAAGTCTTTTATATTCTTCCGTTTCGTTCTCAAGCAACTTCTCATACTTCATGATTGCAGACTTGTGAATAAGCATCTCCTGTTTCTTTACTTCGTAATCAAACAACAGGTGAACTAATTCCGTCTGATGAACATTCATTTCTCTCAGTGCCTGGTAGTATTTGGATGCCTGAGTCGGAAATTTAATATCATTCAATACTGAAATACGAACCTCTGTGTCTGTTCTGAAAACCTGAGAATACTGAAAAGCATTTTCCATGTTCTCAGAAACTTCTACCAATTGATTCTTTTCCGCTTCGTTGAAAAGAGGTGTGTTCGTAATAACGTCCAAAGCGTCAGTATTGAAAATAGCAATGTCTCTAATAGGTGTTTCATTTTTTGTTTCTGTCATCTTTTTTGTTTCCTTTCTCTTTTAAAAAATTGAAGAGTCAATGTTTTAGCCATTTGTAAACTCCAAGATAAAGCATAATAGTAATAACCACCCCCTTTTATTGGTATGTGTACGTCACATATAGTTCTAAAGATCCTTGAGTAAGATCGCTTAGACTTGATTTGTTGTATTCTTCTGTTGAAGCTGAATATGTAGTGCTATAACCTCCACAAGCCATACCAGCCGATTGAGAACCAACACCAGGAAATTCACGTCTAGCTGTATTCAAATCATTGGTACTTGACCAACTATTCCCATCGTATTCTTCAGAGGTAGAGATTGACCCACTATGCATACCACCTGCACATATACCCGATGTCTGAAGCCCCAATCCTGCTGTTTGACTTCTATTACCTATCATATTATTAGCTAATGTCCAAGCAGTACCATCGTATTCCTCTGTAGTATATCTATCATCTGAACCCGACCATCCACCAAATCCCAATCCAGCTGTTTGAGTACCACAACCTGATAATTGAGCTGTCAATTCATTCATGTCATTAACTACTGACCAAGAGGTTCCATCGTATTCTTCTACACCTGACACTCCTGTTGCTGACCCAGCCCCACCAAATTTCAAACCCGCTGTTAAAATACCACAACCTGCTAAATAATAACAGGCAACATTTAAAGCATTACTAGCAGTCCAAGATGTTCCATCGTATTCTTCTGTAACTGCTGAATCTGATCCAGTAGAACCCCCGAAACTTAATCCTGATGTTTGTGTTCCACATCCTGCTAAATATCGCCTAGCTGTATTCAAACCATTGCCAGCAGTCCATGATGTTCCATCATATTCTTCTGTTGTTGTTACATAAGTAGATGTATACCCACCAAAACTTAATCCCGATGTTTGTGTTCCACATCCTGCTAATGCATTTCTTGCAGTATTCAAATCGTTACTTGCTGTCCACACACCACCAATGCTAAAATAAGCCACCAAAGTATTCATGTGTTTATTTAAACGCTTATTAGCCGAATAGGAACTAATATCACCTTGCATATCGTTACTGCCAGCAACACTTAGCTCCAACTCATCAAACAACAATTTTCGATAGTTGTAGGTAGGTGGATAATCATCACCCGTTTGCCATTCATCCGTCCCTAAACCAACACTCATTCTACAATATCCAGCCCCTTCGCTGAATACCGTCTGAACGTAAACCTGAGAGTGCATTAATACACTATCTTCCGGTAGGGTTGCCAAAGTTATTTCAGAAGTCAAGCCTTGTAGATCAGTATAGTCTATTGAAATTTGCTTTGACACCACAACGGTTTCGTCAGGGGTATCGTATTCAGTAAGCAATTGGTTTTTAATTTTCTTTAGGTAATCTTCTGCTATTGCCATAATATTCTTTCCTAAACGTATGAATAGGTTATATAGAGATCCAATTCGCCTTGAATCAAATCTTGTAAATAGAAAGCATCGTATTCTTGTGTTGTTGCTACATAAGAACCTGTGGAACCACCAAAACATAAACCAGAAGATTGTGTTCCACAACCACCTGGCTGAACATTAGCTGAATTTAATGTATTTGTAGAAATCCATGACACACCATCATATTCTTCTGTAACATCTACTGCTGCTGTGTGATATCCACCAAAACTTAGCCCCGCTGTTTGGATTCCAGCAGAACCCATACCATCCCTTGCTATATTCAAATCATTAGCTGGTGTCCAAGAAGTTCCATCATATTCTTCTGTTGTTGCTAAACGACCACTGCTATATCCACCAAAACTCAATCCTGCTGATTGGGAACCACATCCACCTACATTACTTCTTGCTGTATTTAAGTCGTTAACAGCAGTCCAACTTGTCCCATCATATTCTTCTGTAGAAGATTCACCACCACCCCCACCGAAACATAACCCAGAGGTTTGAGTCCCACCACCACCTGCTCCATTTCTAGCAGTATTCAAATCGTTACTTGCCGCCCAAGAAGTTCCATCATATTCTTCCGTATCTGCCATATATACTGAAACAAACCCACCAAAACTTAATCCTGCTGTTTGGGTTCCTACCCCTCTTAATTCTCGCCTAATAGTATTAAGATCATTAGAAACAGTCCATGATGTTCCATCATATTCTTCTGTATCATCTACAGCTACAGTAGTGCAACCCCCAAAACTCAATCCTGCACTTTGGGTTCCACAACCCCCGACTTGGTATCTTGCCACATTCAAATCATTAGAGGTAGTCCAACCTCCCAAAGCTGTAATCTGAGCAACTATGGTATTATTAAACTTGTTTAAAAGTTTGTTAGTACCAGTGCCGCTTATATCTCCCTGAGCATCATTCTCCCCTGCTACACTCAATTCCAAATTATCAAATACCAATTTGTTATAAACGTTATCCGGTAAATCATTAGGAGCATCTTCTGCTTCGTAAGTTCCCAACCCAACATTCATACGAGCATAGAATGATCCATTAGAAAAAACCGTACTAACATAACATTGAGAATGGAGTAGGGTACACTTTTCTTGAATAGAAGCAATAGTAAAATCCATAGTTTTACCCGCTAAATCGGTATAATCCAAATGCAGCCTTCTGGATTCCACTATTGTTTCATTGCCTAGTCCGTATAAAACTTTAAGTTGGTCATGTATATCATCCAACTTGTGTGTTAAAATTCTACCTGAAGGCATAATCTCTACCCCATTAAATATAAGTATATGTTAAATAAAGTTCTAAAGAACCTTGAGTTAAGTCTGATAAATATGATGGATCGTATTCTTCTGTGGTTGCAAAATTAGTTGACAAATTACTACCACCAAAACTTAATCCTGCGGTTTGAGTTCCTGCTCCTGCTAAATACCTTCTTGCTATATTAAGACTGTTTGTAGTTATCCAATTTGTGCCATCATATTCTTCTGTAGTATCATTGCTGCCAGAATTATCATCCCCACCAAATTTCAAAGCTGTTGATTGTGTTCCACATCCAGATAAGGCATTTATAGCAGTATTCAAATCATTTGCCAAAACCCAAGTGGAACCATTGTATTCTTCAGTAGTATTTACACCAGGCCAAAAGGTAGTAAAGCCACCGAAGCATAGACCTGCTGTTTGTGTTCCACATCCAGCACCTAATCTTTTGCTTTGATTCAAATCATTAGAAGCAGCCCATGATGTACCATCATACTCCTCAGTAGTGGCTACATTTACCGTTGTATATCCACTAAAACTTAGCCCTGCTGTTTGTGTCCCACATCCAGCTAATCCAAATCTTGCTGTATTTAATCCATTAGAAGCAACCCATGATGTACCATCATATTCTTCTGTAACAATGGAAGCTGCTGCAATATTACCACCAAAACTTAACCCTGCACTTTGAGTTCCACAACCTGCTAAATTATATCTTGCTGTATTTAATCCATTAGAAGCAACCCAAGATGTTCCATCATATTCTTCTGTTGTTGTTACATAAGTAGATGTATACCCACCAAAACTTAATCCCGATGTTTGTGTTCCTGCCCCAGCCAAACTTGCTCTTGCTGTATTCAAACTATTCCCAATAGACCACATTCCCAACATTTCAAACTTTGCTACCAATGTATTTTGAAATTGGTTTAATTGCTTATTAGCTGTATCACCTGTAATATCGCCTTGAGCATCATTCTCGCCAACAGTATCCAAATCCAATGAAGCAAACACCAAATCTCTGTAAGGATACGTTACAGGATATTCCACACTTGAAGCTTCATCCGTCCCTAATCCCATACTCAATTTAGCATACACAGAACCATTGGAAAATACCGTGGTCACATAGGCTTGTGAATGAAGCAGGAAACAATTCTCTGGTATTTTAGCCAAAGTTATATCCATTGATTTTCCAGAATTTAAATCTGTGTAATCAACGGTAAGTGATAATGATTCAATAACAGGTTCGTTGGTTTCTCCAATAACACCAACCAACTGTTTATAAATCTGATTTCCTATATCGTAAGGTATAACTCCCATTGTATCATCCTTGATAAGTGTATGTTAAAAATAATTCTAAAGAACCTTGTGTTAGATCTGAAAGATATGCTGGTGAGTATTCTTCTGTTGTTGCTATAGTAGTAGCCCCACCAAAAGCTAACCCTGCCGATTGCGTTCCTAATCCACCTGTATTCTGTTTCCCAACACTTACATCATTAGTAGTCAACCATGCTACTCCATCATACTCAGAACATGATTGTATTGATGTAGAAACGCCATCACTTCCACCAAAACTCAAAGCTGAAGATTGCGTTCCACAACCTGCTTGAGCATCTACAGCCGTAACCATGTTATTGGCAATAGACCAATTTGTCCCATCGTACTCTTCAGTGCTATCATAATAAAGACTGGCATCATATCCACCAAAATTTAAAGCCGCTGATTGGATTCCAACGCACCATAAAAGGTATCTTGCAATATTACAATCATTGCCAGTAACCCAAGATGTACCGTCATATTCTTCAGTATTGGCTATTTGGGTTCCCCCTCCACCAGTCCTTCCTGATGAAGCTAATCCAGCTGTTGAGGATGCCCCGCAACCACCAAAATAAACATTTCCAACATTTAAAGCATTAGCAGCAGTCCAAGAAGTTCCATCATATTCTTCTGTATCAGTAGTATTACCACTTCCACCTGCACATACAGCAGCAGTTTGAGTACCAAAACCGATCAAACCATTTCTATCATTAAGTAACACATTACTATTGGCCCAACAGGTTCCATCATATTCTTCAGTAGTCCCAACATCGACTCCGGTATTTCCTCCAATACTTAGTCCTGCTGTTTGGGTTCCACATCCTGCTAACCATCCCCTACCAGTATTCAAATCATTACTAGCAGTCCAAACACCCAAAGTATCAAAGTAGGCTACAACCGTATTTTGATATTTATTCAGAGTTTTATCCGCATCAGAACCACTGATTTGACCATTCGGATAGTTCACGCCCAATGTATCCAAATCCAAGGAGTCAAAAATAAGTTTTCGATATTCATAAGTTTCAGGATAGTCGATACCTGAAGCTTCATCGGTTCCCAATCCCAAACTAAACTTAGCATATAAGGAACCACCATTGGAAAAAATAGTAGACATATACAAGCTAGATTGGATCAAAACACAATTGGGTGGAATTTCTGCAATGGTAATTTCTGTAGATTTTCCACCCGTTACATCAGTGTAATCCAAGGTTACTTTTTTATGCTCTATTTGTATTTCGTCTGGGATACCATAAACAGGTTGTAATTGTTTATAAATATCATCCAGTTCTTTTATTAAAATTCCACCCTTCATGGTTTTATTCCTTATTGATAAGTATATGTAAGATAAAGTTCTAAAGACCCTTGTGTTAGGTCTGATAGGCTTGCTACATCGTATTCTTCAGTGGTTGCTAAATAAGTGGAAGTGTTGTATCCACCAAAGCTTAATCCAGCTGTTTGTGTTCCAGCACCCCCTAGTGATCTCCTAGCAGAATTCAAACCATTAGAAGGAACCCACGATGTCCCATCATACTCTTCTGTTATTGAAACATCCACTCCTGTGTACCCACCGAAACATAAACCTGCTGTTTGGGTTCCATCACCTCGTAATTTGGAACGTGCCAAATTTATATTATTACCAAAAGACCAATTTGTACCATCATATTCTTCTGTTGTCTCCATAGTAGCTGGAGCACCACCAACCGCTACACCAGATGATTGTGTTCCGAATCCACCAAAATCATATCTAGCAACATTTAAGTCATTACTCAGTGTCCAAGATGTACCGTCATATTCCTCAGTTGTAGCATAGTCTGTATATCCTCCGAAACACAAACCTGTTGTTTGAGTTCCGCAAGCTTCCAAAATTCTCCTAGCAACATTCATAGCATTAACAGTTGCCCAACAGGTTCCATCATATTCTTCTGTTGTTCCTAAAGTTACACCACTAAATCCACCCAAACTTAAACCAGCAGTTTGAGTTCCACAACCGGCAGCTTGACTTTTGGCTGTATTCAAATTGTTACTTGTAGTCCAGCAAGAGCCATCATATTCTTCTGTATCTTCACAATAATTTGTGTCATATCCACTAAAACTTAAACCAGCCGTTTGACTACCGCACCCACATAGATTATACCTAGCAGTATTCAAATTATTACTGGTAGTCCAAACACCTAGCAGAGTGAAATAACCCACCAATGTGTTTTTATACTTATTCAAACGTTTTGGTGCATCACTTCCACTAATATCACCTTGAGGATCGTTTGTACCAAGGGTATCCAAAGCAAAACCATTAAAAACTAATTGCTTGTAATTGTATGTTTCGGGAAAATCCACTTCATCAGTCTCAATAGTACCTAATCCCATATTCAAACGAGCATAAACACCAGTACCAGAAAAAACTTCAGTCATGTAAATCTGACAATGCATCAACACAGATTTCTCAGGAAGGTCTGTAATGGTGATTGGAACTTCCCTGCCACCTGTTATATCTTCATAGCCAATGGTAAGTTTCTTCGAGACTACATTGATCTCGTCAGCTTCATTATAATCCGTACTAAGCTGTTGAAATATACTTTTTGCCACTTTGTGTGATAGTAATTGTCCACTTATCATTTTTCAAGTCTCTCAGAAAGGTGGAAGTCAAGAGGTTTTAACCCCTTGACCTCCATTTTGATTAAATGTCATCTTCTTCTGCATCAATTTTCTTGATAATATCCTTGACTTTCTTTTCTTTGCCAACAACCCTATTTACTTTACCTGTCAGTTCTTCATCATCCAAATCCATAGGAAATAATTCAGGATTTGCAGCCCTAAAAGCTATGAAGTCATCCAGAGCTTTTTTCAGATCTGCTGGTAAACTATTCTTTGTAGTCTCATCCAAAATATTATAAATATTGGAAATAAACAATAGATTTAGTTGATTAAATGCAAAAGAATCACTCAGTCTATCATAAAGTGATCCTACTTCATTTTTTACCAAATAATTTTTGCGTGTATCCTTACCTGTGATTTCTGAGCCATTAACCCTTTTCATCCACCCTCTAAAATAAGTTTCATCATCATAATCGAACTGGATAACAATTTCAGAACCATTTTGAGTCAATTTAACATTTGAAAAAACTTGTTTGTCAGCAGATGTCATCAAGCCTTTGTAAATCTTCGGTACTTTTACTAATCCTAATAATGCCATGTCTAAAATCCTCACATAAAAAGTTTTTCGTTAATGGTATGACTTTAATCATACCTACCTTTAAACCATTAACCAATTGTAAAATTTAAAATCATTTTCCCTGACAAAACTACTGTTTGTATATCTATTTCTGAGTATTCTTCTGTTATTGGTACTATATAACCACCTATCCGTAAAGCCGCAGTTTGTGTACCTGCTCCAGCGGCATACCCCGCTGAGTAGTTATTTGTATTTGAATTTACCCATAAGGACCCATCATACTCTTCCGTTTGCACACCAGAACTATTTCCAAAAGACAAACCTGCTGTTTGAGTCCCTGCGCTGGATAAACGCCCCCTAGCAGTGTTAAGATCATTAGAATATATCCAATTCGTTCCATTATATTCTTCAGTAGTGGCAGATAATTCTGGATCTTGACCACCACATGAAACCCCCGCTGTTTGGATTCCAAATGCGGTATGCCCAGCCTTTGTAGCGTTCATATCATTAACATCAGTCCAACTCGTTCCGTCATATTCTTCTGTAGAAGTTAATTCAGGATTTCCTCCACCGCAACAAACCCCTGACGACTGCAATCCAAAGCCTGTTGAATAGGTTCTTCCTGTATTCAGATTATTAGAAGCAGTCCAAGAGGTTCCATCGTATTCTTCAGTATGATTATAAGGTGAAACACCACCACCAAAACTTAATCCAGCAGTTTGGGTTCCGCACCCCCCTAGATAATTTCTACCCGTATTTAAATTATTACTAGCAGTCCAAGAAGTTCCATCGTATTCCTCTGTTACTGCTGAAGGTCCAGCTCCACCAAAACTTAGACCTGATGTTTGAGTTCCACATCCTGATAATGCATACCTACCTGTATTCAAATCCCCACCAAAAGACCAAGTTCTAGGGATAGCAATACTGTCTAAATGAATTTTACAAGGAACTTCAAAGGATGTAGGAGAACTGAAATATGTACCACTGTTAGCCCCATACTCCCCGATAACCGTTGGGTTGATTTCCTCCATGAAATAATCAATATCCTCAGCAGTTCCAAGTTTGAAACGATACGACATTGAATAAGTGTTAAGCTCACTTGCAACCGCTGATGTTGGGGAATTATCCGGTAAGGCAGAAACCACAAAAGGTTGCTCCACATCACATACCAAGTCTATTAAATGGCGTCCTGGTGGAATCCTAGCAATAGGAATCCTACCAGACACGACATCTAACGTATCTTGAGTGATTACTATTTTATTAAGACCTGTTTGCAAGTCTGTTAGATTTGATTTTTGCATTTGATAAAATCCCTAAATTAAAGTGAAATTTAAAACCATCTTTCCGGTTATGGTTATGGTTGAAATGTCTATTTCTGAATATTCTTCTGAAGTTGAAAAATAACCAGCATTCCAACCGGAAGCTATTAATCCTGCTGATGCAGAACCTGAACTAGCAGAATATCCTTTTGATTCGTTTATTGGACTGGAAGTTATCCAAGTAGAATCATCATATTCTTCTGTGGTATTAGCATAACCACTAGACACAGTACCGCCAGTTATAACTGCATTAGAAACAGTTCCAAAAGATGTGCCTGTGTTACGAGCTTGTATTAAGGAGTTAAGTATTGACCAAGTATAACCATCATATTCTTCACAAGTATCTACTGCAAGCGACCCTCCATCATGACCTCCTAAACATAATCCAGCAGTGGATCTACCACATCCTGTAACTTGAATTCTTGAAACATTTAGGCTATTAACTACCGTCCAACTCGTTCCATCATATTCTTCTGCTGCATCTGTTTTTGCTCCATCATGACCTCCTGCGGAAACTGCGGAGGTCTGAATACCAAACCCCGCTGGATAACGAACAGCGACATTCAAATTATTAGAAGCAGTCCAAGAAGTACCATCATATTCCTCTGTAACTGCGGATGGACCATTACCACCGAAACATAATCCAGCCGTTTGCGTTCCGCATCCAGGAAATTCATTTCTTGCGGTATTTAGATTATTACTTGCAGACCATGAGGTTCCATCATATTCATCCGTAACAACAGATACAATCCCAGTATAACCACCAGTAATTAAACCCGCTGTTTGAGTTCCGCATCCAGCCACTCCGTATCTAGCAACACTAATATCCCCACCAAAACTCCAGGTTCTAGGGATTACATTGCTTTTCAAATGAATATTGATTGGACGTTCAGCTACGGCAGGACTACTGAAATAAGTACCGCTATTAGCCCCGTATACACCAGAAACAGTTGGGTTTATTTCATCCATATAATAATCTGGATCTTCGTTGGTTCCTATCTCGAACCGATAAGACATACTATACTCATTGACATTGCTTTGATGTGTTGTAGGCCCAGAACTGCTAGGTAACGCAGAACCAATAAATGGTTGATCTACGTCTGCCCTTAAATTCAACAAGGATAGACCTGTAGGAATTCTTGCTATCCTATAACGTTGGTTTAAAACACCTAGGTCATCCTGTTCTATTACTATTTTGTTGATACCCTTTTTTAAGGTAATTAGATTTTGTAACATGATCACCCTCTTTAATAAACCAAAAACGATAAAGTCATAATTCCGTTGATTGCTACTGATGTTATGTCAATCTCGTTGTATTCTTCTGTAAGTGCCGATCCACCCGTATTAACGTGATCCCTACCACCAAAACTTAAACCATCTGATTGTGATCCGCAACCATCATTTCCACTGTTCCAATTGTTATTAGGTGGATTGGCTATTCTCCAAATATTACCATCATATTCTTCGCACCATTCTTTAAAAGCTAAACCGGCGTTTTGAGTCCCACACCCTCCACAATGCCTCATACCAGCTACTACCATAGAATTACCCACATTCCAATTCGTACCATTATATTCTTCAGTTATATCATTGTAAGAACCAGCACCACCGAATGATACTCCCGCTGATTGGGAACCAAAACTACCTGGAGCATCTGCTAGATCATTCATATCACCTACAGTTGTCCAACTTGTTCCATCGTATTCCTCTGTAGTGGGGATAAGAACACCACCAGTCATACCCCCACCTTTTACAGCAGCAGTTTGCATACCAAATCCAGCGATATGGCTACACCCCACATTTAAGTCATTGGATACCGCCCAAGAAGTACCATCATATTCCTCAGTATCAGGATAATAAGCATTATAACCCCCAAAACTCAAACCAGCTGTTTGAGTACCCGCTCCACCTAAAACTCCCCTTGCTTGATTCAAATTATTACTAGCAGTCCAAGATATTCCATTATATTCTTCTGTAACAGCAGATGCAGCTGATATCCAACCACCAACGCTTAACCCTGCTGTTTGAGTACCAATACCTATTGGATACCTTCTACCTGTATTCAAATCCCCACCAAAAGTCCATGTTCTAGGGATTATATTGCTGTCTAAATACACATTATAAGGAACATCAAACATAATAGGAGCATCAAAATAAGTTCCACTATTCACCCCATATTCACCATCAGTGATAGGATTTATTTCTTCCATGAAATAATCAATATCACTATTGGTTCCTATCTTAAAACGATAGGACATGGAATATGTATTTATTTCACTTCCAAGAACAGTGACAGGTGCATTACTTGGAACTGCTGAAGCTGTAAAAGGTTGTTCAACATCTGCCTTTAAACCATACAAGTATGAACCAATAGGTAATCTTGCTATTGGTATTTTTCCTGATCTGGTTTCTAAATCACTTTGTTTAATGACTATTTGATTCAGACCAGGAACTAATTCTGTTAAATTTAATTTTTTCATTTAGCTCACCGTAAAATTAAGAGTCATTAAACCTGAAATTGCTATTGAATTTGGGTCTACTTCTGAGTATTCTTCTGTGGTTGAGTCTGATGGTAAAGCACTAGACCCTGCACTATTTCCACAAAAAGACAATCCATTTGATTGTGAACCACTTCCACCTAGTGCATTCCTACCTAAATTCACACCATTTGCAGTAATCCAAGTTGTTCCGTCATATTCTTCAGAAGCGGTGGATGATCCAAAATTCAAACTAGCGGTTTGAGTTCCGGCTGCCGCTGTATTTGATAATATAGTAGTATCGGAACCAAAAGACCATACGGAACCATCATATTCTTCTGTTGAATAAATGAAATCAGATGCATAACCACCAAAACACAAACCTGCTGTTTGAACTCCACAAGCACTCGCTCTATATCTAGCAGTATTCAAATCGTTACTAGCTGTCCAAGAAGTTCCGTCATATTCTTCGGTATGTGTTTTAGGAGTTGCCCCAGATGCCCCACTACAATAAACCGCAGCCGTCTGTAATCCAAATCCAGATATATAAATATAACCTGTCAGAGCATTATTAACGGTTGCCCAACATGTACCATCGTATTCCTCTGTTGTTACAGTGGAATTGCCACTCCAACTCAATCCTGCTGTTTGGGTTCCTGCTCCTGCTGCGTTGAATCTAACAGTATTCAAATCATTACTAGCTGTCCATGATGTTCCATTATATTCTTCCGTATCAGATAAACCAGTAGAAATCTGCCAACCGCCCATTTTAACAGTTGCCGTTTGAGTTCCTGCTCCAGAAACCCAATTACAAGCCACATTAGCATTTCCACCAAAAGTCCATGTTCTAGGAATAACATTACTCTCTAAATAAATATCAACAGGAACATCTTCAGCTACCGGACTACTGAAATAGTCACCACTGTTTGATCCGTATTCGCCATTTGTATCTGGTGCTATTTCAGTCATGTAATAATCTGAATCGTCAGACAAGCCTACTTTAAACCGATAGACAAATGAGTAGGAATTTACATCCCCGACTTCTATATCAGGTGGTACATTGTTCGGAACAGGAGAACCTTTGAACGGTCTTATAATATCCACTGTCAAATTATAAATATATGACTTAGGTGGCAATCTGACTATAGGAATGGATCGTCTTGTCAAATCCAAATCCTTATAGCTGATACTTACTTTATTAAGTCCTGTAGTCAAATCAAAAATATTTTGTAACATAATTATTTCACCCTAATAGACCGTAAAGGTTAAAACCATCATACCATCAATAGCGATTTGTGATGGATCTATTTCGTTATATTCTTCTGTATAAACCAAAGCTGCTGAATTACGATAGCCTCCACAACCCAATGCCGCTGATTGAGAACCAAAACCTGCTAATATAAATCTGGCTACATTCATTTCATTAGAAGTGGACCATGAAGTTCCATCATATTCCACAGCACCATCTTGGTCTCTGGAACCACTAAACTGTAAGGTGGCGGTTTGAGTACCACACCCACCACCCTCATAACCAGCTAAAGGGTTGTCATTGGAAAGCAACCAAGTTGAACCATTATATTCTTCAGTTGAATAAACATGCCCAGAAGCTCCATACCCCCCAGTAGTTAAACCAGCCGTTTGGGTTCCTGAAGATGGATTTCCCCATCTTGCCGTATTCAAATCATTTGTTTGTGTCCAAGAAGTTCCATCATATTCTTCAGTTGTTGTCATAGCAGGAGTATAACCACCAATGGACAATGCCGCTGTTTGTATTCCAGCACCATATACTTCCCTTCTAGCAACATTAAGAGCATTTCCAGCGGCCCAACTTGTTCCATCATATTCTTCAGTTTCATTGTTGCTTCCACCAGTACCACCTGCTTTTAATCCTGCTGTTTGGGTTCCTGCTCCTGCCATCAAAGTTGATGAAGTATTCAAAGCATTAGCAGTAGTCCAAGAGGTTCCGTTATATTCTTCAGAACTGGTTCCACCATTGAAACAAAGACCCGCTGTTTGTGTTCCACAACCTGCTAAATGGGATCTAGCGGTATTCAAATCACCACTCAATGTCCACGTTCTAGGGATAACGTTACTTTCCAAATAAATATCCGTTGGAACGTCATAAGCTGAAGGTGAAGAAAAATACGTTCCATTGTTAGAACCATGCTCACCGGATTCATCCGCAGTAATTTCACTCATGAAAAAATTTGAATCATCAGCCGTTCCTATTTGAAAACGATAGGCTATGGAATAATTATTCAAATCACTAACGGATACTGTAGGTGAAGAAATTGAAGGGGTAACTGATCCTACAAACGGGCGAACCACTTCACACCCTATATTCAATAAGTATGAATCAACAGGCAACCTTGCTATGGGAAGTCTTAATAGTCTATGCCCCAAATCTTCATGGGTTAATACTATTTTATTATCACCTACTTCTAAATCAAAAATATTCTGTTTCATTATTGATACTCGATATATTTGAGTTTAAATTTA
>JGI10211J34971_10001362_pt1 | contig 20231 bp, 25 predicted proteins | sample Etolagsediment_FD_34971 | JGI IMG/M metagenome (IMG submission 34971)
TCTACGATTACTGCTATTTCTGGTCAAGGTTCGTACGCAAATAATCCCGATTTGCGTCAAGTCGCTACCCCTGTATAACCATGGATCCTTTTGCATTCTTAAACGACAGGTTAGAGGAACTACCCGGTGTGGGAAGCTCGGTGTTGGAAAGACTTAAGTCTTTAGATATCGGAGGAGGTGCTTTTCTTCCTGATCCTTTTAGTGCAGATCTAGGTTTACTTTTTGCTTCTAAATCTGCTGTTCCAGACGTAGGAGCTCCTCAAGGGTTTGTAACGCCTAACGCAAGTGCAAAATATTATGCAGGGGAGAACTATGGGTACCAAAGTCCGGAATCGTATAAAAAAGTTTTTGGCGGTTATCCACGTTCTTATAGAGAAATACAAAAAGCACAATTAGATGAAGCAGCAAAGCAACAAGCTCAAGAAGAACAAACTAAAGAACAAAAAGAATTAGAGGCTTTAATCGGGGCGCAGAAAGATGGTAAATTCTATGCTGGTAAAGATTATGGGTATCAGTCAGCCCCTTCTTATAAGGTAATTAGAGGTGCTTTTCCTACCGGGTATACTGAGCCCGGCAAAAAAGGTCCAACCGTACTAAATGCACCAGCGTCTAAAGGTTCGGAAAGCACGAACATAGCTGATCAAACACAAAAAGATCCAAAACTTACGAGCTTACGTGAGCTTGCACAAGAACACTTCTTAAATATTGCAGCCGAAAGAGTTAAAGATTTTGAACGTCAGAAAGAAATTCTATCTCTATCTGATCGCAGTGCTCAAGAAAAATCAATACTTAATACTCAGCGTCAAGTTGAGCTAGAGAACATTAAGGCGTGGCGTGATATATCTCAAACTCAAATTGAGGCTCAGACTCGTAGTGCAGCACTAACCGCATCGTTGATGACAGCTTTACAGCAACCTAATGTTAATTTTATGGGTGAGCTCAGTAATGCTTTTAATGCTGGGGCGGCACCATTTTCGGCCCGTGTTCGCACTCGTGCTTAGAATGATGAGAAGAAAGTACTAAAAAACTGATATGGCAGAACCTTTTGTTACGCTCGGCGGTATTGGATCGGTCCTTGGAGGTCTTGGATCTTTAGGTAGTGCCATATTTAATAAGCCGCAACAGCAGCAACAATATAAAGATCCAATGGCGGATTTTAATATACTTTATGGAGGTACATTATCTGCTGGTAATGTAGGTTTAACTGGAGCCGAACAGCGAGCTGCGGCTGCGCAAGGAGCGTTATATGGCTTGACAGCAATGCAAGCCGGTGGTTCTCAAGGGCTGCAATTAGGTGCTGGAAACGAAGCTATAGCTGAACAAGGAGCAGCGGCTGGGTTACAAGCCGGTATTGCTGGTCAATATGCTGGTTCAGATATTGGTCTTCAAACTAAAGCAGCAGAAAGCAAGCTTGCCACTGAGCTAACACCTGTTGAAACAGCGAAAGATTTTGCTAAACAATATGGTGAAGCTGCTTCTAACCTAGCTCTAACAGGGTCTAAATCAATAGGTGAAATAGGTAAGCAGTTAGTCGGCGAAACAGGCGCTGTGGGTCGGTCTGGTATTGAGTCTCAGACAACTCTTGGCGGACAACAAATAGCTGGAGCTTCCCAACTAGGTGTGGGAGCGCAGCAAGGAACGGCTCAATTAGGACAACAAACTCTTGCAAGCCAAGCCGATGTTGCGGGTAAAACTCTTACAGGAGAAACATCCCTACTACAACCAACAGCCACAACTTTAGCTCAAGCAGGCGGTCAGGTTTTAGCTGGACAAAACCAACTAGCTTCTCAAATAGCGTCTACAAATTTAGATATTGCTAGAGCTCAAGAAAACACTCGAAATCAATTGGCACTCCAACGAGGTCAAGTTGAAGGACAGATGGCGATGAGACGGCTTGGCGCTCAAATGGCCGCACAAGGACGTGCGTCGTTTGCTTAATGACGACACTTATTGCAAATAGTACCACTGTAGGGGACTGGTTAAATTCGTTAGAAAAATCAGACCGGGATGCTTTTGCGTATTACGCTAAAAATGCGACAAGCGATATAGAATCTTATCTTTATGCACGTTTCTTAAAACCGTCTTACGCAGGTAGTATCGCAGATTTAACCGCGTGGACTCAAGAAAAGTACCCAAAAGAAGATTTACGTAAAGTTCTTCTAATTGAAATCGATGAACTTCGTATGGATATTACAAATGTAAGGAATATGACCACTCAAGGTATGCTTGATTATGCCACAGCAGCTACAAAAATTGCATCTTTACAAAAAGAACTAAGATCCCACATACAAACAGTACGTGCTATTTCTGACGGTTTAGATCGTAGAGGACTACTGTTAGCTGGCGCGGATCGTTGTTTACGCGAGTTAGCGAATACTTTCCAAGATCAACCTACAATATCGTCTTTACTTGAAGATGCAGGTTTAATTATTTGGTCTACTTTAGAACGCGAAGAAAAATCTTAACTTACTTCCTGTAATTTTTTTAGTATTTCATCTATAGGGCAACGTAAAATCCCCATAAAAGCGTCGTTTACTCCTAGCGACATTACAAGTTCTCCGTCTTCTATAAAGGCACCAAAGGGCAATAACACCGCTGGTTGTTTGGAAACTGGATTACCTACGTAATCTGTCCAGGTGATTAGTGTATCTTCCAGTGACCCACTAAATAAAGGCTCGTTTGCCACGTGGGTTATCTTTGTAAATTGTTTATCTACCATAAAAACGCCTAAATGGTAAAGCAAATAAGGCTGACCGTTTTTGTCAAACGTCATGTGTTTCCAGTGATAAAACACAAGGTTTCCTTCATCTACTTCTAGCGGCGGCAACGAACAGAACGTTGGCGTTCCTTTAGTTACATTTTCAAGAACGTCACTGTTTATTGTTATTGAGGTCTTATCTTCTCGTTCAATAACAAAAGGTCTGATGGAGTACAGACAGTGCAGCAAACCCTCATGTGAAAAAAAGCACCAATTCTTTTCTGTTTCACCTTTAATCCTATTTTTTCCTATAGGCGGAATCGCAGCGCTGACTGCTTCCCCTGTTTGATCAACGTAGCAGACTGCTACTTTAGGAGAATCAAATAGCTTTTTACCTTTTAAGTCGTACTTACTGGCATACTTAGAAGTCACAAATTGTACGTACATCTGTTCATCTGGTCCCACAAACAACCGGGGGTCTTCGTAGCTAAGTCGGTGCAGCGTGGAGCGTAGTTTCTTAGCCCCGAGAACCGTGCAATCATCAGCTAGTTGACCTAGATAAATATCTGTAGGTGTGTTATTTAAGTAGTAATAGTTGTTGTCATATTTAAAACCAAAAGGTTCAGGTTGAGACCTCCAGGCGATATAGGTATTTTTATTGTGTTGTAGGATCGAAGGGCTAAAATTACCCACGCTATCTTCGGGTAAACCATAAACAATTCTTGTAAAACTACCTTTAAGGTTTTCGGCTTGTCTATAAACACTGGGAATGCCTTCGCATTCTTTTTTTATAGGGAAGGTTACGTCTGAATTGACGTGGCGAAAGCGGAATGTAGTTTGCATATCAAGCGAGGAGGTCAGAGATGGCTTTAGTGAATCCCATTGAAACGGATTCCCAACGATATTCGTTGCGTTGCGTTACATCAAAACAAGCGTCAGCTACTTTATCGTAAGTTTCTTTATCGTTATATAAGGATGTAATTAGTGAGGCAGCGTCGTCTACATCAACTAAACCTCTTTCTACACCTAGATCTTTATCCGTTACCCACGTAGAAATATCGATAAGCAGACCAGCCCCTTCCCAAATATCTTTACACGCCGTATGGTTTGGCACAACTTGTGGTTTACGACAACTAGCATGTTCGAAACTAACCAAACCCCAACCTTCCCCGTCGGCAGTGTTTAAACCAACGTCGCACGAGTTATAAATTTTGTTTAGTAGATCGTCAGGTGGGGCCGCAATATAATTTATTTCGTTCGATGTCAAGATCAATCTTTGTTTGTCATCTAGGTCGTACTTAGACATCTCCCGTTTAAATAAAGCGGTTATGTCCCAACCTAGATCTTTTACCCCCATGTGGAGGTAAAGCATGGTATCTGGTTTTCCAATTGCAAACTTAGCAAAAGCCTGTATTGTCAGGTCTATTCGTTTCCTAGGTTGGTTTCTATTTCCGTTAAAAACTATAAATTTATCTTTTGGAATTCCTAGTGCATCGCGAGCTTCATCCCGAGGCATAGGAGTAAATTTAGATGTGTCTACACCGTGGGGTAACACACCTAGCCTGCTTGGTTGGATGTTGTGTTTAAGAATTCTATGAGCACAGTTAACTGTAAATGTTATGGCTAAGTCCCAATGCGGAATATTCCGCAACATTTCGGGGTAATAAGCTTCGCTGTCGATAGGAAAATAAGCAATAAACTTAAATTTGTATTGATCTTTTAGGAATTGAATGCGTTCCCATACTTGATTTACAATCCAAACGTCGTTTAAACAGATAAAAATATCAGGTTTAATCTTGTCGATTAACTCCGGCAACCGTGGAATACCAAAACGATCCGGACAAGCTAAGTTTGATGCTGGATAAATTTTATAGGGAAGATCATGAGGATCTCCGTTATAATTGATTCCTATAACCTCTACTTCATGTTCTTTCTGTAAGTGTTCTAGTACGCTAGTTGTTACACGACCAAATCCAGTGTTAGAACATGCATCTCCGTACCAGAGTACTTTTGCCACTTTTACGGTAAACTTGAAGTACGATTAGTATAGCGACATTGCCAGCTTACTGACATGCCTAGCCGGGAAACTTTTGCTTATCGTCGCCGGGCTCAGTTAAATGCTGTTCGCGCTGTTGAAGATTCGAGCACAAGAGAAAATTCTATTTACACCAAAGCAGCGGGTGACTTTCAAACGTTTTGTACTCTTTTAGATAAACCTCCAGCAAGACATATGTTGGAGTGGTATACACACTTGATAACAAACGAAAGCAATAAGTACTTATTAGATATAGCAGGATCAAACCTTGATATATTAAGTCCCAGAGGATCAGCGAAAAGCACAGTGCTCAATATGTTCACTGCGTGGTGTATCGGGCGTCATACAGCAGCAAAGATGCCCCTTCAAATTATTTATATTTCTTACAACATTGCTACTGCTATTCCTAAAAGTCGAATCATCAAACAAATTGTTGACTCAGTTGAGTTTAAAAAAATATTTCCTAATTGCAGGCTTAAACCAGGTATGCAAAGTGACGTTGGTTGGTCTATTGATTTTGAATACGCAGGTATCCCTAGAGTAGGTGACGAAGAATTCACACTACGTGCTGCAGGTCTTAGAGGATCAATTACCTCAAAACGCGCACACTTGTGTCTTACGGGCGATACACTAATCTTGACAGATCAAGGCGAACAGCCAATTAAAAAAATTTATGCAGACCCAGGACGCTTCCAAATTGCTGTCAGAAACTCAAAAACACATCAAATTGATTGGAGCGACGTGGCAGCAGCTACACGGCGTTGTTCCTCAAAAATTGTTCGAATTAGAACAACAGATAACCGTTATATTTCCGCAACTCCCGAGCATCCTTTCCTTACGACAGACCAAGGGTACGAATGGGCGGGAGATATTAGTACAGGGCAAACCCTTATCGGAGTATCCGCCTGCGAATCAACTAAAAGTTTGTTTAAGTTGCGGTCAGGAAAAACAACGCACACAAAGAATCTGTACAACTTGTTGGCAAAAACTAGGAAAATTTCAAGTAGAGATTCAATGCCCCTGCTGTCAGGAGATGTTCACGGTTATGTCTTCCCGTTTAGCTCAGAGATTAAGCAACGATCAAAAGATTCTGTGTTGTTCTCGGACTTGTGCGGGGCAGGCGAAGCAAATTTTAAAACCTCAGGTGTGTCTGTATTGCAACAAAAGGTTTCGCCCAACATCGCATACGACACAGTTTTGTTCTCGCCAGTGTGCAGATTTAAATCATTCCAAAAAAATGACCGGTGTGGACAACCCAAATTACCAGCATGGGGGTTATATAGGAGACTTCAAAAAACTGAGGAAGATAGTTTTAAATCGGGACAGTTTCATCTGTGTCGGTTGCAATACGAAGGAGAAGAAGTTATCTACAAAAGACGGGACAGTGCGAACAAACCTGTGTGTTCATCACATAGATCACGACCGGTCAAACAACATTCTTTGCAATCTTATAACGATCTGCCGTCAGTGCCATGTGGCTCACCATCAGATTACAGACAAAGCTGGGAGACCCTCACCGTTTCCGGAGTTGAAAAAATTAGCGGAGGAACGCACATTGTCTATGACCTTGAAATAGATCATCCAGATCATAATTTTATTGCGAATGGGTTTGTTGTAAGCAACTGTTTCATCGACGACCCCATCAAGAGCAGCGCCGATATACGAAACCCTGCTATTAGAGATGAAATGAACAACAACTGGTCATCTGTTATCGCACCAATTATTTTTGAAGGGGGTAGAGCTATTTGTTTAGGTACACGTTTTCACCCGTTAGATATACATAAAACAATGTTTGCGCCGGAAAAAAATTGGAAACAAGTGACACAAGAAGCTGTCACTTACGACAATCAAGGCAACCCCGTAAGTTATTGGCCTGAGCAGTGGAGTGTTCAGTACTTACTCGGTCAGAAAGAACTCGACCCTGTGGCATTTGCTTTCCAGTATCAGCAACAGCCGGTGTTAACCACGGATTTAATTGTTTCTCCAGATTTGCTTGTTCGAGCTGAAGTTGAAACTGAATTTGATTCGCTGGCTATCGGTATTGATTTATCCGCAAGTAGAAATGAAACCAGCGACTATACAGCTTTTGTTTTAGGCGGAAGGCTTAAAGACAAATACTTCATTATTGATTCTCACCAATGTCGGTCTATTGGAAATCTAGAAAAAATAGATTTGCTGTGCGATATGCTACTTGAATGGGGGATCTTATCTTTTCAGAACGATACGTATTTTCCGACTTATTCTACGGTTACGCTGGTAGTTGAGTCAGTTGCTTACCAAGCGAGTTTAGCGGCGGACCTTAGAAGAGTTTTGTTAAATGAGCGGGGGTTGAGTAATTTACATATTCATGAAGTTAACGGTTTTAGAGGAGATAAAATAGCTCGTTTTAGAGGGACACTAGGTTTGCTAGAAAATAAAAAAATTGTGTTTAACAGATATAGAAAATTTGATGCGTTGTTTGATCAGATTATCAATGTGGGGGCAACGTCGCACGACGACCTGTTAGACGCATACACGCATTTAATAACTTATTTACAAAGGCGAGGCAATTATTCAATAGAGTACTAAGAGGATTTTGGGGTTTATGTCCAAGAAGATCTGGGTTGCCATCACGGCGCATAAACCCTTAGAGCGCATTGACTGTCTGGTCAATCTCCTGCGTGGTTATATGGAGTTTCCTTTTACTTTTGAAACAAATATTTANATAGATTATGGTTCTCAAGACGACGTAGANATTTTAGAAACTCTTTTAAGCGAGTTTAGTAAGTTAAATATACAAGTTAAAGTTGCTTCTCCTGGGTANGAAGGTTGGTTTTTAACTTGGGCTCACAAGACAGATTTAGCTTTGGCAATTTTAAACAAAAAAGCAGATTACTATATCTATACAGAAAATGATATGTTAATGACTTATGACAATTTTAAATACTATTTGAAGTGGAAACCAGTCTTAGCTAAGTACGAACTTGAACCTGGGTTTGTTAGATACGAAAAAAAATATAATAAAAAAATTCCTTTTGATAACTATTACAGATATTCCCTTACTAAAGAAACCCCTAATGTCTGGTCCACTCAGGGCTACAAAGTTCCCAATGTTTTAGTTGTAGACCACTCTGTTAGTTTTTTCGTTGCTTTAGCTAATCCTTATTACGGAGCTATGATCCTAAACCAAGAAGACGGAGATTACTATATTCGTTCCGATAGTTATGATCCTCAAAAAAGTTATGAGAAAGTTGGGGTTAGAAATTGGCCTATAGCTGACCGGAGCTCGATGGGTTTAGCTTTTGAAAACCCTCCTTTTGGTTTTGAGCACAGGCGTTGCGTTCCCGTACGTAAGGTTAAAGACCATTACGAGATCCTCACGTGTGGGTTGATTTGTCATGACGACGACAAATACACAAAAAATTTATTATGTGATCCTGACCTGTTGATATGCTGTGAGAGTATGTTAACCATATAAAACAGTGTTACATGGCGGTGCCCGTTTTGTATCGATCTGCTACGTTTTGAACAAAAAGCATAAGTGTGAAGTTTTACCAAAATTAGAAGCTTATGCGTTGCGGAAGTACATAGAATCAAAAAATGGAACAATCTACTGGTTTAATCCCGCCAAAGGACAATATTAACCCAGATTATTATGTCCGAAATGGTATGGAGTGCTATGACGCGCAGCTAGCGTCTGTTGGCCTCAGTAAATTTCAAGGCTATTTAGAATGTTGTATTTTTAAATACCTGTGGCGATGGGAGGAAAAAAATGGAAAAGAGGATTTACAGAAAGCTGCGGTTTATTTGGCTAAACTTATAGAAACACTTGAGTAATTATGGACGTTAGGGCTTTTGGGAGTCGTTACGGTTTTTCAGCTACATTGCCTTACGCCAGTGGGTTTGCAACTACTTCCGGTGTCAGTTCGGTTTTTCCTGCATGTAGAGCAGTTTATGTAGAAACCTCAAATAAAAATGCAGACAAAACTCTTGTTGTTCAACTGGCTGACTCTCCTGGTTCATTCCTAAGTTTTGATCACATAAGAACAGATGTATTTTTACCAATATCTGTGACAGCGATTAGCGGAGTAAGTACTGTAGACAACATTTACATTCTTTACTAATGGCAGACATTGCTAAAAAACGTGACCCTGAAAAATGGGCACAAGCAAAAGCACGAGCCCGTAAAAAAATGGGAGGGCACAGTGCTCGTGCCATGCAGCTTGCTGTGAAGTATTATAAAGATGCTGGCGGTTCCTACGAAGGAAAAAAATCCGAAAGCAATCGTCTACGCCAATGGGGTAAAGAAGATTGGCAGACTAAAGAAGAGTACGAATCCAACCGAGAAAAACAATGACCCCTTCATCACTTGTCGATGCCTTAACTGGATCGGGTAAAAGCTATCGAGAGCGTAACTTACCTACGTCTGATGATATGCTTAAAGGACTTACTAAAAGTAGGTCTATGTTTAGTTCTGGTTCGTTAGATCCAACCTTAGCTAAAATCATTGCATCTACAACAGAAGATTTACTTTATAGAGCAATTCAAGAAAAGGTAAGAGACGAGGCAACAAGAAATGCCTGATTTAGCTCGCGAGCACGGGCGCACAGAACGTTATTTACCTCGTTCAGCGTGGGCACAAATGAGCCCTGCCGAAAGACGTGAGACGGACGAAAAAAAGAAAAAACAAACGGCTGGTAATAAACCCGTCAATACCCACGTTCCTAATACAGAAAAAGCTCGTGAGGCTCGTCGGAGAGCTTCTGAGTATATTAAGAGAAAGGCAAACTAATTATGTCTAATCCTTTTAATCAAGCTAGGGATTTTTTCTCGGATGCTTTTGCAAAGCAGGAATCTGCCGCAGGTCAGCAAACTCAGTATCAACGCAGCGTAGATCAACCAATGAGGCACGATTTTTTTCCTACACGAAAAGAAGCTTACGATCCTGATTCACCGATGCATAGTTCCGAAACGTTTATGGAAGACGTAAAAAACAGGCTAATTCAGTCTGCGATCAATAAGGCAACTCAGAAAGGACCAACACAAAGCTCTCTTACAGCGCGAGCAGGGAATGGTAATCCAACCAAGTCAGTGCTAGCATCATAGTGACACTTGCCTAAAGGTCGTGCTCTACGATTGTTTTTTATATTTTGACGAAAAAGAACTCCTTGAACTAAGGGTAAATCTTTTAAAGGATATTGTTGACGGCTTTATCATTACGGATGGAAATTTGACGTTTAAAGGGGACCCAAAACCCTTTACTTGTCTTGATACGATTCGAGAACTAGGTTTACCTGAGGAAAAAATACAAGTTCTTCACGTTGAGCTGCCTCCTAAGGAAGTAGCTCCTAATCCATGGGTACGGGAATACGCACAACGCGACGCTCTCGCTGTGGGGATGCGTTTAACTCCGCCAGATTCCGTCTTTTTCTTTAGTGATGTCGATGAAATACCGAAGCCGGAGGCGGTTTTACAAGCTGTCGAAATTGCGAAAGCGAATCCAGACCGGTGTGTACGTCTGTCGATGCCTATGTTTTACGGGAGGGCAGATCTTAGAGTTATTGATCCGAAAGGTGATCCTTCCAAACCCCCAAATAACTGGACTTGTGGCACCGTGGTTTTATACGACCATCTAGAGGAAACACCCTCGCAAATTCGAATGAAGGACAACGGCCTTGTTGTGGGGGATTGCGATTGCGGTTGGCACTTTTCTTGGATGGGTGACTCAGCTCGGATGAAACGAAAACTCACATCGTTTTCCCATTGCTACGACGATATCCCTAACGCACATGCTCCTGCCTACAGCCAAGAAATGTTAGACTTTTTAGATTCTTATAAAGCTTTACCGGGAAGTACAGATCCTTTAGGTCGAAAAGATCATATTTTACAAGCGTACCCACATGACCTATTACCGCCAGAGTTGTTTAAACTAGATAGAGTAAGAAATTATCTGCTTCCCGATGGCTAACCAGATGCCCGAACAACTCCGTGAGCACTTTGCCAATAAGGCAAAGCACGAGGGTAAACACGGAGATAAAGAAGAAAAGATGGAGAAGCGTAAAGAAGCTTTGAGGAAAGCTAAAAAAGTTAAAGCTGCAGGTAAAAAAGCTTAAGTTTAATTTTTTAACTTCGTTGTGTAGTTAACAGAATGGCCGACCAGATCGGAGTCCGTCAACGCTTTCAAGAAATTCTTGAGGCTTCGCGGACTCAAGATAGATCCAAGCAGGCGTCTACTTTAGTCGTTCTTAGTCACATCCAGCAAATGACGCTGTTGATGATTAAGAAGGGCTTGACTTTTTATTGCGAACAAGACACTTATAAAGCTAGGTCTAAATTTTTAGATAGCTTGATTACTTTAAATAAAATCGATATACGTTTTCCTTCGATTATTCGTAATTTTTTAATCGACGGATGTGGTTTATTTTATTTTCGACCTGACCCTAAATTAAAGTATCAAATATACTTTTTCTCTAAAGATCAGTACCGTGTTTACCACGATGTAAATGGAAACTTAGATGAAGTTGTAATAATCTACAAATATAAAATTCGTAGTTCTAACATTGGTTTACCTTCTGACACAGCAGGTTTAAACGAACGCTATGTCCGAATTTCTATTACCGAAGAACGTATATCTGAATTTGAGTCTAATACAGAGTTGAGTTTTGACCTGGAGCCAGGGGGACTCGTTACTTCAAAGAATACACGGGAAAATACACTGGGCTTTATACCTGCTGTTGAGGTTCTTAACAAACCAGACAGCAGCGGCACTTCTGGTGAAGGCGAATTTGAACCTTTTATGGAACAAATTGTTCTTCATGACACCTTAAATACAAACATTGCTAAAAATATTGAATTTTTTGGTAATCCGACACTTATTAGTTCGCGTCCTCGTAGTGATCTTGTCGAAGCTAGCGACTCTGATCGCACTTTCCGTCCAACAATTAGTAGTCAAAGTGGATTTGCTGGTCGCGATACCCCCTCGACACGAGTAAGCGAGCCTTTTGGTTCCAGTGGTTTGATGGGCGGACTGAGAGTCCCTCGAATTATTGCCAACGTCGAGCCTTCGGATCGTGTTGGTTACATGACACCGGATCCTGTTAACGGGGATATGAACCGGTGGGCTTTAATGCTGCGCGAAGAAATTCGGACAGCATTAGGCGGTGTTGATGAAATTTCAGTTTCTGCTGGTGCCACTGCCACAGAAATTAAGGGTTTGATGGGTCGCGCTCAAGCTACAGCACTAAGAAAAAATAAAAGTTTCTTGGTGTACGGGTTCTGTAAGTTGTTGGAGATGATTCTCTACCACCAAGAAGAAACTTTTAAAGATAGTTTTGCCGCTGTTGTTAAGCTCAAAAAGCCTAAACCTGCTGCCGATGCTTCATCTGAAGAGACAATTCGCTTTGAAGTAGAACAGCAAAAGTTTGACCAAAAACTAAAACAGATGATGCAAGAAGCGCTTTCAGCTTCTGCAGTCCCACGTGGTGTTTTTGGTTTACCTCCAGATGGAGATCGTACTGTTGCGTACCGCTTCCAAGGCGATGTCTATGAGGACACGGCCTACGACATAAACCAAAAGTCTATTGTTGTCCGAAATTTGCAAGAATTAGGGGTCGATAGTGTCGAAGCTTTACGTTATTTATTCCCGGATAAGACGGATACTGAGCGAGAAGAAATGTTAAAAGGATTTCCTTTCAGGATGATCCAACAAACTCAAAGCGCAATGCAACAATTTTTAGTATTATTATCACAGATGTTGCAAACGCCACATCCTCTCGCCCCGGATCAACCCTTAGGGGCTGACCCTAGATTAAACATAACGCCCCTGTTATACAGGACGTTTGACCACCTCGCGCAAGAACTAACCTACTCGGGTAGCTATGAGCCAGCAGATCCAAGCTTCGATCCCGAGCCCGGTAGCGGCAGCAGCCCCCTCGGCGGCGCCAGCAATGGACCAGGGCTCAACCGCTTACCCGCAGTGGGTGGCGCAAACCAGTACCCCGGCGGTAGCTTCGGTACCTACAGCCCAAATGCCGTCGCAGGCAACACAGGGTTCGGTCCTTTCTACCAGCAACCAGTACAACCAGTCTCCGTCCGCTTACTCCCCGAACAATCCGTGGGAAGCAGCAATGGGCAGCCTGGAGCGGGTGGTGTCCAGGATGTCACCACTCCCCAGCCAAACAGCACCGTCTCCACAGTACGCGACGACGCAACAGGCTATTCCACAGTACAGTCAGCCTTTACAGGCCCAACCATGGGCGTACCAAGCGCCTACGGCAGCCCCGACTTACTCCAACAACGTCTCTACGACCCAGGCTTCCTCTCAGGCTTCTACGGGGCGCAGCCAAGCCCCCCAGCTAAGCCCCGCAAGCGCTCAAGTCGTTAATCACTTCGGCATCGAGGCCCCCGGCATCCTTAATCAGTATGCTGTTACCCTCGAAGACGCTCTGATTGCTCAGAACGAAAATATGAACTCCATCGCCACACGTGGCGCTGCAATGGAGCATATTCTTACTGATCCTGATCAACTAGCTGATTACACCAACCGGTTCTTCACCGAAGTGTATCCAGTAGATGCAGATAACTCTGGTTATCCTGCTCAGCAAGCAGCTTATCAACCTCGTTATGACATGCCTGCTGTTCCTGCTTCTGCAGGCGCAGTTCGCAACGATCCTGACACTCAGTGGAATGGTTTCGCCCAGACCATGAATCAGAATCCCGAGCAAGCTTGGCGTTACCTGAGTCAAATGAGCCCTGACGCTTTCCGTCAGAAGCTCTTGTTCTTAGACGCCGCTTAATTTACGTTTTAATACTAAAATTCCCCCGGAAACGGGGGTTTTTCTATGGCTCCTTTTAGATCAGAGGCTCAAAGACGTAAATTTTACGCAATGGCTGAGCGTGGGGAGATCCCTGAAGCAACAGTCAGTGAGTACGAAGAAAAAACTCGCGGGGATTTACCCGAAAGGGTTAGTGCTAAAAGAAAAGCTCAGCAGTACACTAATAGTAAAAGAGATTAACCATGGTTCTTCCCATCGGACACACTCGTCGTCGCGAGTCTTCAGACAATTCAGCACTTTTAGCTCAGTTAGACGAGCTAAAAAAAGAACTTGCCTCTGTTAAAGAGGAGTACAAGTCAGATATGGAAAAAATTGCTTTAGATATCGTCACGGTGGATTCTAAAAGGCAACCTCCAGCCGAATAATTTAACTAGGTATACTTAAAGTAGCCCTCTGTTGAGTTTTCCGTGGGTTACATTTCACTTGTTAACTATAAGTACGACACCGGACTGCATCAGCAACAGTCTGGACCCTATCGTGCTGGCGATGATCTGGCTTTAGCTCAAAAATACCTAGTCGTTTCCAGCGGTTACGTCGATTCGCTAGGAAATCAAGTGTCATGGTATGGCGTTAACGATTTTGGCGCTGATTATGGACGCCCCGTTATAGGTCCTCCTAACTCAGGTGCCTACGTAGTCGATAGTTGGCGGGCAGTACCTGTTGCAGTTTCTGGTTATTGGTCGGATTATAACTTTACTTATTATTCTCCAAGCGGAGAAATGAGTGTTTACAACGGTTTTAGAGGATTTACAACTCAAAAAATAGCTAACGCCAAGGTTTCAACAACTTATAATCCTCCTTTTGGTATTCGTGATACGGGCGCATACACTTATTACTTCGGAGACGCTCCTTCTAGTCAATCTTACGACCCATACAATACTCCTGAGGGAAATACGTCAGCTGAAGGAACTACTGGCGGCGGCGTGGCTCACCCACGTCAAATGGGTACCCTTTTAACTACCACAGCGACACCTGGTGCTACAGAAGTAACAAGAGCGGAATGGCGGTACAATCCTCCCGTATATTGCCAGACTTTGACTGAAACTATTTACGCTCAAGTTCCCGGTTTAATGGGAGCTCCAACTCGTTACATCTATCGCGGTAGGTCCTCACGTTACGCTTTTAATCTCGGGTCTATTTATGGAATTACGGGAGAAGGCATTCGTGCGTTACCTCATCGGTTTAGTCCTTCTGTAAATGTAAGCAATCAGAAGAATATATAGATTTATTTAAGGTAAACAAAAAAAGTAAATAACGCTATTAATGCGACAAACAGCATACCAACTTTGTTTAAACGACTTAAAATAAAGGAGTAGTTTTTCGGAGGTTGGCGCTTTGTTCGTCGACAATGATTTTCCGAAGCTGCTCGGTGCAGAGCTCTACCGTCCGCATCCTGCGTACGTTGTAGAGATGGCTGCAGAACCCGTGGTTGTTCATGACTTCTGAGCTTATTGTGAGCTAGGGAACTTCCAGGCGAAATCCTGGTCGAATAACTCCGTGAATTGCTGGAAAGCCGGACCCGTAAGGGAGGTCAATCAGCAGCCAAGCCAATCAGAAATGATTGGAAGGTTCAACGACTAACACCGAGGCTGACCGAGAGAAGTATCTCTTTGAAGCCAATAAGGTGACACGAGCGCGGAGCACCCAAACAGATAACGCTGTGGGTGATGATATAGTCTTGTCACTACCGCCCTTAAGGTAGTGTGTGAGGATAAAGAGCCTTACAGCACTCTAGACTGAGTGTAAAACAGCAAAACAACCCGGTCAAACCGTGCAGCTTGATCGTTACAGATTCTGGGGAAACCCTGGAAGCAAAGAGTCACGTGAGCGTACTGCAGAGCAGACCATCGGTACTGCTAGCAGCCGCAATATCGTGAAGGATAAAGTGTTGGTTACTCTTCGTGAGTTAATGTGTAGCTCCCTTGCGGCGTAATCCGCATTGAATAACGGGGTGAATTGCTGGAAGCCCTCCAACCAGTACATTTTGTACTTATACTGGTCTGGTAATCAGCAGCCAAGCTGATCAGGAATGATCAGAAGGTTCAACGACTACCGTTATCTACCATGGAGTTAACAGATCGTAATCTCTTAATTGGCTTTAGTTTAGGGGATGGTTGTCTTGTTAAATGTCCTCGCTGGGGTTCCGTAACCCTTCGTATAGGCAGAACCACTAGAAATGCAGATTATGCTTTCTGGCAGTTACAACAAGTAAACAAAATCCTAGGAACTAAAGCAACTCTTAGAGAGTTTCTAGTCAGAAACAAGTACCCCCTTGTAGAGTTTGGTGCTTCTAGTAAGAGTCTTCTTACTCCGATTTACGAATTACTTTATCCCAAAGGGATAAAAGTTATTTCTGAAAAAGTGTTAGAAAACCTTACTTTGAGAGAACTAGCTTATTTCTGGTTAGATGATGGTTCATTAGAGGTTCGTCACCGACAAAGGCCACGATCTGTTAAAATAGAACGATCAGCGTGGTTAGCTGTTTGTGAAGATGAGATTCAAACCGATTTAATTGGTTATTGGATTAAGTCTTTAACAGGAGCTAAACATACAAAAGTTCGTCATTCAAAAAGTGGAAAGTTTTATCTAAGATGGCACAGCGCTCAGTGTAGGACACTGATACAAGCTGTTCAACCTTATGCTTTTCCTTCTTTGCTCTATAAAGTAGATCTTAACCGCACTTGTAATGTAAAAGAGTGGTTAAGCGAGTCCCAACACCTTATAAAGGCAGTGGACAATAAGACGGCACGAGTGCCCCGCACCCAAACGATTTAATCATGGGTGATGATATAGTCTGACCTTACGGGATGGTAAACCGTAAGAACTAAAGGATAAAGAGCCTTTAGGGTAACAATGTGACACCGGTCCTGCCGACCCTAGTGATCCAACACAAGCTAGTACATTTAAGATTGCACGTGAGACACTAATTACCGCCCAACGTTTGCTGTTGGATACCGGTAATCTCACTGCTTTCCACCAATCAATTGGTTCTTTGACCCTGCTAGACGACTATCGTCGTTGGCGCGATCGGGTGTTCATTAATGAACTCCTGAAAGCTGTATCTAAAGGTCAATCTTCTGATACCCAAGGTGGTTACTACTACCCCGGTAATTTGGCTGTTGGTTCTTTAACCTACACCAACTCAGAGCAAGCCAAGTTTGACGTTAAGGATGACCTTCTCCGCGTGGTGAAGTCTCTGCGTAAGCGGAACACCCCCACCTACCAAGACGGTTTCTATCGTTGCGTTTGCGACCCCACGTTCCTGATGCACCTGCGTCAGAACAGCGATTTCCGCGAAGTGGCTCGCTACCCCGGCAACGGTCAGATCAACCCACTCATGTCTGCTATGCAGCCTAACGCTGCTATCTACATGGGTCAGGGTTTTGGGCAAGCCTCCTTCGTGGCTGGCGAACCCATCATGCCTACCGGTTTTGTGTTTGAAGGTGTGCGATTCTTCGAATCCACCAACATGCCTTCCCAAACCGCCACGGCAACTATCGGTGGTACTTCGACTACGTACGACAGTGCTATCGGTATGTTCTTCGGCCCTCAGAGTGTTGGCGTCGGTATCGGCGGTAACAATGCTCAAGTGCTGCTTAACAACAACGACGATTTCAGCCGTTTCATCATGATGATCTGGAGCCTGTACGCAGGTTTCGAGCTTCTAAACGCTGACTTCGTTACTGTTGCCTACTCGTTCAACGTTTGAGGAGGTAACTAAAAATGACAACTAACGCTAACCAGCTTCAAGTTTCCAAAATCTATCCTGGAAACTATACAAACGTTCTACGTTACTGGCACGACGAAAAGACGTTCCAGTTCCGTAATGCGAACGACACGGAAACCACCTACTCCAACCAACCTGTTGGTGGTCCCGTCGGTGTGGTGTTTACTCCAGGTTGGGTTGCTCAACAAGCTATTGGTTACGTCGACCTGTCGTTCCAAGCTTTGGGCACCAATAGCCAACTGGAGTATTACACTCAGGCTTACAGCTCTGGTCTAAACGGAGCTAACAGTCCCTTCTTGAACGCCAATGTAATCATTCCTTCACCGGATGCTTACAAAGATGTTCGCGCTGATATTACTGACGGTATCAAAGTGCCTTCTGGTGCTTATGTTTATCGTTTGTCTCTCCGTGTTGACGGCGGCGACGTTATCAGCAGCGGTGTTGGTGGTGGTGTTGCCACTCCTACATTGGGCCTCGGCCCTGCTGTGGGTGTTGGCCTCAACACGACACCTTCTGCTTCCGGATTCTTCGTTACCCTCGCTGGTAGCAGCAGCCGGATTGCAAACGGTTCATACAACACGAATAACGTGTTTAACACCAACAATTTGTACCGGACTGGTTCCGAAACTCAGTACAAATTGTTTGCTGTGNCTAACCTCGGCGGTGNTGCCGCTTCTGGTCTTGCACAAGCATCCGGTGTGTTCGATCCTCGCGCTACTAACGGACAACTTCGGGGCAAAAACAAAGCTCTGGGTATCTGTGAAGTGTGTTGGTTCTTGTCAGATGAAGCTCCCGATCGCGATGATCTGGCTCTTCAGCCTGCTGGTCTCATTGAGTCCAACGTTTATACCTCTACTGTTCCTTCCTGATCTAGTTAAAGGTAAATACAAGACCCCTCTTCGGAGGGGTTTTTTTATGCATGGCAATATGACAACTGAAATTGAAATTTGTTAGTAAACTATTCGTAGACACTGCTTACATAATGACCGCTATCTCAGTTCAAGACGTTTTGTACAAACCAAGTGGAGTTAAAGTTGAAATTTTGAGTGAGCACGACGAAGGTGAGTACAAAATGGTCCGCTCAACCACGACAGGAAAGGTATTTTTCGCTCATAAAGGCCAAATTGAGATTGTAGAAGGTAGCGAAGACAAAAAGGACGCAAAACCCGCCTTAAAACGCCGTGGCCGTCAAATTATTCAGCCAGAAATCCCTTTTGAGAACCGAATCAACATAAATGGCGCTACTCCTGAGCGGTTAACGCAGGTTCTTAAAGGAGTAGGAATAAAAACAGCCGTGGAAATTAAAGAGTTACAACAATCTATGCCTGGAGAGCGTTTTACAAAGTTAGAACAGCTAAAAGCCATCACTCGTGTTGACTGGGACGAGGTTCTTGCTGCTGGTGTCGTCTACGTAGAATAATTTAAATTTTTATTTTGTAAATCGGGTAGAATAAGTTTATCTAGTGCTTAAATAAAGTGTCTCAATTCTCTCAACAAGAACTTGAGCAGATTCAAAGCTATTTAGCGCAACAAGGTGTTGTTTTTCAAGCAACAACTACCGATGCGACTAAGAGAGAAATAATTTATGCTGCGGTTAATCAACTTACCCGTAACCCTGCGCAGACATTTGGTTATAGACTTGATGATTTTAACTTTAGTCGTTGTGCATATCACCTTGGATACAATATTGCCACAGTGCCTGCCGGTGACTACGCTCGACTTTTAGAAGCTACAAGTAGTATTCCTTCTGAGTTCTATTACGACAAAATTGTTGGTCAAATTGAACGTTGTGAAGAAGCCGAGCGCTTAACTGAGCTGGCTACTGGACGAGCAACCAGCCGTCAAGAAACAATTTTCGGTGATGTTAGTCGTTCGATTAATATCCAAGATAAAAGGGAAACCTCAAGAATCTGGAGAGAGAATTACCAATTTGAGTGTGATCGTTTAGCCCATATGCTTTATGTTCCTAACTATAAAGACCCTGTTACAGCTCGTTACCGTTATGAACGTAGTGGCGGAGAGTTTATTCAAGCTATACCCGGTCCTCCTGATACAGCAAGGGCCGACAGGATTTACTTTTACACTAAATGGAGGTGAGCGCTATATTTAAACAAGAAGTAGCCCCGCTTTTACGTGGAACCTAACGTACGCCAAGCTTTAGAACTTTTCTCGCAAGGAATTAGGCAAGGTTCTCTCTTAACTAGAAGTGGAAATGCGCAAAATTTTTCTGGGAACAGGAAGCCTTTTATGGGTTCGGACCCAGTACCTGTAAATCAAGGTCGTACACCAATTCCGCCTTCTTTTCGTCCTAATCCTGTTTCACCAGGTCAGTTAGGTCTTTTTGATGACAGAATTGGTTCTCAAAGGTTCAGAGCGCCTAGTATTCCACCTGCACTTACAGGAGGAGGATCTTCTCCTTCTATAATGGACTTGCTCAAGACCGCGGGTGCTGTTGGCACCCGTGCTACGGTAGGAGCAGGTTTAATGGGTGCAGCAAGGTCATCATACCTAGGGTCTGTACAGCGAAATCAATTAGGAGGACTTCTTTCTTTCCCCCCTTACGCAGCCGCATACAGTGCGGCACAAAGCTTTACAGGAGGTCCCACTTCGAATTTACCTTTAATAGTAGGAGAACTACAAAATTTAGTAGAAAAAAGAAAAGAAGATAAAATTGGAAAAAATTATACAGTCGGAGGTATTGAATATGACAACAAAACAGGACGTGCAATAAACCCACCTCTAAATACATTTATACCTGCTCAAACTCGCCTTCCCCAAGACAACCCTCCCGATAATAACAGACCTGATCGAGATCTTCTTCCTCAATATACCCCTCCCGGTAATAACAGACCTGATCGATCTCCCCTCCCTCAAACTATTCCTCCCGGTAACACCATGACACCCGCCGCTGCTTTCACTAGATTTTTTGTAGATGACGCTAATCGTCTTAGTCCAACA
>JGI10211J34971_10001363_pt1 | contig 20229 bp, 20 predicted proteins | sample Etolagsediment_FD_34971 | JGI IMG/M metagenome (IMG submission 34971)
CTTGCCTCCTTGAACCTGCAATTAGCTTTTAGCTATTAGCCGTTAGCTAAAAGATAGCAAAGGGTTAAATGACTTTTACGAAATTTGGCTTCTCGCTTTTTGATGCGACCCTATTTCGTTTAAATAGCTGATATTGAAAAGCTAATAGCTAACGGCTAATAGCTAATTGCTTCTTTTAGGTCATACAACATCATCCACCATAAAGAAAAGAGCAAACCGCCACCGCCGCCAATATGCCGGCCAGATCCGCTGTTAAGGCCGCCAACAGGGCATGACGGATGCGTTTGATCTGCACGGCGCCGAAATAGACGGCCAGCACGTAAAAGCTGGTCTCGGTCGATCCCTGCAGGGTGGAAACCAGATAGCCCGTATAACTGTCAGGACCTATTCCAGGATCATTGATAATAGACGCCATCACCCCATAGGCGCCGGATCCCGAAAGGGGACGCAAAAGAGCCATGGGTAGAGCATCCGCGGGCATTCCGACCTTTTCAGTCCATACGCCGAGGAAACTGACCATTTCATCCATGGCGCCGCTGGCGCGAAGCATGGCCACCGCCACCAGAATGGCCACCAGATAAGGAATAATGCGAATGGCCACCTGAAATCCCTCTTTCGCGCCTTCTACAAACACCTCATAAACAGGTACTTTTCTTAAAACGCCGAATGTCAAAAACCCCAGCATGAGCCCAGGAATAATCCAGGGCGAAATCGTGCGGCCGTACAAAACCGTCAGAGGGATGAGAAAGATCAGGATGGCAACGGCAATACCGCTCACCCAGAGGGGATACCCTTTTTGATTCTCTTTCGGAAGCGCTTCAGCCTTATCTCTTGAATCGTCCAAATGTTGATCTATGCTGGGTGCGGTTCGCATGAAAAATGGGAGTTTTCCGTAAAGTTTAGCCGCTAAAATGGCGATGATGGTGGAAAAAAGCGTTGCAAAAAGGGTGGTGGGCAGAATGCCCGCTGGATCACTGGACCCGGCGGCAGCCCGAATGGCGATGACACCGGTGGGCAAAAGGGTGACATTTGAGGTGTTAATGGCCAGAAACAAAACCATTGAGTCCGTTGCGGTTCCCTTGACCGGGTTCAACTTATCCAACTCCTGCATGGCGCGAATGCCAAAAGGCGTGGCGGCATTGCCCAGGCCCAGGGCGTTTGCGGACATGTTCAGGATCATGCTGCCCATTGCGGGATGATCCGGCGGTACACCAGGAAAGAGTTTCACCATTACGGGGCGGATAAGACGGGCCACAATGGTGAGCATGCCACCCGATTCGGCAACCTTCATCAACCCCAGGAAAAGTGTCATGACCCCCACCAGCCCCAGCGCCAGTTCCACGGAACCGGTTGCGGAATCCACCATTGCTTTGGAAAGCATTTCCATGGGGGCAAGCCCCCCCGCTTCCGGTATCCAATGCATTTGGCGCCAGCCCGCCGAGAAGCATGCCGTCAATACCATGAAAAAGAAAATGAAATTCATTCTTTAAACCTTAGCGACAACGAATTCAGGACTTGATCCGGTTCCCCAATAAGAAACGGCTGCTGGTAATCAGGTAGGCCACAAAACATATTATGAGCAAGGCACCCAGCATTTCTGAATCCCGGGCTTTAATAAGGTAGGCAATAATGAACACAACCACAAAACCGAACATGACAATCAGGGTTCGCGGCAAACGGGTCAGGATAACCCTTCCAAAATGAACAAATCGGACATGGCTTACCAGAAGGAAAGCGGTAAGGCAGACGATCAGCATCACCGCCCATGGCCGGGTGCAGAACAGACAAGCGCCCAGCGCCGCAATGGCTCCCGCAGGGCTTGGCAGGCCGTTAAAAACGCCAGGCGGTAGCTTCAGATCCTTTTTGTCGAACATGAGATATCGCCACAACCGAAAACCGATGGCCAGAGTATAAAGGGTTCCCAGAATGAAGAATGGCAATTTCATATCCCCTTTGAGGATGATCAGCAATCCAGGGCATATGCCGAAACTGACCAGATCCGCAATATCGTCGAGCCAGGGCCCGAACCGGGTTCCGCCATGTTTTTCCGCCATGCGGCCGTCAAAGAGATCAAAAATCTGCCCGGCAAGGATCGCCAGTGTTGCATAGGCGTAGCGGCCCTGAAAAACCAGAAAAATTCCCGTGATGCCACAAAAAAGATTTAACAAAGACAGAATATCCGCATAAAACCGGTTTGCTATGATTTTAAAAACAATGGATGAGATCGACAAGATAATGCAAATATTCAGCATCTGCCGTGAGAAATTGGGAACGGGTAAGGCTTCATCGAGAAGTGAACAATAAATGATTAGGGAAAAGCACAGAACGGCTTTAATTTTCCCAAAATTGTTTGCTGCCACTGAAAAGAGTGTGAACCGCTTGATAATGTATCTCACCAGAAACTGTCCGCATACTTCAATGCCCACGAGAATCCATGCGGCTGCCACATCCAGATAGCCCTGGTATGCAAAAAACAGAATGGGTGGCAAATAGGTCAATTTATCGCATAAGGGATCGATTTGCTCGCCGAAAGAGGTGGTCAGTCTGCACTGTCGGGCAATGAGTCCGTCAACACCATCCAGGACCGCCGAAACGGTAAACAAAAGGATGCCGAGCGCGAACTGCCCTGCCAGAAAATACAATAGCGTCCCCGAAACACCGATGATCACGCGCCAGAGGCAGATGGTATTGGGGTGAAACGCCCAGTGCCGACCCAGAAAATTTCTTCCCTTTTCAGTCTTTAAAATCAGAACGAAAGCCAGATACAATAACACCGAAATGACAAGGGATATACCGATGTAACTGATTCTCTCCAATTGAAGACTCCTTATTCTGGTGCCGCCGCCTGTGCGCTTTTCTATATCAGGTATTGGGCCGGGATGGTAGCGATTTTTCCAGCCACCCACAAAACTTCTTTTGCCACTGTACATTTTTGTCGTAAATTTATATGCAAATTACATTATTGTCTTTAATCCCTACCCCTTTGGAATGGGAATAACATATTGGTTTTTCTAGATAAATATAATATTTACCATAATGGCACATGGTTTGCAAACTTCCTGTAAATAAAAAATTTAGGAGGAGAAAAAACCATGAATGCAGGAGATACCGTTTTTGTCTTAATATCCGCGGCACTTGTCATGTTGATGACACCGGGCCTGGCCCTTTTTTACGGAGGTATGGTCAGGAGCAAGAATGTTCTGGGAACATTGATGCAGAGTTTCTTCATACTGGGGATTATTAGCGTTGAATGGGTCCTTTGGGGCTACACCATGAGCTTCGGACCTGACCACGGTGGCGTCATTGGTGGATTGACCATGTTGGGATTGAAAGGTGTGGGAATGACGCCCAGTCCGGACTACGGTTCCACCATCCCGCAACTGGCTTTTATGATTTTTCAATGTATGTTTGCCGTTATTACGCCGGCCCTCATCACAGGTGCTTTTGCCGAGCGAATGAAATTCGGTGCTTTGATTCTTTTCACCCTGTTGTGGGCCACACTTGTCTACAACCCGCTTTGTCACTGGGTCTGGGCTGTGGGTGGATGGATGGGAGGCCTTGGCGCCCTCGATTTCGCAGGCGGCACGGTGGTTCATATCAGCTCGGGCATTTCAGCTTTGGCAGCTGCTATGATTGTTGGCAAACGTCTTGGATATGGCACCACCGCCTTTATTCCCCATAACCTTCCCATGACCCTCACCGGTGCGGCGCTTCTCTGGTTCGGATGGTTCGGGTTTAATGCCGGGAGCGCCCTGGCTGCTGATGGACTTGCCGCCAACGCTTTCGTGGTCACCCATTTGGCTTCGGCTGTTGGGGCCATCTCGTGGATTATTTTTGAATGGATGCATCGTGGAAAACCCACCACCCTCGGTGTTGCTTCCGGGGCCGTAGCGGGATTGGTGGCCATTACACCCGCATCCGGTTTCGTGGGCCCCATGAGTTCTCTCATCATCGGGTTTATGGCCGGTGCGTTCTGTTACGGTGCTGTGCTGCTAAAAACACGCCTCGGATATGACGATTCCCTGGATGTGGTGGGAATTCACGGTGTTGGTGGTACCTGGGGCGCCCTTGCCACCGGGTTGTTCGCCTCCACGGAAATCAATCCAGGGGGTGCCAATGGGTTGTTCTTTGGCAATCCCGGACAATTGTGGATACAGTTTGTTTCGGTTGCGGTAACCATGGTCTTTGCCTTTGTTATGACCGTCATCATCCTGAAAGTGGTTGATATGCTGGTGGGTCTCAGAATCACTGAAGAAGAAGAACGCATGGGCATGGATACGGCCATACACAATGAAGCAGGCTATACATACTAACCCTATAAAAGGAGTCAATACCATGAAAAAGGTCGAAGCGATCATCAAACCGTTTAAACTGGATGACATCAAAGATGGGTTGTCCGAACTGGGCGCCAAAGGTCTTACCGTCAGCGAGGTAAAAGGTTTTGGGCGTCAAAGGGGACACAAGGAGGTCTATCGGGGTGCCGAATACCAGGTGGATTTTGTGGCCAAAATCAAGATTGAAGTGGTCATGGAATCCGAACTGGTGCCGGAGGCCGTCAAAATAATCCAGGAGAAAGGGAGAACAGGGCAGATTGGAGATGGAAAAATCTTCATCATGCCCGTAGAAGAGGTTATTCGGATCCGTACGGGAGAAACCGGAAAGGAGGCCATATAGTCTACCCCCTGCCCTCTGCCGAAAACACAACCGCCTTGACATGGACGTCATTGGGATGTAACAAGTGGATCTTTGTCAAAGGGATTTTCGGCAGGGGGTGTACATGAGACACAAGGGGCGAAAAACGAGATGTATTGGTACATTTTTAACGTTGTTAATTCTGTTCGCTCTTTTCCCCAATTTCCTTTCCGCCGCTGAAGGTGAAGCCATATGGCAGATTTCCCTCGGCAGCCCTATTGATTCTTCCCCGGCTATCGGGCCCACCGGTAATATTTTTGTGGGATGTCTTGATAATAAGCTTTACGCAATCAGCCCCAGCGGAAGTCTTGTTTGGAGTTTTGCGACCCAGGGTGAAATCCATTCTTCACCTGCTGTGGGAAGCGACGGCACCATCTACGTGGGGTCCAATGACGGCAATCTTTATGCGATTAATACAGATGGCACGCAAAAATGGGTTTTTTCAACACCTTCGGGATTCGTTTCGTCCTCCCCTGCCATCAGCTCCGGCGGCGTCATTTATGTGGGTTCCGAAGATGCCAGGCTCTACGCTGTCAATTCAGACGGCAGCAGCGCCTCGGGCAACTGGCCTTTTATAGCGGACAGCAGCATCACAAGCTCTCCGGCGGTGGCCGCTGACGGCACCATTTATATCGGGACAACGGGTGGAATACTTTATGCCATCACCTCAACCGGGACTTTGAGCTGGGAATTTTCCGACAGTGGCAGCATCGGCGGCATCTATTCTTCTCCTGCCATCGATGGGGATGGCACGGTTTATTTCGGTTCCTACAATTCCACTAATTCCAATGTATATGCCGTAAAATCCGATGGGACTCTCAAATGGTCCCACCCAATCGGTACCTCAACCTTTTCCTCTCCCGTCATTCGTAGCGACGGGAGTGTCCTCATAGGGGCAGGCAATGGGATACTTTATGCGCTGAGCCAGACGGATGGCAGTGAAGTCTGGACCTACAACCGGGATGACAAAGAAATTACTTCATCCGCGCTGGTGTCTTCCGACGGCATCATATACTACGGATCCAGCGATGAGAAAGTGCTTGCCCTCGACAGCAGCGGCACCCTCAAATGGGAGCTCATGGTAACAGGTCCGGTCTCCACTTCTGTGGCCATGGGATTTGGCGGCAACATTTATGTGGGCACGGAATCAGGGTACCTCTATGCCATTAAAACCGCCTCCAGCCGCCTTGCCACGGGTTTATGGCCTTCGTTTCATCATGATGCAAGGCATACGGGGCGCAACAATAGCAACACAGGCCCCACCGCCAATGCGGGATCTGATCAGACGGCAAAATCCGAGAACACGGTCACCCTGAACGGCTCCGGCAGTTCCGATCCGGATTACGGCATTCCTCTGTTCAGCTGGACCCAGACGGAGGGTGACACGGTTTCTCTCAGTGACGCCACTTCCGCCACACCGAGCTTTACGGCCCCCGCTGTCGACGACGACACCAAAAAGACGCTAACCTTTCAACTGAAGGTGACGGATGACGGCGCCCTTACCAGTACGGATACGGTTCAGGTTACAGTGGAAAAAAACGACGAAAACAGTGGGTGCTTTATCAGAACACTTCAGAATTAGGCATTCGGTAACGACAGTATATAAATTGCCAGGTTTCCCAATACGTGCAGGGTGATCGGCACCATAAGGTTTTTTTCCATTTCGTAGGCCAGAGCAAAGAGGAGCCCTCCGGTGAGCTGAATCAATATAAATGCCGTGAAGACCGTTTCGTGCGCCAAGACAAATAAAAGTGAACTCAACACCAACGCCGGCACCACGCCCCACCGCCGCAAAAAACCGTAAAGTATGCCCCTGAAAAAGAGTTCTTCCGTTATGGGCGCAACAACGCCCCCCACCAGAAACAACAATATCAAACCACCCGTATTCCCGGGCAAGGGGTTTTGGATGAAAGGGAGTGGATCGACCCCCATTAATGACAAAGAAATGAAAACCAGAAGAATGACCCCTCCAAAAGCCCCCGACCACAAAAGACCTCGCCTGAGACCTGAAAGCGCTGTGCTCTTTGAAAGTCCCACCACTGACAACCTCTCTTTTTCGAAGAAAAGGATGCCGATGATGATTCCCCCTTCAAAGAAACGGGCTATGGCCAAAATCAGTAGCATCGAACAGGTTTCATGCCAGGATATGGCGCGAAAGGATATTTCCACCGCCGCCAAACCCAGAACAACCATGCACAGTATTCTCGCATGAATGGGGCCGATGGCGGGTTTAGCAATATTCATCGGGTGTTCTGTCATATCCGTAACGTTGTAAAAATACCGTCATTCCGGGCTTGACCCGGAATCCAGAAGCCGGAATTAGCGACAAATACTGGATTCCGGCTTTCGCCGGAATGACGCAGAGGAAGCTTCACTTTCTTTCATATCGGAGGCAGGGTATCACAGGGGTATCAGGTGGGCGCAACAAAAAAAGCATCCCCTGTTTTTCAACAGAGCATGCTTTTTGTTAAAATTAGTGATTAAGCCGCGGACTACGCAACCGTTACATTAATCGCCGCAGGACCTTTTTGACCCTGTTCGATATCAAAGGTAACTGAATCGCCGTCTTCCAGATCTTTGAACCCTGAACCGTTAATCCCCGTATGATGTACAAACACATCCGGTCCATTTTCCTGTTCAATGAATCCGTAACCTTTGCTGCTGTTAAACCATTTTACAATTCCATTCGTCATAATGACACCCTCCTTTCAAAAATTTCACGTCGTTCCAGACTTCAGGGGGCCACTTTAACAAATGGATATTTCCTTTAGCACGAAACAGTTCCGCATAAAAAAACGGACACTTTATGATCCTCCAAAGGTAAGTCGCCGTTTCTAGAAGTCAACCCTCCCCAATCCTTCGGAAGCAAATACCAAAGATAATAGGCGTTGAAGCATGGCGCCAATTCTTGACAAGGCCACTGAGAAGGGACTATTCTCCCTGAACACTAAGCACCTGTTGTTTTCATTAACCCAAAATTTTGTCAACGCAGGGCCTCGGCAAAAAATAAATGCGCCAGATTGCGCCGTATTTTGGTTCGTATGCAAGGCGCATCCGCCAGTGCATATTGGTGGATATGTGGTTGCGGGTGCAACGCAGCAGACGGACCAAAGGACAAGCCAGATGGTGTATTTATTTTTTGCCGAGGTCCTAAGACCCGCCTTGGCCAATGGAGAGAAAAATGAAGAATTCAAGAATCCTTTCGATTAAATCACACAGAACGGCATCCACCAGGGTCATCTGTCTTTTTCTGTTGGTCGTCTTTTATTTTCCCACCGGGTTTTGCTTAGAGCGTGCCCACGGAGAAGATGTGATCAAGATCGGACTGCCAGAGGAACCCAAAACCCTTAATGTCTGGGCTGCCAACGATGTCTGGTCCAGTCGGGTGCTGAATCAACTACTTCAGCCGCTCTACATTCGAGAACCCAAAACCCTTAATTTTATCCCATGGCTTGCGGCGGAAGATCCGATTTATGATCCGGCCACCCTTTCTTATACCATTAAGCTCAGAGACACAAAATGGTCTGACGGATCGCCATTCACCTCCCAGGATGTGGCGTTCACCGGAAATGTAATCAAGAATTTTCGAGTTCCGCGGTTCATCGGCAACTGGGAGTTTATCAAGAAGATCGAGACGCCTGATCCACACACGGTTCGTTTTTTCCTTCATGAGCCCAAGGCGCTCTTCCTCTCAAGAACCCTCTCTACGCCTATCGTACAGAAAAAACAGTGGGAACTCATCTGTGCAAATGCCGAAAAATCGACCCAGGTTTCAAACACAACGGGGCCCCTTTCCGTTCTGCTCAAGGAGAATATTTCGCACCCCGTTGGCAGCGGTCCGTTCATGTTCAAGAAATGGGAGAAGAAAAAACACCTGTTGCTTGAAAAAAACCCATATTTCTTCGGGACCGGAAAAAACATTTCAGGTTTCAACGTGGGACCCCATGTGGCCGGCATTCGATTCAAATTCATCAACAATACGGATTCTGCTGTTCTGGGCCTGTTTACGGGGAGCATCGACATGTATTGGTGGGCGTTGCAGGAAAACTACATTCATGATCTGGATTCCGACAAGAACATAACCGTTTTCGTCAACCCAAAAAGCGCCCTTTACTATCTGGGGCTTAACGTCCGGAAAAAACCATTCAATGCGATTTCTTTCCGAAAGGCCATTGCGCTCTCCGTTGACAAGCCCTTTATTATAAAGCGGATTGTACAGGGTTATGCGGTGTTGTCCAACTCCATCATTCCTCAGGGCAATACGTTCTGGTACGATCCCAACGTCCCTGACTATGGAGAGGGCCTTAGCCGTGAACAGCGGATTCGCAAAGCCTACAAACTGTTGCGTGAATCGGGTTACACCTGGGAGCTTCCGCCGGTGGAGCCCGAAGGAAAAGTGGTGAAGGGCAAAGGCATCCGATATCCAGATGGTACCCCCATGGAGACCCTGACCATTCTGACGCCTCCCGCTGAATACGATCCCAAAAGGGCCATGGTTGGGAACATGATTCAACAGTGGCTCAATATGCTGGGGATACCGGCAGTTTCCAAAAGCCTCTCTCTGGGGTATCTGCTTAAAAAAGTTAAAACCGAACATGATTTTGATTGCTTTGTTCTGGGTTATGGAAATCTTTCCCTGGACCCGGACTATTTACGCAATTTCTTCATATCCGGGAACAATACGCCCAATGGCTGGAACACCAGTGGATACAGCAATCCCCGCTTTGATCAAATTGCCAATGCCAGCGCCGATGCGCTGGAGGTTAACAAAAGACGGCAACTCATCTGGCAGATGCAAAATATCATCATGGATGATGTCCCCTGGATACCCCTTTACAGCCCGAAAGTGGCTGAAGGAGCTCGAAATGACCGTTTCACGGGGTGGGTGCAAATGCTGGGGGGCATCGGAAACCGCTGGTCTTTCTGTTCTCTAAAACCGAAATAATCGCCAAGGAGCCGCTTTGAATGGATTTTTTCTTTAACCCACGGGGAATCGCTGTTTTGGGTGCCACCGCCAATGAGCAAAAAGGCGGGTTTTCCATATTGAAAAACCTGCAATACGGTTTTTCTGGAAACATATACCCCGTGAATCCTCGATATTCTGAAATTAGCGGGCTTCAATGTTTTTCAGCCATTGACCAGGTGCCGGATCCGGTGGATATGGCCATCATTTTTGTGCCGGCCGCCATCACGCCAGAAGAAGTTGATGCATGTGCCAAACGGGGATTGCCAGGGGTTATCATTCAATGTGCCGGCTTTGCGGAAACCGGAAAAGATGGCGCGGTGCTTCAGGATCAACTCATCGAAATATCCAGGCGAACCGGCATCCGCATCTGGGGACCCAACTGCATGGGAATGGTCGATGCGGTTCACAAAAAAGTCTTCTCCTTTGTTACCCCCACCATCTGGGATGAAGGCCTGCTGCCGGGAAGCATTTCCCTGATCGTCCAGAGTGGCATGCTCTCCGCGGGGTTCCTCATCGACATGATGACCCGCGACAAACTGGGCGTGAGCAAGGTCTGTTCCATCGGAAACAAAGTGGATGTGGATGAATGCGATATTCTGGAATATCTGCTGGGGGATCCGGACACTGCGGTTATCGGTCTGTATCTGGAATCCATAAAAGAGGGAAGGCGCTTTTTTGAAATTTGCAGAAAAGCCCATAAACCGGTGGTGGTCCTACAGGGTGGAAAGAGTGAAAACGGAGCCAGAGCCGCCATGAGCCATACCGCCAGCATGGCAGGGAACAGCGCCATCATCAAAGGCGCCTTGACCCAGGCGGGTGTAGTCCAGGCCGATGATTTCAGGCAGATGATGGATTTTTCTCACACCCTGACCCTCTTTCCCAACAGTCAGAGACATCGGCCCGGACGGATTGCCATCGCCACTTTCAGTGGTGGTGCCGGCATCGTTTCCAGCGATTTTCTAAATGGCCGTAATCTTTTGTTGGCAGAGCTCTCCCAGGGCACCCTAAAATCCCTGAAAACCGTATTTCCAGAATGGATGCCGCCTGCCAACCCCATTGACCTCTGGCCTGCCATCGAGCGATCGGGTGTTAACAAGGCTTACGGTCGAACCATTGAAGCCCTGTGCGCCGATCCAGGAGTGGATGCCGTGTTCATGCACGCCTTTGTGGGGGGGCTGATCTGGCGCTTAAAGCTTCCACCCATCGTAGAAATGGTCAGAAAAGCCGATAAACCGATTTTCCTCTGGCTGATCGGTAGCGAAAAGAACACGCGTCAGTTTGAGGAAGAAGCCCGTGACCTCAAGGTTCCGGTTTTCAGGGAATTGTCTCGGGCTGTGGAATGTATAAGCGCGGTTTTTTCTTGATGGTCAGGATATGGTTTACGGGATCGGGCTCACATTCCAGATTTCCTTTGCGTATTCGTTGATGGTTCGGTCACTGGAAAAATAACCAATACGGGCCACATTCATAATTGACTTTTCGGCCCAACCAAAAGGCCTGCTATAGCACTCATCTACCTTTTCCTGACAGGCCATATAGGCATCAAAATCCGCCAGTACCAGGTACTCATCGCCTCCCTGCAAAAGGGAATCAACAATGGAACGGTAGCGGTCCCGATCATCCGGAGAGAAAAACCCGCTTCCGATACGTTCCAGCACCCTTCTGAGTTCATAACTTTTCCCGTAGGGCTCCCAGGGGTTGTAACCGGCGGCCTTTCTTTCCGCCACCTCCCAGGCATTCAACCCGAAGATAAAAATGTTGTCATCTCCCACGGCGTCTTTGATTTCGACATTGGCGCCGTCCAGAGTCCCGATGGTCAGCGCACCGTTTAACGCAAATTTCATGTTTCCCGTTCCCGATGCTTCTTTTCCCGCCGTTGAAATCTGCTCCGACAGGTTGCTTGCGGGAAAAATCCTTTCCGCCAGGGAAACCCGGTAATTCGGCAGAAATATAAGTTTCAGGCGGTCTTCCACGCCTGGATCATTATTGATTACCCGGGCTATGTCATTGGCGAGACGAATAATCAGCTTGGCCATAAAATACTCAGGCGCCGCCTTCCCTCCCAGAAGCACCGTCCTGGGAACAAATTCCCTGTCGGGCTCATCCTTAATCCGAAAATACCGGGCCACCACCCCCAGGATATTCAACAGCTGCCGCTTGTATTCGTGAATTCGCTTGACCTGCACATCAAACATGCTATCGGGATCCACCAAAATCCCAAGTTCCCGGCGAATGTAATCCGCCAGTACCAGCTTGTTCACCTCCTTCGCAGACCGCCAGGCCTCCTTGAAAGATTCATCTTTGGCATAGGGGACCAGTTCCCGCATGGCTTCAAGGTCGGTCAACCATTTTTCGCCAATGGTCTCCGTAATCAACCGACTCAGGGCCGGATTCGCCTGTTTCAGCCAACGCCGCTGAGTAATGCCATTGGTCTTGTTGTTGAATTTTTGAGGCCACAACCCATTGAAATCAGACATTAAAGAATCTTTCAACAACTGGGTATGCAATGCCGCAACACCGTTAACTGAATGACTGCCCACCACTGCCAGATGGGCCATGCGAACCCGTTTCCGGCCGTTTTCTTCAAAAATGGAAAGGCGTCTTAATAGATCCACGTCTTCGGGAACGGTTTTTGCCACCATCTCCAGAAACCGGTGATTGATCTCATAAAGAATTTCCAGGTGCCGGGGCAAGAGATGCTCCAAAAGGCCCACATCCCACACCTCCAGTGCCTCGGGCAGAAGGGTATGATTGGTGTAGGCGAAGGTGTTCGTGGTAATATTCCAGGCGTTTTCCCAGCTCTGCTGATGGACATCCATCAGCAAACGCATCAGTTCCGGAATGGCAATGGAGGGGTGGGTATCGTTCAACTGAATGGCCACTTTCTGAGGAAACAGGGCCAAGTCGTCATGATCCTTCAAAAATTCCTGCAGGATTTCCTGAAGGGATGCGGATGCGAAGAAATACTGCTGTTTCAGCCGCAGCTCCTTGCCCACCGCCGTACTATCACCGGGGTAGAGCACCTTGCTGATGGTTTCATCCGCTTCCTGCTGTTCCACCGCCTTTAGATAGTCGCCATCATTGAAATATCCCAGATTGAACCGTTCGCCGGCCTTAACGGCCCACAACGTCAAGAGATTGACCGTATCGTTGTGATATCCCGGTACCGGTGTTTCATAGGGAACCGCAAAAACGTCCTCCGTATCCACCCACTCCACCCGATAGTGTCCCTGTTCATCTCTATGGGAAAGGGTCCTGCCGTAGAAGCGGACGGTTTGCAAACGACCCATTCTGGGCGTTTCCCAGGGATTTCCTCGAAACAGCCAGTGATCCGGCTTTTCAACCTGCTGACCGTTTTCGATTTCCTGGTTAAAAATGCCATATTCATAACGAATGCCATATCCTTTGGCCGGTATGGCCATGGTAGCCATGGAATCTAAAAAGCAGGCCGCCAGACGGCCAAGACCCCCATTGCCGAGCCCTGCATCAAACTCCTGTTCATATACATCTTCAAGCACCATCCCCAGGTCATGAATTGCTTTCCGTGCATTCGGTTCCATATCCAGGTTTAGCACGGCGTTTTGAAGCGCTCTCCCCATTAGAAATTCCAGTGAAAGGTAATAGACCTTTTTTGCGTCCACTTCATCATACCGTTTTTTGGTTTCCAGCCACCGGTCCATGAGATAGGTTCGAATTGCGATGGCAAGGCACTGGTACTTATCATAAGATGTGGCATCTTCTACTTCCCTGCCCAGGGCAAAGCGCATGGCTGCAAGACAAGAGGCTTCAAGAGACTGATGAAACAGATGTTTTGGCATAGAATATTTCCTCTGATGGATAAGGGATTTCCGTCAACAATTCTTCAAAACTGTCTATTTTCCTTTTAAATCTTATATTCATCCTAATCAAGCAAATTTTTTCTACCGGGAAGTTTCATCCTTCGGCTGCGCCAAAAAACGCGGAGCAAAGCGTCAAAACTCAAAATGCTGAATCATCGAAGGTTGCCTCAAAAAACATATGATCCTTGACAAGGAGCACCATATTCGTTATGCCAACTGAAAATATGAAACCGGTTCTGCAACCCATATTCTGGGTCATGGTACCCTGCACGGATAAGTTGATTTTTGCTTCAAGGGTTTACTATTCATGATAGAAGAAACAGACAAGAAAATCATCAGCCAGATCCAGAAGGACCTGCCGGTACACCCCCAACCTTTTGCAGTGATGGCCGAGAAAATTGGTATTTCAGAAAATGAGTTCATTGAACGGGTCAAACGCCTCAAAGAAAGTGGAATCATTCGCCGTTTTGGAGCGACACTGCGCCATCAGGAGGCCGGTTTCAAGGCCAACGCCATGATTGCATGGAAGTCTCCAACAGGGGTTATCAGTGAAATGGGAAAAACGCTGGCCCGTTTCAGAGAGGTTTCTCACTGCTACCACAGAGCGCCAAAAGGAGACTGGCCTTTCAATCTTTATACCATGGTTCACGGCGGCAGCCGTGACGAATGCCGAGAGATTGCCCAGCGTCTGTCTTCCGCCACGGGTCTGACCGACTACGCCGTTTTGTTCAGCGAAAAGGAATTCAAGAAAACCAGCATGGAGTATTTTGCATGAGAGAAAATTCGAAGGCCCTTTTTGAGAAAGCGAAGAAGCTCATCCCGGGCGGTGTCAACAGTCCGGTGCGGGCCGGGAAATCCGTTGGCGTGGATCCTCCCTTCATTACCACCGCCAAAGGGGCCCTGATTCAGGATGCGGATGGTAACGATTACATCGATTATGTGGCTTCATGGGGCCCCATGATTCTGGGCCATGCCCACCCTGAGGTGGTGGAAGCGGTCGTCAAAAGTGCGGAAAAGGGAACCAGCTACGGTGCTCCCACTGAAAGTGAGTTGGCCATGGCCGAGACCATCGTGCAAATGGTCCCGTCCGTTGAGAGGGTCCGCATGGTGAATTCGGGCACGGAAGCGACCATGAGCGCCATTCGACTGGCAAGAGGGGTTACGGGTCGCGACAAAATCGTAAAGTTTGACGGATGCTATCATGGGCATTCGGACAGCCTGCTGGTATCGGCCGGCTCGGGTCTGGCCACCCTTGGCATTCCCGGAAGCCCCGGTGTGCCGGAAGATGTGGCCAAACATACCGTTTCACTGCCCTATAACAACCTGCAAGGCGTTGAAACGGCATTTGACCGATTCGGCTCTGAAATTGCCTGTGTGATTGTGGAGGCTGTTCCCGGAAATATGGGGGTTGTTATTCCGGATCAATCTTTTCTGGAAGGGCTCAGAAGTATCACTGACAGCCATGGGGCGATCCTTATTTTCGATGAGGTGATCACCGGTTTCAGATTGGCCCTTGGCGGAGCACAGGAAGTTTTGGGCATCACCCCGGACCTCACCTGTTTCGGGAAAATCATCGGCGGCGGCCTTCCGGTGGGTGCCTATGGGGGAAAGGCTGAGATCATGGGACGGATCGCTCCGGATGGGGATGTCTATCAGGCCGGAACCCTTTCCGGTAATCCCCTGGCCATGGCCGCGGGTCTGGCTACCCTGAACATTCTAAAACGGGAAAACCCCTACGATGCCCTTGCCCTGAAATGTGAGGTGCTTTTTACCGGTCTTGAAAAGGCGGCCCAAAAAGCCGGCATACCGGTGTCCATCAATCGCATGGGATCCATGGGGTGTCTTTTTTTTACCGCTGGAACCGTAACGGATTTTGCCTCGGCCCAAACGGGTAACCCGGCTGTATTCAGGCGTTATTACCGGGAAATGCTGGATCGCGGTATATATCTGGCGCCATCGTCTTTTGAAACCACATTTCTCTCAACCGCCCACACGGAGGACATGATCGCGCAAACCGTCCTTCGGGCTGAACAAGCCTTTGAAATCATAGCTAAAGAATTTTGACAGTCTCGTAAAAAGTCGTCACCCCGTTGAAAAACGGGGTCCAGTTCTTTTTTAAGTGCCTGATAACACTGGATTCCGGCTTTCGCCGGAATGACGCAAATAGAGTATTTTCGACTTTTTACGAATGCATCAATTTTAATTCAGCCGTTTTTTTTGTAATTATCTGTTTTTTCCACTATAAATGCTTTAATGAAAGGTTTAAAAGAATGTCAGAACACAATAGAATCACCCTTGATTTCTCAAAAGGGGATGGTTTGCTGCCGGCCATTGCGCAGGATGCCGTATCCGGAAAAATATTGATGTTGGCCTATATCAACCAGGCAGCCTGGGACAAAACCCTCGAAACTGGCGAAGCCCATTATTGGAGCCGTTCCAGACAGGAGCTCTGGCATAAAGGCGGCACATCCGGGCATGTCCAGATCATCCGGGAAGTGTTTGCGGACTGCGACGATGATGCCGTCGTCTTTCGCGTGGAACAGGTGGGCGGTGCTGCCTGTCATACCGGTTATGAAACCTGTTTTCACAAAAAAATAGCCCTGGACGGCACCGTAACCATTGTGGGAGAAAAAGTATTTGATCCGGAGAAGGTATACAGAAAATGAACACATTGAAATTCGGCATTCCCAAGGGAAGCCTTCAGAAAGCGACCATCGGCCTGTTTGAAAAATCCGGCTGGAAAATCACCATGAACAGCCGAAGCTATTTCCCCGACATTAATGACCCCGAAATTGAATGCGCCATCTGCCGTGCCCAGGAAATGTCCCAATACGTGGAAAACGGCACCCTGGATGCGGGCCTTACCGGACGGGACTGGATTGAGGAGAACGAATCCCATGTGGTTATGGTGGATGATCTGGTTTACTCCAAAGTCAGCCAGAACCCCGCGCGTTGGGTGCTGGCCGTGCCCGCCGGCTCAGAGATTAAAACCCTTGAGGATCTTCAAGGCAAGAAAATCGCCACGGAGCTGGTGAATTTCACTCGAAAATATTTTAAAGAGAGGAACATCGATGTGAAGGTCTCCTTTTCATGGGGGGCTACGGAGGCCAAAGTAGTCTCCGGGCTGGCCGATGCCATCGTTGAAGTTACCGAAACCGGAAGCACTATTCGGGCCCATGGTCTCAAGATCATTCATGAACTGATGGAAACCAACACCCAATTGATCGCCAATCGGGAGGCCTATCAGGACGAGTGGAAAAAGCACAAGATTTCACAGATTATTCTGCTGCTCAAAGGAGCCCTGCGGGCGGAAAACATGGTAGCACTCAAAATGAACGTTCGCAAACGAAACCTTGAGGAAGTGGTTGGGATCCTGCCGAGCCTCAATGCCCCCACCATCGCGGGCCTTCATCATTCTGACTGGATATCCGTTGAAACCGTTGTGGATTCCCGGCTGGTAAGGGATCTCATTCCCCAGCTCATGCACGCGGGTGCCCAGGGCATCATTGAATACGCTCTGAATAAAGTTATTTGATACGAATGTCAAAAACGGGAATAAACCCATGAACAGAATCACCCAACGGACCCTCAATATTCCGCCCTTTATCGTCATGGACGTCCTGGAAAGGGCCCATGAACTGGAGCGAGAGGGGCGAAACATTATCCACCTGCAAATCGGGGAACCGGATTTTCCAACACCGGCGTGCATCTGCGATGCCGCCAGAGAAGCCATTTCAAGGGGTGAAACCCACTATACCCACAGCCTGGGGCTACTGGAATTGAGGGAGGCCATTTGCGAACACTACCATGAAAAATATGGCGTCAGCATCGAACCGGGTCGCATTCTGGTGACATCCGGCACCTCCCCTGCCCTTTTCATGGTCTTTGCCGCTCTCCTGGAGGCGGGGGAAGAGGTGATCATGACCGATCCCCATTACCCCTGCTATCCGAATTTTGTGGAATTTTTGGGTGCCAGACCGAGTCGGGTGAAAGGATACGAAGAAGACGGCTTTCAACTTCGCCCCGAAGCGGTCAAAAAAAACATCGGGCCGAAAACCCGGGCGATCCTTATTAACTCTCCTGCCAATCCCACGGGGAATCTACTGAGCAAGGATCGAATGGGCGAATTGGCACAACTGGGCCAGCCCATTATATCTGATGAGATTTATCACGGTCTGGTTTATGGGGAAAAAGAACATTCCATACTTGAATTCACCGACAATGCCTTTGTGCTGAACGGGTTTTCCAAGATTTTTGCCATGACCGGCTGGCGCCTCGGCTACCTCATCGCACCGCCTGAATTCATTCGGCCCATGCAGAAGGTCCAACAGAACTTTTTCATATCCGCGGGAAGCGTTTCCCAATGGGCGGGTGTTGCCGCCTTAAAATATGCCCATGAAGATGTTGAGCGGATGCGAACCGTTTATGACGAACGCCGTAAATACATGATCAAACGGATCCGGAGCTTAGGTTTCGGTGTTGCCGTGGAACCGGCAGGTGCCTTTTATATCCTGGCCAATGCGCATCACCTGTGTGAAAGCTCCTATGACCTGGCTTTTGAAATTCTGGAGAAAGCCGGCGTGGGCGTAACGCCAGGGATCGACTTCGGGAAAAACGCCGAGGGGTATATCCGATTTTCCTATGCCAATTCCATTGAGAATATCAGGGAGGGGCTGGATCGGATTGAACGGTTCCTGGAAAACCATTAGGCTGTTAGCTGTTAGCTGTTAGCTGTTAGCTGTTAGCTGTTAGCATTTTGAAGATTAAAATATTACTGTCAAGGATTTACTTCAAACCATTAATATACTTTATTAAAACCATACACTGTTATCTTCAAAACAGATCATTTTGTGCTAAAGGCTAATCGCTAAAAGCTAACGGCTATAAAACCATGGACGTAGAATTCATCAAGAGCGCTTTTCAGGAAAAACACTACCCGCCAGCCGACAGGCCGGAAGTCGCTTTTGCGGGAAAATCGAATGTGGGTAAATCGAGCCTGCTCAACACCATCGTCAACCGGCGAAAACTGGCCAGAACCAGCAGTACCCCCGGCAGGACCCAGGCCATTAATTTCTTTCGGTTCGGGACCTCCCTCTACCTGGTGGATCTGCCCGGTTACGGGTTTGCCCGGGTGCCGATGAAAGTCAAGAAATCTTGGGGACAGATGGTGGAAGATTACCTTCGATCCCGTGAAACCCTGAAGGCGGTGGTGGTCATCCTGGATATTCGCAGGGACCCCTCAACAGGAGATGAAAACCTCATCAACTGGTTGAATTACTATCACATCGACCCCATCGTCGTACTGACCAAAGCGGATAAGGTGTCCCGGCAGCAAGCTCAAAACAGAAGCAAACGCATTACCGACAGCCTAAAGGCCTTCTCATTTTCCGAACCCGTTATTTTTTCCTCTCTTAAGCGCCAGGGTGTGACGGAATTGTGGAAAAAGATTAACGCGGCAGCACTTCCTTCCAAGTCCTGAACTTTCAAAACCGTCAGCCCGCATAGGCACAAACGCCGGTTCTAGGTGAATTTACCACCGGCAAAAACATGTCTTCCCCACACTCATGGGTTTTAGCGCAATCTTCGCATAGCCAACCCGCATCGTCCCACATGCATTCGGTACAGATCTGAACCGCCGGTTTGGTGTTGCATTCATCGCAGGGAATGATGGGTTGCGCGTTCCTTGCAATAACCTGAACTTTGTTTTGCACAGTTCCGCGGTAGATGCCCATGTCTCTGATGTTCAATTCGGTGGTGCTGCCGAAATCGTACTGGTAGATCAGATTGTTCCCCAATTTAAAAGCATTCGTAACCTTTTTCCCCATGCCCATTTCTTCGCCATATCGGTCAACGGAAAAGGCACTCATATGCCCGCAGCACTCCAGCCAGATATCTCTCAAAAAAGCATCGAGGTCCCTCAAGGTCGTTTTTCCATCCAGCAAAAGGTAGAGAAAATAGTCCTGATTATAGGCGTCAGATACATGTAGAAGGAGCAGATCTTTCGGCTTCCCTTTGCTTTCCTTCCCTTCAAGGTTCTTTTTCAAACACGATTTCAGATGCCGGGTCATACCCTGCCGCGCAAACTCTGAACCGCACAAACCACATTTTGATTTAGGTGCTTCGTATTCCATTACGGGCTCCTTTTTGTTCCCCATTCTTCATTTGGGTTACGAAAATACCGCACAAATTTCGTAAAAGTCAACAGAAAGGAAAAAAGCCTCGGGTTAGAGGAATCCTTTAAAAAATGTAAAATTCCCTTGCATATGGTCAGTACATGACTTACTCTATGGACAGGGTTATATCCCATATTGTTGATCTCAAGGAGTATTCCATATGGCAGCCATGTCTTTGACCGCACTTAGAGGAAAGCTTTTTAAGGTCGTTGATGAAGTGATCCGCACCGGCATACCGGCGGAGATTGAACGAAAAGGTGAGCGGGTCAAGATTGTTCTGGACGTGAAAAAGAGCAAATTGGACAATCTAAAGGCTCACGATTGTATTGTCGGAGACCCGGATGACCTGATTGCTTTAAAGGTAGCCCCATGGAACGAAACAAGCAATCTATAGTCTATCTCGATACGCATATCGTGGTCTGGCTTTACGCTGGTTTGACGGAAAAGCTGTCCGAGCGGGCAAAATCGGCAATCGAAGCGTCCCAGGTCCTGATTTCCCAAATGGTCAGGCTGGAATTGCAGTATCTATTTGAAATACAACGTATAAAATCAAAGCCTT
>JGI10211J34971_10001365_pt1 | contig 20218 bp, 19 predicted proteins | sample Etolagsediment_FD_34971 | JGI IMG/M metagenome (IMG submission 34971)
TATTATTTTGATGAATTTTCCTGTTTTATTTTCATCACTTGTAAATACATCTAATATTTGTTTTTTTGTTTTATCATCTTCGCTTCCTGAATAAATAGCATATTTAGGTTCGCTTCCTCTACTTCCAAACGCTTTAAATCCATTAAAATCAAGTACTTTTGTAAATAATTCAACGCCTTCTAAACTTCTAAAATTTGAATACACAAAAACAAGTCCTTTTGATTTTTGTATATTTTCAAGAACTAATTTAAATTTTGGTGATAATTTATCTAAACCATTCGGACCTGGTCTTAAATAAACATCTCCTTTTTCTACTAATTCATCAATAGAATTTTCTATACGTTTTTTATATTCCAATGATATAACTCCCTCTTCATTTGCTTTTTCTTCAAGTTCAAATGTTCTAATTAAATTTTTAGTATTATTTTTATTTTTTTTTAAACTTACAATGAACTTTGGATCCGGATAAGGTCTTGCTATTTCTGTTGGAAATACAAAATTAGAAGCTTGACGTGAAAAAACACGAAATGTTGATTTAACAACCTTTGATTTTTTAGATGGTCTCCCTCTTTCAGCACCTCTTTCTTTTGACCTTAATATTTCATAAATTTGAAATTGATGATCACTCATTGGTATTCTAAATATCGAATTATCAATTACTTTTGGATAATTACCAATTTTTGATTCATAATAACTTACTAACCCAATCATACGTCTTTTAAAAATTTCTTCGTTTTTTAAATTATTCCCTTCTTTGATATTTTCTTCTACAAAATATTTTTTAAATAATTCTCCTTCATTTTCCATTGGGAATAAAGGTATTTTTTTAAGTTCCAAATACTGTATTTCTAAATTTTTACTACCAACTTCATTAATATAATCTATTGCCAATTGAAATTCAGGTTGATATCCTTTTTTATTTAATATAAATTCAATGGACTTATTAAGTTTGTTAATTTTAGCATAATCAATAAATTCATTTTTCATAAATATTTCTTCTAATTCTGTATAATCATTTATCCCAAATGAAGCAGGTATTTGTTTTATTCGATAATAAAGTATTTCATTAAATCCATTCAATATATTAAATAATATTCCCGCTTCAAATGGATCATTAATTAATGGTGTCCCACTTAAAGCAATAATTTTAGTATTATTAGCATTCATTAAAAGCTTATAAATTTCTAATCCTTGTTTTGAAATTCCCATTATTCCACTCATCATTTTTGATACTAAATTATGTACTTCTTCAATAATGATTACTTTATTATCTAAACTTCCCAAACGTTTAAGTTGAGTTAAACTATTTGACGCATTATATGAAACAAAACTGTATTTTGTATTGATTAAAGATTCGTCTTTTTTATAAGAATCATCCCCGCAAAAAAGTAAACCTTTGTAAATAAAATTATTTTTTAAAGAAGCGGGTAACATAACAATAATATTTCTCTCTTTTTTAAGATTCTCTGCAATTGTAATAGAAGTACATGTTTTACCAGTTCCTAATCCATGATATAATAAAATACCTTTATAAGGACTATTTTTATTCATAAAATTTTTTAATAATTTTTGATAATTATAAGGTATATATGTTTTTTTCATAGGTTCTTGTTTCCCTGTTGCTTTATAAGGTAAGAATGTTTTATTAAACCATTCTAAAAAATTCTTCTGATTCGTTAATACATAATTAATTTTAGAATTATTATTATTATTATTCATATTCTAATAAATAAACATATTTTATATTTCAATAAAATTAATTTAAATTCGAATATATTAATCCTATAAATATATTATTTATGAAAATAAAATTTATTTCTTTGGGTAGCTTTTGCCATCCAAAAATATTTTTAAGAAACAAAAAAATGGAAATACTCGAATCATTGCCATTTGATTTTCATTCCTCAAATAATTTCTATTCTATATATCATATTTTAGAAGAATTAGCAAAAGAAAAAAAGGTAACCCATGAATTCAAAGAAATATTATATGAACATAGCTTTAATGAAAAAAAAGAAAAAGAATTAGCTGTTAAAGATAATTTTGATATGTTTTTTCTTCATTTTTTTAAAAAAATAGATTTAAATAGTATTCCTTGTGAATATCCTTGTAGTTGTGAATATTTAAATGATTCAAAAGTAAAAGAAATTCAACATTTATTTAATAAAAGATATACTCGATTATATGATATTTTAAATAATACTGATGATATTCTTATCTTTTTAAGAATCGAAAATTATAGTAATCCATGTTGGAATCAAGATTTAAAAAACTGTATTGATGTATTAAAATTATTTAAAAATCCTAATAAATATATGATTTACAGTCAACTTAATATATCCAAGGATCTTGATTATTTTATTTCTGGAAAACTCAATTTTGATTATGGTATTCCAGTACTATTTCATAAATATCAATTTGATGAATCCATTACAATCAATGAAGATGAAAATAATAAATTTAATAAATTGATACAAATATTTCCAAACATATTGGAATTATGTATTTACTTGAAAATAAAAAATATATTATATCCATTTTATCATGATGAAGAAAATAATATTTTAGTAAAATTAAATGATATAAATATTATCTATAAAATATATGAACATAATTCTAATTATTTCAATATTATTTATAAAGAAAAACATTTGATATTTTTAAAAGATTTAAATAACAATTTTGTACTTACTAATGACTACTAATACCAAAATATTCTAATGCATTCTTTGCAGCATTTTGTTGTGCCTCTTTTATTGTTTTTGCATCTCCTCTACCAATAATATTATTTGATGGATCTTTAATATGAACTGTAAATTTACGATTCGTCTGTCCAATTTTATTCACATTATTTTCTTCTCTTACTTTATCATATGTTGGAAATACTCCATCAAATCTTTTCTGAAAAAATTTCATCAAAATATCTTTATAATTGTCTTCCTCATATATAATATCTGTCCAATCTATAAATTTATGAAGTAAATTCACAATAAAATCATTTACTTTTTGATAAGCAACACCTACATTTTCTTGATTTGTAAATTCTTCAAAAATAGAAGCAATAAATGCCTCAAACGCATCTTCTAATAACTTGGGATTTTTTCTTCCATTTCTAATAATTTCAACGTGTTTTGATATAATTAAATATTTATCAAATTTTAATGCTGATGCTAATTTATATAATCCCTCTGTTTTTACAATCTTTGATCTCTTCTTTGTATAGAACCCTTGGTCTTCATCTGGAAAACGTATCCACAAATAACGACCTACAATTGATTGAATATGTCCATCTCCTACAAATTCAAATTTTTCACTTGATTCTGGTTGTAAAGGTAATATTTTAGGATTTTCTTTAAAACATAAACCATTTAAATTACCGTAAAATTTCATTTCTTTTTCAAAATCATTTCCACTTTTATATGATTCATGGACAAATGCTTTTTGAAATAATTTTATATTTTTAATTTCATCATAAATACCTCCTTGTGCTAATATTTCATGTACTTGTTCTTTATTAATTAAAAAATTACTATCATTTGCAACGGGGTATATCTTTTTATTGTCAATAATTTCATAATTATCATTAAGTTCGTCTACTAATTCAGTCATCCTATTTATTAATTATTAAAAAAACTATATATTCATTTTTTTTTAATATTTAAAAAGATTTTTTTAAAAAAAGATATGACTTTTATTTTAAAGGTTGATAATCGAGAAAAAGATTTAATTCAACTTTTAGAAAATCAAAATGTATCTTTTATAAAGGAAAACTTAGAAATTGGTGATATTCAATTCTTAGAAAAAGATGATACTAATAATCAATTATTAGTACTTATTGAACGTAAATCTTATTTAGATTTAAGCAATAGTATTAAAGATGGACGATATAAAGAGCAAAAAAATAGAATATTAAATAGTATTCCACAAAATGTAAGAAAAATGTATTTATTGGAGGGAAATGTTAAAGATTTTAAATTAAAACAATCTGTTTTAGATGGAACTATTTTAAATACAATTTTACGTGATAATCTTCATATTTATTATTCTAAAAATATCGAAAAAACAATGGAATTTATATTATCAATACAAAAAAATATTGATAAATTTAAAGAAAATATAAAAAATAATAATGTTGATTTAAATACATCGAATAGTTTAATTCATGTAGTTAAAAAAAAAAATATGAATTCTGAGACATGTTTCTTGAATATGATATGTGGTATTCCCGGTATTTCTAATAAAACAGGTCAAGTTATCGTAGATAAATATAANAATATAGGCANTATGATGACATTTTTTAACNATAACTTAAATAATAANAAAGATGAAATAATCAAGGAATTAGAATTTATAAAAGTAGGTTCTAATCTAAGAAAATTAGGTAGTAAACATGCATCTAATATTTATCGTTTTTTATATGAATCATTTTAAATTTATAAATGAAAATATTTTTCATATATAACTATAGTATGGTAAAAAAACAATCTTCAGTATGTAGTCAAAATAAAATATTTTTTATTTGTTTAATTTTACTTTTATTATTTTTGGTTTTTTATATGACTTTTTATAATAATAAACAAAATATAGAATTTTTTGATAATTTAAAGAATATTAAATATTATCGATGTGATTCAAAAAATTTAGGAGCTATTACAAATTCTATTTTTAATGATTTTGATATTTCAAAAGATAATAATAATTGGAATGTTTATATACCATGTGGTTATAATAACGTAGAGAATGAATTACTTCAAATACAAGTTAACAATAAAAACAAAGAAGGAAATAAATATATTTTCGGTATTAATGGATGTGATTCTATTGTAAGTAAAAATAAAATATGGGAATCATTGGTAAATTGTTATGGTCGTGAAAAAGCATCTACTTATATGCCTGAATCATATGTGCTTCATAATAAAAAAGATATGAAAGATTTTCAAAAAGTATTTGATCCGCAACATATATATATTTTAAAAAAAAATGTTCAAAGAAAAGAAGGTTTGAAATTGACAAATGATTATGATGATATTTCTAATGCATGGAAAGAAAATTATCGTGTTGTTCAAAGATATTTAACAAAATTATATTTAATTAACAAACGTAAAGTGAACCTACGTGTTTATTTATTAGTTGTTGTAGATAAAGGAATTGTCTCTTTTTATGTTTCTAATTTAGGAAAATGTATTTATACAAAAAAAGAGTATAATCATAATGATTTTGATTTTGAATCAAATATTACAAGTTATCATTTAGATATGACAGTTTATGAGAAAAATCCACGTGATTTTATNGAATTATTTTCATNTNTAGATAGTCAAGAAAACAATTCAAAAGCAGGTCAAAAATTATCAGAAAATATTTTAACATTAATGTCTAAAATTTCTGAATGTTTAAGTAAAAATATATATCAAAGTTCTAATATAAAAAACACTGTTAGTTTTCAACTTTTTGGAGCTGATGTTATTTTTGATGATAAACTACATACTTATTTATTGGAATTGAACAAAGGACCAGATATGATTCCACGGGATGATGTTGATAAAAGTATGAAAAAGAGAGTACAAGAAGATATGTTTAGAACTGTTGGTTTATTGCCGAATAATAAACAAAATGTATTTTTTGAAGTCTATTCTTCAAAATAATTATTTTTTTTATAACATAATAATATGATATATGTCTATTTAATATTATTTATACTATTATTTTTAGTTTTAATTCAAAGACAAAAAATTAATAATAAAGAACATTTTATTGGTTTATATGAAAATTTAAATCAATACTATATGAATAATAAAAACAAAAAAGAAATAAAAATAATTGATAATAATCAAAGTAAACAACTTAAAAATTTTCATTCATTGTTTTTAAAAAATATTTATTTGACCCAAATCAAAAATAAAAAAACATGGAATTTCTATTTTTTAAATTATAAATACCAACCTTATTTAAAAGTTCAACTTAAACTCCCTTTGATAAAAAATAATATAACTATTTATGATGAAAAAAATCAAGAACAAGTAGGATTTTTAAAAAATCATAAATATAACAAATATATATTTGATTTACAAAAATTATATAAAAAAAACTATATTTTTGAAATACAAAACAATTATGAAAAAATAAAAATATATGGATTTTATTTAGACAATATTTATTATTTAACAAAAAACAAGGATATAAAGAAAATATATACTTGTTATTTATTTGAAAAAGAGATTGGTTATGTTAATCAGGATGAAGAATCGAAAAGTTTTAAAATAAATATTGAAAATAAATATATTGACCAAATTAATTTATTTGGACTGGCTTTGATCTTGGTTCAATTGAACACTTAATTGATTGAATATATTCTTCTTTTTTAAAAATAGAAAATATTTTTTTTCTTCAATATTTAATCCCCAATTTTCTTCAATTTCTTTTGTATTAAAATAATGATTATCTTTTGAATAAATCATTAAACTTAGTAACATTAAAAAATGAATATTGATATTTTGTATATGAATAGCTTTTAAAATATTTTTTACACTTTGAATAAAATATGAATTTAAATAAATTGATATATATGCATTATTTTTAATATTTATATTATTATTCTTTTTATAGAAAAAATTACCAATATATTTTTTTTCTTCTAAGTTTTTGTTCAAGTTATTTATATGTAATATATCATTACAAACAAATAAAAGATAAGTGTTATTTTTTTTAGGAATAAGTTTATTATTTGTAATAATAAGTGATGGGTTTTCATTATTTGGAGTATGATTTGAATAAAGACTATATGTAATATTACAAATATTCATTTCAAAAAAATGTTGAATTTGTGGATTATCAAATAAAAATACTCGATTCGAATTTATTTTTAAAAGTCTTTCAGTTGTTTCATAATATTTTTTATATAACAATTTATCTAAAAATGAATCTAATATAATACGATCATCAAATAGTGATAGATGTTTAAGTAAGTTAATTTGAGGTTTACTTTTATGAATATAATTATTTTGATTATTTTTTTGCTGTTGTTTACTAATCCTTCGATAGCTATTATAATATTTAGTATAATAAAAATCAAGCCCACTGATATACAAATATTTTATAGGATATGATAATAATTCAACAATAGCACAAACACCTGTAAATGGACGTGTTTGAAGTGAATTTTCTAATTGTTTATAATTTTTTAAAGACATGCATCGAAAAGGTAATTCAAATTTACTTCTTTGAATATAATGAAGTATATCTTTTTGGAATAATTGTATTTCTAAAGGATAAGGACAACATAAAAAATGTATATTAAATTCTTTTAAAAATGAATTTGAAAATTTATTTTCACCCGGAAAATCACAAGTGTTAAGCGAGTTGTATAATATATTTGTTTTTGTACCAATGTCATTTGCTAAATTAGATGGTAATGGCAATGATTTATTAAGTCGAACAACTACATCAAATTGGTCAATAATATGACCTTTATTTGTATTTGTAATTGATTCTGCAGGACCAATTAAAGCAATTGTTTTATTATTTAAATAATTTAAATAAAGTTGATTATATTTTTCTAAAAAATGTGTAATTACTTGTTTATGATTTATTAAAAGATGTTCGGTTGGATTTACTATCATTTGAGACATACATTTTTTTTTATGACTTTTATATAAATATAAGTCGATGTTTTTATTACAATACTTACATTTTTTAATTGTCTCATAATTATTCATGAAAATTAAATATTACTTATATATTAATTTATTTATTTTAACTTAGTTTATTTTAACTTAGTTTATTTTTTCGTTCATCAAAATTAAATTCTTTTTATACAATATAATGAAAGTTAAAAAAACGATTGTGCGTTTAGATAATTCAATTGATGTGACTTATGTTCTTAAAATATACCAAAATAATACTTATGAATTTACAACTTTAGTAAAAAGAAGTGGCTGCTATATTGTTGCTTCTCGTAAAAAAGGTACTTGTGTAAATAATTAATCAATATTTTTCTTTTTATACTATTTTTTTATTGATTTTTTAATCATACAAAAATAATATTATATACCTCCCCATATAACATACTTTATATTTTTATCAATAAAAATTATTATTATTTATGAATAATGATACTTTTTTCATTATTTTTAAAAAAGTATCATTGTTCATAATTAAAATGCTAAAATGTCCCCTTTTAAAAAAAAAAAACGTTTTTTTGCACAAACTTTTTTATAAAAAAAAAAATTTCTGAGAGGCGATTTTGATTTTGTTGCAACAAACTTTTTTTTAACGTTTTTTAAATTATGCAAATTGAGGAAATTTTTTACTTTATTGCTTTTTTACTTTTTTATTTTTTACACTTTTGAATAAAAATATATAATTTAATGTATTATTTCTCTTATAAAATATATAAATAGAAAAACAATGGTCTTATTTTAAAAACATAGGGTGCACCCTACAATACCTTAAAAACATGGTGTTTTTTACCCTTTGAAAAAATATTTATTCTTGATGGTTTTTCTTGAAATGCAAAATAATGCAAATTGAGGAATTGTTAATGTCCTCCAGTAAGACTGGGGTTTGCAAAAAGTAAAAAATAGTAGTACTATTTTCAGTAGTAATATTATAAAAAAATAGTCATTTTTTGGAACAAAAAAAAAATGGAAAAAATTTCCTCATTTTGCATTAAAAAATACTGCACGCCAGTTTTTTTTTTGAAACCATTTACGTACATTAGTTTTAAAATTTCAACATGCAAAAAACTTTGAAACTGGCGTACACAAAGTTTTTGCCAAACCCAATCATGTACCCCATTATTTTTAAAAAAACAGGAAAAAAAATAGCAAAAATGAAAAACAGGAAAAAACTTTGAAACTGGCGTGCACGATTGTGTACGCCAGTTTTTGCACCCAAAAAATAGTAAACCCATTTATGTATATTATTATAGTTTTTTTTGTATAAAACTCATTTATGTGTATTGTTTTATTTTAAATATGCACTATTTTTATTTTATTAAAACTTGACACGGGATTTATGTGCGCCAGTTTTTTCGAAGAAGCTACCAGTGAGACTGATTGCGTGTAATGTGTGTTTTGAAAAAATGAAAAACCCCTTGCAGTGTGCCAGTTTTATCCGAAAAAAAATTTGGAAAAAATCTGGAAAAAGTAGGTTTTTTTTGTGAAAAAATAAAAAAAATAGAACACGGTATTTGCAGTACGCCAGTTTTTTCGAAGAAGTTACCAGTGAGACTGATTGCGTGTAATGTGAGTTTTGAAAAAATGAAAAACCCCTTGCAGTGTGCCAGTTTTATCCGAAAAAAAAAACGGAAAAAAAAGGCTAAAAATAGAACACGGTATTTGCAGTACGCCAGTTTTAGCACCTCTTTCTGGGAAATTCCCGTTACCGTGTATTTTGCAAAACGAAAATCCGAAAATTTAACTTCCGTATAATATTTTATTCGAAAAAAAAAAAACTTGATACATGAATATGTTTTTTCCAAAAAAAGCACATTTTTGATTTTTTAATTTTTGAAAGTCGTCTCATATGACGATTTTTTTAAAAATAAAGTGAAAAAAAGTGAAAAATCGTGAAAAATTCACTTTTTGAGATTTTCTTTTTGTCGACCAATCGTTTTTCAAAGTAAAAAGACGACATTTGGCAAATTTATACAAAACCCTATTTTATGTACTCATGAGCTGATTTTACACCCAAATGATGTCATTTTTTTTTCGTGGCATCTTTGAGTTTTGTGGCAACTTGGGGGAGTTTTTAGCCGACTTGGGGGAGTTTTTAGCATAAAAAACAGGAAAAATGTTTTTTTTTACAGGAAACCTGCAACTTTATTACTTTTTTGCTTTTTTGCTTTTTTACTTTCTCAATTTGCATTAAAAAAAACATTTTACTTTATTGCTTTTTTACTTTTTTACTTTTTTACTTTTTTTACATTTTTTACATTTTTTTATTTTTTTTTATTTTTTTTTATTTTTTTTAAAATTTTTTATTTTTTTTACTTTTTTACTTTTTTACTTTTTAATGAAAAATAGTACATGTAAATAAGTTTAAAGATAGTTATATGTTAAAAAGTAAAATTTACTTTTTTACTTTTTAACTTTTTACAATTAAAAGATATAAAATAAAAAATATAGTATTATATATGTTTTATTACAGATGTATAAAGTGCAATCATATAGTTAAACAAAAAGTAGAAATGAAAAGACACTTAAAACGAAAATTTAAATGTGATAATATTAATGTTATTGATTGTGATGATATTACTTTTTTTAATCAATCATTAATTAAACAAAAATTAAATGATGGTGAAATATTTGATAATCTTAAATTTCAATTTGAAAATAATATTTTGATTAAATCAAATGATTTAAATAAATTTCATTGTTCAAACTGCAGTGCTTGTTTTCAATCTGTAGAAAATTATAATACTCATATTGAAAATAATTCATGTTATATAAAACAAAATAATAGTAATACAACTCATATTACGAATATTTTAAATCAACAAAATATAATCAATATTAATTTTCCAATACTTAAACCATTTGACGATGATTGGGATGTAAGTAATATTGATTACGCATTAAAAAATATTTTATTGATATCTTCTTTAAAATATACAAAAACATTAGAACATATTTTAAAAAATGAAAAAAACTTAAACGTATTTATTGAAAGTTTAGACTCTCAAACCGGTATTGTATATGCTAATGATAATGAACGTTTTAAAGAAATGTCAATCAAGGATATTGCTGATATATCTATGGAAAAAATATCAAAGCATTTACAAGATTTTCATAAACAAATATTAGATAGAAATGATTTTCAACTTAGTGGAGAATATTTAGATGAAGAAAAACAATCAATCTTACATAAAATAGAAGAATATAAAAATAATAAAAATGTACAGGAAAAAGTTCAAGAATTCTTGACAAAAATTTTTAATTCCAAGAAAAAAGACTCCATGAAAATATTTAAAGAACTTATTGATGAAGAGAAAAAATCTCTTTTAGATGGGTATTAATTATTTATGAATTATTTATGAATTATTCATGAATTATTTAGAAATTTTTACAAACCATTGATTTAATCCTTTATTATTTTTTTTTTTTGATTTTTGTAAATCATTAACACTACATTCATCATAATCAAATAATTCATTCATTTGAACATTCTTTCTTATATCTGGTTGAACTTTTTCATAATAATTTTGTTCAGGTTCTCTGTATTTGTTTTCACTTAATATCAAATCATTCATGTCTATATTATCTAAATATTCAGATGAATACATATTTGTTTGACTTTTTTCAAATATACTTTTATTTTTATAAACACCTGACTTAGCAAGTTTATCAACAATCTCATTATTTTTAGAATGTTTATCTTGTTTGTTTGTATGAGCACGTACTTTTACTAATTTTATATTGTAATTTCTCTTTATTTTAAGCGCCTTCATAATTAAATCTTTATTTAAAACTTCTTTTCCTTCTTTCATAAAATTTGCCTTTTCATAGTTTTCACCCGTTTTATCAAATATATATATAGAATATTGTGAATCCGTAATCATAATAATTTCTTTTTTTAAATCTTCTTGACTTAAATAACTAAATGTTTCTATAATAGCTGATAACTCAGCTCTATTGTTGGTTTGTTTTTGGTTTAATAATGGCTCACTTATTTTAATATTTTTTTCAGGTATATAAATTCCATATCCTGCTTTAAATATACCGTTTTTTAATTTAATACAACTACCATCGCTATATACAAAAATACGATTACTTCTATTTTCTAATAAATCGTCAAGCAATTGTTCGTTTTTTTTATCTACTGTATCTTTTCTTTTTTGAGAACTAAGAAAATTTTTAGGTACTGTGTTAAATCCTTCTTTCATAAATTTTTCTGCGTCTTCTTTTTTATCAAACTTCTTAAAAATCGGGTTATTATAGCCATTTACTTGAATTTGACACGATGGCCAATCATTATATATCCCTGGCTTCTTTCCTTTATGAACTGCATAAAATTTCATTCTTCTTTATATTTAATTATTTAAAAAATTTTAAATCAATTTTTATTTATAAAAATATCTTTATTATATATATATAATGATCGGAGGTGTTGCAGAAGAAAGACATTTTCGTGTAGTCGAATTAGACGGAAAAAAAGTTGAAATTGGAGGTGTATCTATTACTGGTGCCGCAAGCCCAAGTAGTGCTGCAAGAAAACTCTTAAGTTCTATTGCACATGAAAAAGGACTTAAAAAAATGAATAAACTTAAACTTGGTAAAGTTCATTTCAAAATTCAAGAATACACTCGTGGTTCTAAACATAAAGTGTATGGAACTTATGTAGGTCATTTCCACAAATATACTCCTGAAGAATTGAAAAAAGCTATGACTGCTAAAGGAAAACAATCTTTTACAATGAAACCCGTTGTAAAACTTTCAAAAGGAAAAAACAATAACAAAAAAACGGACAAAAAAACGGACCAAAAAACGGACCAAAAAACGGACCAAAAAACGGACCAAAAAACGGACCAAAAAACGGACCAAAAAACGGACCAAAAAACGGACAAAAAATCCAAAAAATAAATGATTAAATGATTATAAACCACCATTTTTTTTAATATAGTTTATGTATCTTATTTCATAATCATCTAATTCTAAAGAATTTTTTAGATTTTGATTATTTATTATATGATTAGACTTATAATAAATATTTTTTTTTTTTAATTCAACTTTAACTTTAGGAAAATATTCAAAGTACTTAATAATTTTAATTTCTTTTATACAACGTCTGATATAAGTCATGCTATATATTATATTATGAATTAATACTTAAGTATTTTTTTCTAAAAAAAAAAAATAAAAATTTATTTATCTTAATATAAGATTTTATTAAGAAAGAAATAATAGATGGACGATTTCTTGTCTAAATTTAAACAACCTGAAAATTTAAAACTTACATATAATGATGAACAATTAACGTTTATTCATTCAAAACTTGAAAATAGCTGTCTTTTAGGAATTCCTGGAGGCGGAAAAACAGCTTCCATTATAGGAAAAATTTTATATCATTACTCACTTGGTGAATTTAAAAAAAATAATGAATATTTAATTTTGTCTTTTAGTCGTAGAGCATGTCATGATTTTATTTCAAAAGGACAAAAGCAACATGAAAAATTATTTAACTCAAGAAATATTTGTACACTACACTCTTTAGCAGGAAAAATTATGAGCAAACTTACTGAAAAAAAATCCTCTTCAAAAGATACTGTTATTATTGCTGCCTCTGAAATCATATTTGAACATCAAGAAAAAATTAAAACATTTACTGAATTTAAACAACTCAAAGCAATATTTGTCGATGAAGCACAAGATATTTCTGAAATACAATATAGACTTATACAAAATATATCAAAAATAGTAGATTGTGTTGTTATTATGATTGGAGATCCAAACCAAAATATTTATCAATTTCAGAATGGTAGCGATAAATTCTTGATGGAACATAGTTCAAAAAAATATTGTTTGATAAAAAATTATCGTTCTTCCAAACAAATTGTAGATTTTGTGAATCAGTTTAAACCTTGGGAATTGTTAACACAAAATATGGTATCTATGAAATCAAAAGATTATAAACGTCCATCTATATTTTGCGGAAATGTAAGTGAAATTGTTCAAAATATTATACAAAAAATTAAAAATAGCCCTTATAAACGTGAAAATATAGCAATTATTGGTCCTGTGAAAAAATCAAAACCTATCAATGATTATTATTCAAATGTGGGATTAAGTCTTTTTACCAATTTATTAAGAGAAAATGATATACAATATTTAAAACATTATGAAGATACCAATAATGAAGAAGTTGTATTGGACAAATTTAGAAAAGAAGAAAACCATATCAATTTAATGACGATCCATGGATCAAAAGGATTAGAATTTGATGAAGTATATTTATTAAATTTTCATGTTACAACATTTGGTATGATGCCAAATGAACAAAAATTTAATGAATTTAAATATTTATGGTATGTGGGTTTAAGTCGAGCATGTTATAGTATGCATATTTATATAGATAAAAATAAATTTGCATGGTTTCCATTAAAAGAATGTTCATTAAAATATTATCAAATTGAAAATCAACCCCCAAAAATGAAAGATAAAATGCAATACAAAGAAGAAATTAAACCTATTTATTATTCTGTAACTGAAATTTTAGGATCCAAAAAATTTTTTGATGAAAAACATCTTTATGTATTTGAAAAATTAATTCAATATAGAGTTGAAGAAGAAGATTTATTTGATGATTTTTGTAAAAAAGATTTATTTGAATATGAACATTACTGTGCTTTATATGGTATTTTTATAGAAAATATATTTAATTATTATTATTGTTTAAAAAACAATATTGTTCCTGACTTTATTTCAAAACTGAAAAAAATATTAGAAAATACAATTCTTGTACCTAAAAATATGATAGGTGGTTATAAAATATTGAAACTTAAATGTCCATTTATTGTGAAAGATTTAGTTAAATTAAAAGATTTTAATATTATTAAAAAATCATTTAAAGTGCGAGAACAACAATTATATGATTATTTAATGAACATATTGGACAATGATTTTAATAAAGAATTTTTTTTGGACTGTTATAATGATGTATCTCATTATTCAAAAGATTTTTTATTTGAATTAATAAAAAAATCACTCAATGTTAAAAAAAAATATAGTGAAAATGACATTTATTATTGCATCTTTCAAATAAGTTTATATTTTTATCAAAGAAGTCATGAAACCGCTTATTTATGGAAAAAAGACTTTAGTCCTCATTTAGATAGTTTAGAATATATTATTCAAAAAACAAAATCCTATGCGGAAAATATAAAAGAATCATTAATTTTTCATCCAACATTTAAACATCGTAAATTACCTTTGGTAGGAGAACTTGATATATTGACTGAAGATTCAATTATTGATATTAAATTAAGTTATCAACTTAGTAAGAAACAAATCATACAACTCATATTGTATCATAATCTACTTAGCCCTAATTTAGAAAAAATATATAATTTAGAATTGTGGAATTTTAACTTAGGTAAAAAATACAAAATCCTGTTAGAAAAAGATAAGTTTATGAATTATGAATTATTAAAACTATTAAGTGTTATTTTACAAGAAAAACTACAAAATATGATATTTATTTATGATTTAGAAACAACAGGTTTGATTCAAAATAATCAATTTATTGATATTATTGACCGTCATTTTGAAGAATATGAAACATCTTGTGTGGTAAGTAGTGGATTGGTAAAACTAACCCAAAATAAATGTATTCCTTTTGAAATTATGGAATTGACTCATATATCAAATGAAGAATTACTTAATTATGGCGATGATTTCATGAAATTTTCACAAGAAATTGATAATATTTTTTCTTATTGTGAAGAACCTATATTTATAGCACATAATGGATTTAGTTTTGACCATAAAATTATGATTGAAAAAAAATTAATTGATAAGAATAAGGCAAAATTCTTAGATAGTCGTGTTATTATACGTTTATTTTTAAAAAAAGAGATAGCAAGCAAATCATTACTTCAAATATTTGAATATTTATTTGGATATAGCCCTGTTGCTCATCGAGCAAATAATGATGTACAGATGTTAATTATGATTATGAAAAAATTAGACATTAACGCATCAAAAATTATAAATATTCAATGTTAAATAAAAAATCGAATATTTATTAGTTAAATTATCAATCTTAAGCTATCTATCTTTATTAATTAAATGAGTGATTTGCCGATAACCTTCTCTCCCATTGCAAAGATTGTTTCACCAGATCTGCATTACATTGGATTATCAAATATATGTGATTTTTGCAACATATTAGCAGAAGAGTGTGAGTACCACTCAACTTCACCAGAAACCAATAGAGGTTGGGTGTCATGTAAAAAAAAAGAATGCATACAACATGGGAAACAAAATCGTGCCAATTTTTGGTTTTACACTGCGTACGGAGAAGCAAATTTTTTAATGCACGTAAAAGATTCAAACGGAAATGATTCAATAATACAAAACAAACCAATCAACGTGCTACGAACGAACGGTCTAATGGAATCAAACTGGACGTTTGATCCGTGGCTTCCCGAACCAATAGTCGAAAATGGCGTTAAGATGGTACACGTTAGACAGCAAGGAAATGGACTTACAAAATGGGTGTCCATTGACGACTTGCTGATCTGGAATGACCGTGCGCCACAACCTTGAGTGCAGCTACATAATAGACCCATGATCTGATCTAATGGAAATCATTTCAAATTATTATTATTTATAAATAAATAAAATGTTAAATATTTATTCTTTTTTGTTTTAGGTATGTATATAATTCTTCTCTTATTTTTGGTTTTGGATTTACTTGAATATGTTTTGTATTCTATTATTCTAATAATTTATCAAATTTAATATAATGATCTGAAAATAGTTATATTTTGTTGTTTTTTCATCAAACCATTCAATGTTAAATAAATAAAAAATCGATACTTATTATTTAAATTATCATTTCTGATTATCGGATTATCATGAGCATAAAAAAAAGTTTAAAAGACATAATAGATACTGAATATGGGGCGATGAATTTGGAAGAAATCTCATCTCCGTGGCCGTCGCAGGGAAAATTTCATGACTTTCTTTATAGAATGTATAATGATAGTACAGTTCATTCGAGAATTAAGGTGTTGGATACTCTAGGAAAAACCCGCGCGCCCAGGTATGACGTTTATGCTAAAGGAGTGAAATATTTTGTTGTTATACCGCGATATATTTCAGTCATTGACACTGAATATACGAAGGCTTTTTTAATCGGAAGAAGCTCAAAGTGTGGCAGATATCTTGTAATTAAGGAAATACAAATTAATAAAGAAAAAGGTTTGTTTTTTTAACTCATTTAACCAGCGGCTGTGATTGAAGATAAATAAGGAAACATTTGCGAACATTTTTAATTTATAAATAAAAATTGATTCTTTTTTATAAATTATTATACTTACATCAATAATAGTCTAAAATAAAATGTCTTATCTAAATGAGAATATAATAAAAAATACAAATGAAAAAATTACAAAAAAAGATTTTGATATTAATCCTGAACGTTCTATTAACACAGATGATTATGATCATGATTTATATTATGCATTTTTAATAAATAATAAAATAAAAATTATTTGCTATGGCGAGTCATATGGTTTAGAATGTGTCTATCAGAATTTTCTTTATAGAACAGATGATGATATAATATATACTTTTTGCGTAAAATTTAATATAAAAGATGATGATTACGAAATTCAATGTTTGAAGGTTTTTTCCGATGTTTCTTACACTTCTGAGACACTTTCAGAAATAGATGACAAAACACATATGTCTGATAATGATGATGCAAGACGTTCTTTTGGTCTGGATGATAAGGTGATTGATCATTAAAATATTTCTATTTTTTCAAGTTTTTATATACGATAAATTATTTATAACTCTGGAAACAACTTTATTTGTTTTTACTAATGAATATAAAGAAATTGCAAGAAAATCATTGATTGTCTATTTTATTTATTTATATATATAAAATAATTTATAAAAATTATATTGTTATTTTAATACTTTCTTTTTGTATTTAATAAAATTCTCCATTTTTATTAACTTGATGATCATATATAATTATCTTTTTTTCTTGATCTAAATCAAGCCAAAAAGGACTTACATTTTTTTTAATTGCATTTAAATAAGATTCAGATGGTTCTTTTAACCATTGATCATCATTTTTAATGTATGCTATACATTTAATATCATTATGATTTTCATCTTTTACAATCAAATCTTTTCGATAATAAATATTATTTACTCGACCAAATGGTGTTGCATCTTTTGTTGCACCTTCAAATTTATCAAGTTTAATTAATTCATTTTCATTTAATAAGACAATTGAACCTTTTGTTAAATAATTTTCATTAACTTTTTTTAATGAAGCTACACCACCATTCCATTTTTTACTATATCCTGCAAAAATACGTATATATCCAGGTAAATATGCTTTTTTTGCTTCCAAATATGGATTTGATACACGTTCTTTAAGTTGTTCTACTGAATTTGAACCATAACAAAATAAATAAGTTTCTTTATTTTCATCATTATATATATTATTTTTCTGAATGTTATTTAGTTGTTCAAAAACAATGGTATTAAGTGTAAAACTAAGTTGCTTCTCTAATTGTGAATTGAGAATATTCATATTTATTTATAATACAAAAAAAAAAATCAATTTTTATATAGATTTTACTTCTTTTTGTAAAAGATTATACAGCTCTTCATTGATTTTAGGTTTTCTTTTTAATTGAATATGTTGAAGATAATACATATTCAATACTTCATTAAACTTTACATAATGTAATTTATATAATTCAATATGTTTTGTTTTTTCATCTAAATATGATTGAATTGATTTTTGTAAACATTCAATAAAAAATAAATCTTCATATTTATTACCAAGTCTGTAAATTTGATATATCCTTTCAAGACCAGATAGTAAATTAATTTTTTTATTTTTCTCAAATTCTTGAAGTTGTTTTTGGCGTTCAAATTCAATAGATGCTTCTAAAGCATTTTTTAAATCATCATCTATATTTTCATTGATATATGTGTTACATAATACATCACTATAAGGTTTATCCGGGGGTCGAACATCATCCAAAAAATCCATGTTTCTAATATTTATTTATTAATAAAATTTAAATCAATTTTTATTAAAAAAATATAAAAAATATAAAAAATATAAAATATATAAATAATGAATATTACTCTTCAAGTTTTAAAATATAGTTTTTAGCAACATTTTCTTCTTGATAACATGTTGAACCAACTAATAAAAACCTACCTTTTGAATTAGTTATTATATTTATATTTCGAACACCGTCATCTGGTAATTTTGGTTTTGATTCCTTAAAACCATTTGATGTTATTTTTTTAATAATATTTTGTTTATCATCTTTTTGGATTGAAAATACATCAAAATAAAATTCTTTATCTTTATAATTTATAGGAGTAGTAATATCACTACTAAATAATAATTCTGTAATAAGTATTTTATTTTTTTCATCTAAATTTAATAAAAAGCTATATATAGGAGGTATATTTTTAAATAAAATTAATAGTGAAGAGTATAATAAACTTCTTATGTCAAGTGTTCCATAATATGTTTTATTATTTTTTGGTTCGTTACATGAAGCCCATGTATATACATTAGAAAAATTATCATAACCATTTGTTGTATCAGATATATTAATAGTATTTTTAGGAGGATCCCCAATTAATGTGTAAATAGATGGTAATTTTTTTTTAAATAAGTCTTTTTTTTTTATCTTGAATAATCGTGTTCCATCTATATCTAAATTAGAAACAATATATTTTAATAATTTTAATATGTTAAATTCAAATTCTACAAATAATAATATTAATTTCTCTTGGTTAATATTTGGAACTAATGAAAGTCCTTGATAAACAAAATCTGATAATGAATAAATTAAAATTTCATCTTTTAAAGATTCTACTTGAAATAGTGATAAACTATTTATACTAAATCCATTTGGATATTTTTCATTTCCTATTAAAGAATGCACAATTTTTTTATTTATACTATTATTTGATGGTAATAAACCACTTATTTTTTGATAAAATAAACGACCACGTGTATTAAAACCTGATAATTTTGTACTATCTCGACTTATTTGAGGTATTGTAATATAAATATTTTCTTTATCAATAGTGAAATCCCATAATGAACCAAATATATTTTTACCATTATTTAATAAATAAATTTTAGTAATATTTTTTTGAACTTCAAATTCTTTATCAATATATGATTTCCAAATTGCATTTATAAATGATGGTTTTAATACTCCTGATTGTGTATCATTTTGAAAACCAAAATAAATTAAATCATATTTATTATTTTTATATCTATTAATTTTTCTTATTGAATTACCTTCATCTTCAAATGTTGCTAAAATAGTCACTATATTTTTTATAAAATCCCATTTAATAAGTTGTGTAGTTTGAATAGGGGATCTTGGGTCTGGATAAAAAAAAGTTCCAATTAATACATAAGGGTTTTCATTATCATCAATTGTAAGACAACTTCTAATTCCTTGTACAGGTAAAGTTAATTTTTTAAAAGGTTCTTC
>JGI10211J34971_10001367_pt1 | contig 20206 bp, 20 predicted proteins | sample Etolagsediment_FD_34971 | JGI IMG/M metagenome (IMG submission 34971)
GGAGTTTTCAAGTCGGTAACGGGCAAAAATCGTTATATTTTGTTCTAAAATAGAAGGTTACAGGGATTTATTTTTTCAACAGTTGGACACCAGTGAGCTCTAATCAATGATTTAATGAAGCTATCTGCAAGATCAGGAAAGCTCGTCACTATCCACATCCAGAACCCCAGAAACAGCAGCTTCTTCATAATTGACGCCAATTGCTCCCCGCCACTCAATGCCCACCATAGCCCCAGAAAAATCAGTTCTATTGAAAGCAAAACACCAATCAACCAGTTGATTGAAGGCAATAAATTCGACCATCCAGCCCCAAAGGCATCAACAAAAACACCTAATGCCTCTGTCAGTACGCCTGTTTCCATTTCTCAAGAGATTATTTTTTTATTGAAGGCATAGTCTTATATATTGGCTTTGCCTCAACATCAACCTCACCATATCCATCGAGCATTGCATCTATTTCAGCTTTTTCCCTCTTGCTATAAGAATCACCAGCACACCCAAAACAACAAGATGCAATAACCAACGTCATAAATATTCGATACACGCTTTTCATCTTAAATGGTTTTATTTTTTTATACTTGGCATCGTATGATATAATGGTTCCGGTTGATCATCAACGACACCGTATTGAAACAACATTTCTTCATGAAGCCGTCTTTCCGCCTCCCTCTCCTCCGCTGATATAGCCATCCTTGTCGCATGTGCTCTTTCGCTGGCAGCTATTGTGGTAGTCAGATCGGAGAGCTGGGCTGACATGACGCCAAGCATCTGGTTCTGGGCCTGGAGCTGCCTGACGTCACCGTCTGCTGCTTCTGAACGCTGGAGTATTTCGGCAACTTCAGCATTGTATTCTTCAGTACGTGAGAGAACGGACTGCGCTTCCATGGCTTTGCGGGAACTTGCCCGAAGTTCTTCATTCCACTGGTGCGAATAGTGCCGGTAACGCTCCGAATCTTCAGCCGACCATGCGCCATCTTCCGGAAAAATCTCACTGTATTGGCCATCGATACGTTCAAGGTTGAAACTCACGGTCTCAAGGTCCTGCAACAGCCTCGATACCTCGTAACGATTTTTTGCCATTACCCGCTGTATGTTGTCATAACTTGAGGTATCAAAACGTTCAAGAGCCTGCAACTGGGCATCATACTGGCGCAACTGGTTTTGAATCTGTTCAGCCTGGTGAATGACATCCTGAACCATTTGCATCGATGTTATCGTATTTCTGGTCAGGTTTGCCGCATCCACAACAGGTATGGCTGCCTGAAGCGTTTCGCCTGCACTGATCCCGGATACTACAAGGATCATGCAAACTGATCTCATTCTCCAAAGTGTTCCTCTCATCTGGTCTGCATTTCTGTACGTCCTTTAAGCCGTATTCTTTGCAGCAGTTCTGCCGCCCATGTCAACCCTTTTTGCCGGAACAACGCCTCCCCATACTCCTCTTTCGGGACTGTTGCAACCATGGTATCCATTGCCTGGTGGGCTTCCGGCCCCGACATTCCAACCAGGGCCAATGCGGCAGCTCCCATATCCAGTGAAAACATTCTTCTTCCGTAAGGGGATCTGTAATAGTAATCGTGTTTCTTGCGCGCATGCGATAATAACCGCACCTCGGTTTCGGTCAATCCGAAATTCTGGTATGCTGCGTTCATTGCGGGCGTCAGTGCCTCCTCGTCAGGCAGGAATATCTTGGTATGACATGCGGAAAGAATAGTTGCCATAATTGGGGAGTCAGCGGCATCGGCCACTTCCTGGGTGGCAAAAACCACAGCAACATTTTTCTTGCGTAATGTCTTCAACCAGTTCTGGAGCTGCCCGACAAAGACAGGGTGCTGCAGGAACAACCAGGCCTCATCTATAACCAGCAATACAGGACTGCCATCGAACTGGCGCTCCACCCTGTGGAACATGTAATACAATGCCGGTATAAGCGCCTCTTGGGGCAATGCCATCAAGGCATTCATCTCGATCATCAACCATGCCGAATTCCCCATCGCCTCAGCATCCGCATCGAAAAGCTGCCCGTAATTACCCTGGAGGGTATAAGGACGGATGGCATCACGAATTTCCCTCGACTGTACAAGATCTGAAAACACCGTCATGGTGCGATGAGCCGATTCACTTCCCGAAAGATGCCTGAGAGCCGTATCAATTTCCTTTTTCAGGGCTGGTGATGACTTCACACCCTGTTCCTCAAGCAACAGCGACATAAACCCAGCAGCCCAGATCCTCTCGCTTTCCCGATCAATGTCCGACAATGGCTGAAAAGCGAGCGGCGCATTTTCCCCTCCGGGCTCATAATAAGCACCTCCCACTGCCAGAGTTGCCGCCCTGGCAGAACGGTCTTTATCAAAAATCACCACGCGAGCCCCGGGATAGCGAAGCCACTGGAGCTCCAGCAGAATGAGTAAGGTTGATTTCCCTGATCCGGTTGGGCCTACCACAAGAGTATGTCCCACGTCTCCGACATGCAGGTTCAGGCGGAATGGTGTGCTACCGGTTGTGGAGCACATAACATGAGGCACTCCGCAACCGGTTGTTTTCAGCATATGCTCATTATCGGCTTTTCCCGCCCAGATTGCCGACAGAGGCATCATGTGAGCAAGGTTCAGGGTATTGATCAGAGGGCGGCGCACATTGGCATAGACATGACCAGGCAAGCTTCCTAACCAGGCCTCCTTGCTGTTGAGGGTTTCGTCTTTTACGACAAATCCCCTGTTTTGAATAACCTGTTTTACCATCCTTATACGCCGCATCGCTTCTTCCAGATCGGTGTGCGATACGGTAACCGTGCAGGTCAGATACCCATATGAAACCATATCCTGCCCCAACTCCTGTAGCCCGGCATCGGCATCAGCCGCCTTGTTGGCTGCATCACTGTCAAGCAATGAAGACTCCTGCCCTGCAGCCTCTTCCTTGAGAAGGGTAAACAGTGTCTTGCGCTTCTGCCACCAGCGTTTCCTGTACTTTTCAAGTTCACGCTTGGCATCTTCTTTATCGAGACAGATATACCGGCACACCCACCTGTATTCCAGCGGAAGGTGGTTCAGATCATCAAGCATACCTGGAAGGGAAGTTGACGGAAAACCGGTAAACGTGCACGTTGGGATAAAATGATCGCCAAGCATCGGAATATCCCCATTGGTAAACGGCCGATCGGGAATGAGTGCGTCCAGGTATATCGGCATCTCAGGTGCAGCGACAGGATGGCGACTGGTCGATACCGTAGAGTGCAGGTAACTGAGGGTTTCATCGTCATCCAGTTCATGCACATCCTCAAAGACACTCTCCATGATATCCATGATCTCCCTGACACCCTTGATAAAAAAATCCAGGTCTCGCTCGTTTGCATCACCTTCATTTTCATTCGCAGGCTCATCGTAAAAAACACCCCTGAGACGACCTGACTGACTGGAGGGCAACTGCCAGGTAAACGTCATGTAGTAGGACGATTCATAGTGCGCAGTAACTGAAGAAAACTGCTCTTTGCGCTCCATATCCAGAAGCCATGCCACCGGTGACTGCCACGAGGAGGCAGGATATCCNGAGCATGAAAAACGCTGGGCTTCAATAAACAGGGTCCAGCCGCTTCCCAAGCGTTTCAGGGCATTATTCAGCCTTGCCACGGAAGANGCCAGTTCGGAACCGGACGAACTCGAAAGATCAGGCCCCCTGAATCCCAGGGTTTTCTGAAAACAGGCATCTTTCTGGAGAACAACGCCTGGTGCGACCAATGCGGCCCATGGCAACAGGTCGGGAAGCCGTGAAGTTGGCTCCCTGTACTCTTTCAAGGATATCATGGGATATACGTTTTATCTCTATGGATCAAGCTGCTTGGGAGTTTTGAGCGCCCTGATGAATACCTCGAAAAAAAACGGGTCTCTTTTTGCCAGCAGGGAAAAGATGATATGGGCAACAGCCGCCACAGGCACAACCCAGATCTGATGTAGCCCAAAGCCTATTGCTGAAGCTGTTGTCCAGAGCAGAAAAGCCAATGTCCTTGGCACACCCGCTAATAGGATCACCTCGGTCAAAGCTTTGTGCAAAGGAACTTCATACCCATCTATCATACTGTAAGGCCTCCGCCGAATCCCATAAAATCAAGCCCCCAGCTAACTGCGTTATATGCTATGGCCAGGCCCATCACAACCCAGAGAGCTTTCCTCATCACACTCCCGCCATCAGAAAATGCGAGCCCCAGCCCGAGGGATACAATTGCCACTGCACCGATAACCCTGGAAACAGGACCGGTAAGAGAGTTGAGCAGCTGCTCGAGCGGCCCCTCCCATGGCATGGATGTCGAGGCAGCAAATGCCGTATTTGCCATCAATAGAAAAACAAACAGCATATATGTCCTTTTCATGAACATCTCCTTTACTTTGAGTTGTCGTTTATTACGGGGAGAACAAAGCATTGAATTGAGTATCAGGCTGTGGCTTCGTGCGGTTAACCGCTAGTTTCCGCCCTTGCCGGAACAAGTCTCCATTGGCCATGACTATCAAGGCCTTTTACACCCATGATGCCACTCACCCTCCTGCCGGCTGGATGATCCTGACTCCTGCTGATATGGACGCAAATATCTACAGCTTCAGCAATAAGTTCACGTGGTGCTGTGGGTACAACTTCCTGGGTCAACTGAGCCAAACGTTCGAGCATTGCTGCGGTATTGTTGGCATGTATAGTTGCGAGACCACCGGGATGGCCTGTATTCCAGGCTTTCAGCATATCGAGCGCCGCACCATCACGCACCTCGCCGACAATTATCCTGTCCGGCCTGAATCTAAGGGCATCCATGACTGCACGCTGATGCGAATAAACAAGGGGCTGTACGAGCACCTTTACCATATTCTCGGCACGGCACTGAAGTTCAGGATTATCCTCAATGATATAGATCCGGTCGCCTGTGCGGGCCACAACATCAAGCAGGGCATTTGCCAGGGTTGTCTTTCCCGACCCGGTCCCTCCACCTATCAGAATATTTTTCCCATCCCTGACACAACTTTCAAGAAAATCTGCGTCTTCAGAACTCATAATCCCTTTACAGACATAATCAAGAGAGGGTAAATACCGTACAAGGTGGTTTTCGGAGTGAGAACACTGGGGATGCCACAATCGGGGGGACAGATGCCTGCAACCGGGCATTCCAACCCGGCAGGGTAGCTGCCAGCGCTGGCTTGTACTCATTCACCTCGGTATTGAATGCCGCAGCAGTCAGCCGTATCATGCGCCCGACTTCTTCTGCATTCATGCTGACATCGGTTTTATACATCCCCACACCAGCTTCATCAACCCAGATATTCCCATCCGGGTTAAGCATTATTTCAAGTATTGATTCCTTTTCAAGGAAACTGAGGATTGGCTGGACAGCATTTCTAAGCGTAGCTGAACGCCTGGCTACTGAGACATCTATCATCTGCTATCAATGGGGAGTTGGGGAGCAATCGCCCTGGATACACTTACTATCTAATATCTGTATACATGTAATATTTACCTAATAAAAAACGAAAAATCAATTAGTAAACCAGCACAAATTCATACCTGTACTTAAAACAGAACAAGGGGTATCGCCTCCCCAAGAATCAGTTCCGGCCGAACAGGTCCAAAATATCGTGAATCAAAACTCCGTTCCTTCCCTGGTGCAGCAAGGATATAACCGTTAACAGAACATGCATCATAAACATACGCAGGCAGCTTGCCCCCCTGCGAATCGTACTTGTGCACAGGTCCGAAATCTGTGTCATTGACAACAAATTGTCCTTTTCGCACCCTTGCTGTATCACCCGGTATACCGACAATTGTCTTGATAAACAAACCATCCTCTTTAAGCCATTGGCGAGAGACAACCAGCGCCCTGACATGTTCAGGCACCTCGCATACGACAAGCTGTCCTTTATGGTATACACGCCCTGGCCTTACCAGGTAAAATCCGTGAGGTAAGCTGTCTGTAGCGTTGTAGATGACGGGTGGATAGGGTAGGCTGCGGAGGAACAGAACCAGGATGATGAGGAAGGCTATACTTGACAGAAGTGGGAAAAAAGGGCGCATCTGGCACAGATAACTACAGCCACCCGCAGGCTCTGAGGAATCAGGGCATACTGGTGGCTCTGTTGAGGAGCTGTCTACTGGTTCAGTTCACGATTCTTTCTGCTACCGAGTCGTTTTTCTTGGACGGAGTTGTGTAGTTCCACTTGACAGTCTGAACGTAAGCGCCATCATAGCTATGAAGATGGAGCTGATAGGTTCGCTTGTCGGTAACGATCTCCATCATCGATGTTATACCGGAATATTTGGCGGTCAGCAGAATATGCTGATGCTCCATATCTGGTTTGGCACAATTTTTCATAATGAAGGACCAGTTATCTGTATCCCGAATGTACGGGGCACCCATCACTTTCTCCCCTTCCTGCAGGCGAATATCGGTCACAATGCCTGGCGAGGCAAAGATATTGAAGACCTCCTTCTCCTTGAAGTCATAGTGCATGACCGAATAGGTTCCATCCGGTATCTGCAGAACTGTATCCTGGCAATCTTCACTGTTTTCCGCTGCATCTACATGGCCTGCTGGTACCGCGGTTGCGAAGGTCAGTGCACCTCCAACAAGTACCCATAAACAGGTAGCATAGCCTGCTTTTTTCATTCCCCCCTCCTGAAAGAAACCAAGCTTTATATAAAAAACACTTACTATCTATATAAATGATAATACCAACACATACAACACTTTATAGTATACATCACACGTTAAAAACACAGCTCATATGCATCGGGCATACCAGGCATCATCGACCCCGGTACTGCTCCTCGTAGTAGTGCTGATAGGCTCCAGAAGTAACCCGTTCAAGCCATTCCGGGTTTTCGAGATACCAGTCGACTGTTTTTTCAAGTCCTTCCTCGAACTGGAGAGAAGGGGTCCAGCCGAGCTCCCGCTGGAGTTTGCCTGAATCGATAGCATAGCGCAGATCGTGACCTGCCCGATCGGTGACGTAGGTGATGAGTTCTGCCGACTCACCTTCCTTCCGGCCGAGTTTGCGATCCATGATGCTGCAGAGCAGGCGGATGAGATCTATGTTCTTCCATTCATTGTGACCGCCGATGTTATAGGTTTCACCATGCTTCGCGTTGTGGTAAATCACATCGATAGCCGAGGCGTGGTCGACCACCCAGAGCCAGTCACGCACGTTCTCACCTTTACCGTAAACAGGAAGCGGTTTGCGGTTACGGATATTGTTGATGAACAGCGGTATGAGCTTTTCGGGGAACTGGTAGGAGCCGTAGTTATTGGAGCAGTTGCTGATAACGGCCGGCAGACCGTAGGTATCGTAGTAGGCTCGGACAAAGTGGTCAGAGGAAGCCTTTGAGGCAGAATAGGGGCTATGGGGATCGTAGGGAGTCTCTTCGGTAAAGATACCTGTACCCTGCTCGAGGGTGCCGTAAACTTCGTCAGTGGAGATATGGTAGAACAGTTTCCCCTCATATGCTCCGTTCCAGGCGGCACGGGCGGCATTGAGCAGGTTGACTGTCCCCACTACGTTGGTCATGACAAACTCGGTAGGGTTCGATATGGAGCGGTCGACATGCGATTCTGCTGCAAGATGGATAACACCGTCGAACCTACCTTCCTCAAACAGCTCGTGGATGGCACCAGCATCTGTGATATCTGCCTTGACGAACCTGTAGTTCGGCTTCGATGCAATATCACGCAGATTCTCGAGATTCCCTGCATAGGTCAGGGCGTCCAGGTTGGTGATTCGGTAGTCCGGATAACGATTGACAAAATGCCGCACAACGTGGGAACCGATAAACCCGGCGCCACCGGTAATGAGGATATGCATGATAGTAGTTCTGTTAGGGTTGCTGTTCAATGGCGATCATCTGCTCCAGGCTTTCGTACCAGTGAGGAATCTCGAGCTGCCAGTCCCGCTTGATAGCGGACTTGTTGAGTACACTGTAATGTGGGCGCCTGGTCGGGGTAGGATACTCACTGCTCTCAATAGGGTATACCCGGCAGTCCCTCCCGGCTATGCGTAGCGCCATCAGGGCAAAATCATACCAAGAGCATACGCCTTCATTGGAAAAATGATACGTGGCGCCATAGCGTCTGCCGGGTTCTACACGGTCAATAATGGTCATGATGGCCCGGGCAAGATCCCTGGCATAGGTAGGAGTGCCGACCTGGTCAAAGACAACGTTCAGGCGATCTCGTTCCGCACCCAGCCGCAGCATAGTCTTGACAAAGTTGCTGCCGTAATTCGAGTAGAGCCAGGACGTTCTGACAATCATATATGAAGGTGAAATCCTGCGTATGGCCTCTTCCCCTTCCCATTTCGAACGTCCATAGACACCAAGCGGTCGTGGAGAAGTCTCTTCGGTATACGGTATGGATGAGGTCCCGTCGAAAACGTAATCTGTCGACACATGCATAAAGAGCGCTCCTCGCTCACGGGCAACTTCGGCGATAGAGGCCGGCCCGGCAGCGTTGACCTGGAATGCCAACTGTTCCTCTTCCTCGGCACGGTCTACAGCGGTATATGCCGCACAGTTGACGATGACGTCAACTGCATGACGATCACAGACTACCTTGAGTGCATGAGTATCGGTGATATCAAGGTCGGGAAGGTCATAACACCAGAGCGTATGCCCGGAGTAGTCACCTGCCATTGCCTGAAGCTCGGAGCCGAGCTGTCCCCTGCTACCCGTAACCAGAATGTTCATCTTGTTCCTCCTTTATCAAGTTCGAGTGGCTCAATCTCGTCCAGGAGCGGCTGCCCGGCATCTTTTTCCGAAAGCTCGACGTCATGCAGCCCTACTGTCCAGTCAATACCGAGAGCCGGATCGTTCCAGCGAACACCTGCATCATGATCAGGTGCATAGTAATTATCGCATTTATAGGAAAATACTGCCTGGCCTGAAAGTACGACGAACCCATGGGCAAACCCGCGAGGCACCCACATCATGTTTTTCATCTCACTGTCGAGTACCTGCGTCACATGCTTGCCGAATGTCGGGGATCCTTTACGTATATCGACGGCAACATCGAGCACGCTGCCGGATATGACACGGACAAGCTTCCCCTGGGTGAAGGGCGGCTTCTGGTAGTGGAGTCCCCGCAAGACGCCATAGTGAGATTTTGATTCGTTATCCTGCACAAACTCTACCTTTCCGGCATGGGCCTCAAAGATATCCTTACGGAAGGTTTCCAGAAAGTAGCCCCTGCTGTCGCCAAACACTCTTGGCTGGAAGACGACTACATCAGGAATCGCTGTCGGAGTACACTGCATCGGGTATGTTACTGCTAGTGGTTAGAGAGTTTCATAAGGCCTCTCGAGCAGCCCCATAAGGTAACTGCCGTACTGGCTTTTCATCATGGGCTTTGCAAGTTCCTGCAACTCCGTATCACCAATCCAGCCCTGGCGCCAGGCGATCTCTTCAGGACATGCAACCTTCAGTCCCTGGCGTTTTTCGACCGTTTCAATAAAATTTCCTGCTTCCTGATAGGAATCATGCGTACCGGTATCGAGCCAGGCGAAACCGCGTCCCATGATTGACATTTTCAGCTGTCGACGTTTGAGGAACTCTTCGTTAACCGAGGTGATTTCGAGCTCACCCCTGTCCGAAGGCCTGACATGACGGGCTACATTGACAACATCATTGGTATAAAAATAGAGCCCGACAACGGCGTAGTTGGAGCGAGGCTGCCGAGGCTTCTCCTCTATTGAAAGCACCTGTCCCTCCGCGTCAAACTCCGCAACACCATACCGCTCGGGATCATTGACATAGTAACCGAAAATAGTTGCCATACGCTTCTCGGCAACAGTCCGGACAGCCTCCTGGAGCATCCCGGTAAACCCGTAGCCAAAGAAGATATTGTCACCGAGTATAAGCGCCACATCATCATCTCCGATAAACTCCTCGCCTAACAGGAAGGCCTGAGCAAGACCGTCGGGAGATGGCTGCTCGACATAGGATATGCTGAGCCCCCATTCACTGCCATCACCAAGCATCCTTCTGAACTGGGGAAGGTCGAGGGGGGTTGAAATAACCAGGACCTCCCTGATACCTGCAAGCATCAGCGTACTGAGAGGGTAGTAGATCATGGGCTTGTCATAGATCGGCAGGAGCTGCTTGGATACAGCCCTGGTAGCAGGATAAAGCCTGGTACCGGAACCACCGGCAAGTATGATACCTTTCATGAATGGTATGGGTAGATCGTGTGAACAAAAAACATTCAACGCCCGTAACGGTCGTCGTACCTGACAATATCATCTTCTCCAAGGTAACTCCCGGTCTGCACCTCGATAAGCTCCAATGGAATTTTTCCGGGATTTTCAAGCCTGTGAAGGGTTCCATGGGGAATATAGGTCGACTGGTCTTCACTGAGCAGCATGTCGTCATTTCCATTCCTGATCACTGCACTTCCCCTGACAACGATCCAGTGTTCCGCCCTGTGGTAATGCTTCTGCAGGGAGAGTGCAGCTCCGGGGTTGACAACTATTCGCTTTACCTTGTATCGCTCAGCCTCCTCTATGGTTTCATAGGAACCCCATGGTCGAAACACCCGCTGATGCAGCAGGGTTTCGGGGCGCCCTGCAGCCTTGAGTTGCTCCACAATGGCTTTGACATCCTGTACACGGTCTTTTGCTGCCACAAGGACGGCATCGGCGGTTTCGACGACAACACAGTCATCAAGCCCTACAGCAGCTACAAGGCGACTCGACGCATGGAGGTAGCTGTCATGTACGTCATAGGCCAGCACATCTCCCTTCTTGACATTGCCAGCCTCGTCGCGCGGCGATACCTCCCATAGTGCCGACCAGGCACCCACATCGTTCCAGCCAGCATCGAAAGGAACAACCATGGCATTGCCTGTTTTCTCCATCACCGCGTAATCAATCGAGTTGGAAGGAGAAGCAGTGAATGCCTCTTCATCGAGCCGGAGGAAATCCAGGTCCCTCGTGGCCCCTCCAACTGCAGCCTCTGCAGCAATCCCTATCTCCGGATCGTGCCGGGCAAGCTCTTCCAGGTAATGATCTGCCCTGAACAGGAAAATACCACTGTTCCAGAAATAATCTCCACTGCTGATATACTCTTCCGCGGTTTCCCGGTCAGGCTTTTCCCTGAACTCCAGTACCTTGCGGGGCTGACCATGGTGGAATGGAACATCCCCGTCGCCAGCCGCCTTGATATAGCCGTAACCGGTCTCGGGACTGTCCGGAATTACCCCGAAGGTTACAAGGGCTCCCGATCGGGCGGCATCGAGCCCTGCTCCTACCGCGCGCACGAAGGCTTCAGGATTGCTGATAACATGATCCGCGGGAAGCACCAGCATGACCGCGCCTGGATGCTCCTTTTGTATCTGCATGGCGGCAGCCGCAGCCGCAGGAGCGGTGTTGCGCCCTACTGGCTCGAGGATAATGCCCCCAACATTTGCATGGACCTGCCTCAGCTGTTCGGCCACAAGAAAACGGTGTTCTTCATTGCAGACGCAATACATGGGCCCGGCATCGGCAATCCCCTGAAGGCGTGCAACCGTTTCCTGGAGCATCGTGCCTTCACCCACAAGCGAAAGCAGCTGTTTTGGATACATGGATCTCGAAAGTGGCCACAGGCGGGTACCCGAACCGCCACTGAGAATAACAGGGATGATCATGGCATGAGGTCTGTTTTCAGTTGACTTGGAGGACAGAGACAACAGTGTAATTAAGGGTAATTTGTTACATTGTGGCTTTAATTGCAAAACCTGTCTTCATATCACAACACCATCCGGAATCCCATGCCAGAAGAAACTCCACAGCACCGTCTGAACTTTGCACTGGTCAACATTTCAACAGACCAGCTCGACATCAATCCCGATATCTATGCAAAAGGGAAAGCAACGAAAATCAATGCCGGCCTGAATTTCGGGGCTGACAATGAACGGCGCCTCCTGAAGGTTATGCTCACCAACACGTTCTTCCATTCAGAGTCTGAAAAACCGCTCCCTGACGAAGCAGACAATCCGTTTATCAACATTACGCTCAGCTGCGTTTTCGCTATTGATCCCGAAAGCTGGGACATGCTCGCTGATACTGAAAAAAAGCAGGTTACACTGCCTCGAGACCTGGCGGGTCATTTTGCTTCGATCACCCAAAGTACCGCCCGGGGTGTCCTGCACAACCAGACTGAAAATACCGAGTTCAACCGTTTCATGATACCAGCAAACAACATAACCGATATCATTCCCGGCAACGTTACGATTGCATTCCGTACCAAGGACTGAACACAACAGGTGATCAGGATGCGATAAATGGGGGGTGGATCAGCTCTTCTTTGTTATAACGAAGTTCGCCCCCCCCATCCATGACTGTCAGAGACTTGCCTGTAGCGTTCAGCAGGGCGTGCCCCGCTGAAGTCTGCCACTCCATAGCTCCACCTCCGCAGATATACATTTCCGCGTCTCCTGCAGCTACTGCGGTATACCCAAGAGCTCCCTGACAGTGAACAACTTCCATACCGGGACGCTTCTCTTCAAGCTGAGCGAGAAAATCATCCAATGCCTCTCCTGCCTCCCCGCATCCATTGATGATACGATACCTCCCACCCTGCTCCTGCGGAATCAGCTGCCTGGCAACCGATGCAAGCGAAAAACCGCTTTCCACAGCCTCACGTATACCGTCAATATACCATGCGCCATATGACGGGGAGGTCAGGTACATGTCATCGAGCATGGGGGCGTAGACCACGCCAATCACAGGCGCGAAGGAATCCATAAGGGCAACGGTAACAGCAATGTCGCGATCATGGTTGAGGAACGCCCCTGGCCTGTCGAGGGGATCGACAAGCCAGCATGCATTCCAGGCCTTTCGATCACTATAGGGGGGAACAGCAAAACCACGCCCCAGAATTCCCGCCCCGTATGGGCGCAGATGTTCTGCAATAGCTGCACTTGCGAGCTGTTCGGCCTCTGTGACAGGTAGACCGTCATGCCTGAAGGAACTGACACGCAATGAATCGCTGCCGGATGCTTCCAGAAGTGACCGTCCCGCTTTCATAACTGCCTCGACTGCATATTTCAGCTCCGGACGTGAAAACATCATGACTCTATATTATGGAGGGTTATACTATTCACGGCCTTCAATATTACGCAATAATAACTCCTGACACAATAAAGCCTGACAGAATAATCAGTACTGCCGTCCAATCCGCCTCCGTACGTCAAGCCAGACATCTCTTCTCCCTTAAAAACCATGAAAAGCATGAGATATCGAAAAATCCGAAAACGATGGAAAACGATTTAGCACGAAATTGCGTACTTTGCTGTGAACGATGCACCTTAAGCTGCCACTACATGAACTCTTCTTACCCGGTATAACAGCAATGCCTGAAAAAACTGACTCCTCTTTTTCCCAGGACCCGATAAAAAAGGAACACTTTTATCTCACCCGCAGGGCAAGGGAAGCCTGCCCGACCGGAAATGGTGACCCACTATCATGTACAGCGGACAGCGCTTCGGCATACAGGCAAAGCGAAGAGACAGCGCATGCGCTAAGCAAGTGCATGAAAAAACATCTCGGAAAAGAAGCAAAACCACTGCTTCCCGCGCAGTTCCATGCCATGAAGCTGCTTCATGCTGCCTCGCATCTCATCATGAGCAGGCTTGTCATGAAACAACGACCTGACCTGATGCGCAGGGCCGAAGAACTCTCAGGCAGCGCCCTGGGCACAAAGGACCTGAAAAACTATGCCGCTGCATTTGTCAGCCATTTTCCGCCGTCTACACTTCTTGACAGGAAATGCAGCCCGGAAACGTTTGCCGAGTCAGCACATTTGCGCGAGACGGTCCTGGAAGAATCCTTCCTGGTCTGGCTCCAGAACCTGAACCCGGCCCTCGATCCGTTCAGCTTCCTGATAAGCGATGATGCGCTCAAGGAAAGCGCTGCATACCAGACCGTTACACGCACCATCATGCAGTCCCTCAGAGAGTTGGGCCCCATAGGGCCTGGCGGAAAAGACCCGGCTGAACTCCTGACCATGCCGATGCGGCACGCGCCTAATTCGCTCCTCGAGCAGTTGCGATTCATACGGATACACTGGGGAGAACTGCTGGCATCCACGCCACTCTGGGACCTCATCGATGAAGGCATTACGCACATAGAAGACGAAGACCGCTATCTTTTTTTCGAGGCGATCGGACGAAAAGGCATGCAACAACATGGAGGCTGGTTTGAAAAGCAGGCCCAGGTTCCGTCATTTACAGACCTTGGCGATGCTCCCGAGAACTATTCGGCAGATCTCGGCTGGATGCCGCGTGTGGTCATGCTGGCCAAAAGCACCTTCGTATGGCTCGACCAGCTCAGGAAAACCTATCATGCGCCAATCTACCGACTACAGGATATTCCCGACGCAGAACTTGAACAAATTGGTAAACGAGGCTTCAATACACTCTGGCTCATAGGCTTATGGGAACGTAGCGAGGCCTCCATGAAAATCAAGCAGATGCAGGGCAATTCTGAGGCGAAAGCTTCTGCATATGCCCTGGACAGGTACAATATTGCCGATGAGCTTGGGGGTTACGACGGCTACCTCAACCTGCGTGACAGGGCGGCACGGTTCGGTGTACGCCTTGCAAGTGACATGGTACCGAACCACACGGGCATGGATTCACGCCAGGTGATGGAGCGGCCCGACATGTTCATCCACACGCATCAGCCGCCATACCATAACTATACCTACAACGGACCGAACCTCAGCAGTGACCCCCGATACGGGATTTACCTCGAGGATGGTTACTGGGACAGGTCCGACGCTGCCGTCACCTTCAAGCGGGTTGATTTCGAAACAGGAGATACCCGGTATATCTACCATGGAAATGACGGGACCTCTATGCCATGGAACGATACAGCGCAGCTCGATTTCCTGAAAAAAGAGGTCCGGGAGGCTGTCATACAGGAGATCCTTCATGTCGCCAGGATGTTCCCGGTCATCCGCTTCGATGCCGCTATGGTGCTTGTCAAGAAACATATACAGCGCCTCTGGTACCCGATGCCAGGCCATAGCCCCGGCGTCCCCTCACGAGGCAACTATGCACTCGGTATGGAAGATTTCAACCGATTCATTCCAGAAGAGTTCTGGCGGGAAGTGGTTGACAGGATTCACCAGGAGGTTCCCGATACCCTGCTCCTTGCAGAAGCGTTCTGGATGCTGGAAGGGTACTTTGTAAGAACTCTTGGCATGCATCGCGTCTACAACAGTGCCTTCATGCATATGCTCAAGAAGGAGGATAATGCCAATTACCGCTACCTCATCAAGAACACGCTTGAATATGATGCCCAGATCCTCAAAAGGTATGTCAACTTCATGAACAACCCTGACGAGGATACTGCAATTGCACAGTTCGGAAAAGGAGACAAGTATTTCGGTGTCTGCGTCATGCTCAGCACCCTTCCGGGACTGCCGATGTTCGGACATGGCCAGGTAGAAGGATTCAGCGAGAAATACGGCATGGAGTACGCAAGAGCTTATCATGACGAACATCCAGACAGTGAACTGGTAGCACGACATGAACGCGAAATTTTCCCGCTGCTCAAGAAACGCTATCTTTTTGCAGAAGTCGAGAATTTCCACCTGTATGATGTCTACTCGGATTCCGGAAGCGTCAATGAAAACATTTTCTGCTATTCCAACCGGTACGACACTGAAAAAGCCTTAGTTGCCTACAACAACAGCTGGGAACATGCTGCAGGCTGGGCCAGGATGTCTGTAGGCTTCAAAACGGAAAACGGGATCGAACAACGGAGCTTGACTGAAGGACTTGGACTGAGCAATGAAAGCGGCAGGTATGTCATCTTTCGCGACCATCTTGGCGGACTTGAATATATCCGTTCGATCGACCAGCTCAGACATGAAGGACTCTACCTCGGACTTAACGGCTATGGCTACAATGTTTTCTTCGGCTTCAGAGAGGTTATCCCCACAAAACTTCGCCCATACGACAGGCTTTGCAGTGAATTGGAAGGGCGTGGCGTGACCTCGGTCGAAGAAGCGACACTGGAAATGAGCCTGGCCCCGCTGCATGAGCGTCTCAGGGAATTCTGTACCACCCAGAACCTGGAGCGACTCCTTGACATATCGTTGACGGCAAAAGACCAGGTGCTGCTGGTAGAAGAAGCACTTGAAGAGTTGCTGGCATATGTTACCGAAGAGATCGGTAATCTGATTGAACAAGGCGTGCTTGTTCCTGATGGAGCAGCTGAAGAGAGTGCCATACTCTTCTCGAGGGTACTGACATGTTCCGCAGAAATACGGTCAACGCATGGCGAAAGCACCCTGGCAGAAGGCCTGGGTGCACATGAGGAATTCTCTGCTGCAGCACTCATCTGGACCATGCTCAAGGCACTCCAGGAGATGATGGCAGACAATGGGCTGCTCGAGCGAAATATCATTGACGACCTGTTGCTGCAGAAGCCGCTCAAGGCCATATGTGCTACCAATGACAGCCTCACGAACTATGGGTGCGACCAGTTACCCCACCTGTTCTGCAGCATGCTTCAGCTGCCTTCCACAAAGGAAAGCAAACCAGCTCCTGCCGACGAGCTTCTCAAAAACCAGGTACAGCAGTCGGACGAGCATATGCAAAAATTGCTCCGGCTCGAAGAGATGCATAACAGGAAATGGTTCCGTCAGTCGGGACTGGAACGTCTCCTGGCGTGGGATGCAGCCATCATGATGGCCGGAATGGATAGCGGTTACGAGGATTCAGATCTTGAGCAGTGGGTGCTATCAGTGGATGAACTTTGCGAAAAAGCGTTTCTCGCAGGCTACAGCATAGAAAGCTTCATCAGCTAAAGGCTGGCTTCAGAACATCAATCCGGAACAGCGACGCCCGGGGGTTACCCGGGCGTTCTGCATTACTCTATCTGACTTCCAACCTTACCAGCCGTACTCGAGGTAGACACGGTAGGTTTCAATCAGCATGAAGGCAAGGACGACGAGACCAAAGATGGTGAACATCGGGCTCCGCTCTTCCCTGGATGCTTTCTTGTCGATAAACGGTACGAGTACCCAGACAATGCCGCCAACGGTAAAGAGGATAATGGCGAGCAGTTCACCGCCCTCGAATGCAAAATCCTTGAGAAGCTGGAACTGAGCCCAGAAATACCATTCTGGTTTGATTCCCTGAGGCGCTGCAGCAAGAGCATCTGCCTTGACACCAATCTCCCACGGGAACATGATCGCAAGATAGATAACGAGCGCAAAACCAATAAACCAGCCAATAGCGTCTTTTGCAAGGAAGGTCGGGAAGAACTTCTCGTACCCCTTGATAAGACCTGCTTCCTTGTAACCGATCGGAGCAGATGTGCCCAGAACCTGCACAAGCATGAGGTGTGCAGTGAGTACGAGCATCAGTATACCCGGGAGCAACACGACGTGCATAGCAAACATACGGGTAAGGGTTTCTGCACCAACCTCTTCGCCACCACGAAGGATCTGGACAATGATATCACCGCCAGGCATGACAAGCGGAACTTCGGTACCAATCTGGGTAGCGAAGAATGCCAGTTCGTTCCAGGGAAGGAGGTAACCGGTGAAACCGAAACCGAGGGTGAGAAGCAGAAGGACAAAACCGCTGACCCACATCATTTCACGTGGTTTACGGTAGGATTTCATGAAGAAGGTGCTGAACATGTGGATAAATGCCATAAGCACCATAAGGTTTGCCGACCAGGCGTGCACCTGGCGGATAAGCCAGCCATACGGCACCTCTGTCTGGATCATGACGAAACGGGCAAAGGCTTCAGCATCTGTCGGGCGATAATAGAGAAGAAGCAGAAGGCCTGTAACGACCTGGATCATGAAGAAGAACAGGGTAAGGCCACCGAAGTAATACCAGAAGGAAAGACGGTGCTGCGGCACCTCTTTTTTCTTCATGTAGTCGATGACCGGGTTCAGAACCGAGTAACGTTCCTGGACCCACTGGGTGATCCCGCTCATTTTGCTCTCCTTGAATGGATTGGCGTCTGCGCGCACTTCTGCAGGTTTATAGACGCCAGGCTTTGCAGAGGATGCTGCCGGTTTTGGTTTGGCAGGAGCTGCCTGCTTCGCTGCCGGCTTGGCCGGAGCTGCCGGTTTTGGCTTAGCCGGGGCCGGTTTGCCCGCCATAGCCTGGTTATTGTTCTCTTCAGCCATATGTAGTGACTCCCTTGGTTTACAAGTAGGTTAAACGTTAAGCTTTTGATATAACGAGATCATCGCCCTCGACCCTGACAGCGAACTGCGCCAGCGGGAGCGGCTGAGGACCGGAGATAATTTCACCATTCTCGGTGTAGCGTGCACCATGACAGGCGCAGTAGATAAGATCCTCGTCGGCTTTCCACTGCACGAGACATCCGAGATGCGTGCACACAGCGCTTACAGCAGTCAGGCTTCCGGCTTTATTGACAATGATGACCTTATCCTTGTTGAACTGGTAGATCTTGCCGCTATCCGGAGGCACTTCCGACGCCTTGCCAACGACCAATTCATCAACCTCTGCAACTTCCTTGGCGGCAGGAGGCATAATAAACTTGACAACCGGGTAAAGGGTGCTGGCGGCGACTACCGCGCCAATACCGCCAACCACCTTACCAAGAAAACTGCGGCGTTCGAAGTCAACACCGGACATCGATGCCTCACGGGCCTTGCCGGCAGGTACGGCTCCGGTGGACGAACCGGCTCCCCCCTCAAGCGATTCCAACCTGGAAGGACTTTTAAAATTACCTGTTTGTGCCATTACGATCTATCTCCTTGTTAAATGACTAGTGTTATCTGATCAAATAGATTTCACCGACTTCCGGGCGGCTCAAACCTTGCAGCCATCCAGTCGAGGGGCGGCTGAAAGCGTAAAAATGACAACGCGAACGCCTTTCAGGTTTCCCCGCAAATAAGAATTTTAAGGTAAAACTTTTTACGGTTTAAACCAATTCCACCAGGTCTTAAAGAAATTATACCCACTATACATGAAGGATGCTATCCCGGACCGTAAAATCCTGCTTTTGGTAAAAAAGCGCATAACCGCAGAGAGCTGTCGTCCCGGCTTCAGAAACTCTGAAATACCCTTGAGCTCGTCAGAGATGCCGTTACCAGTCTGTAACGACACCTGCGCCCTGAAACGCAGGTAGAAAGGTCCAGAATCCATTACATCCCGTTGCTGCATATCTACAAGAAGGTCCCCTTCGCCAAATTTGAGCTGGCGACTGTGCCACGGAGCAAACACCCCCCATGCATGACCCGATTCCTCTACTTTGAGCCGGTCGAATACCCTGTACCGGCCTGTTTCGGTTTCATGAAGAATGCAAAGCCCAAGGGAGGGGCAGGATTTTTCCCGGAAATAGATCAAGTAGTAGACAAGATAGTGACGCTGTGAATAGGCCCTTCCCCAATACCATCGATCGATGTACTCATGTACGGGCATGGCGCCAAGGTTGTGATCGTGGTAACCGCGGGCATCGAGGGAAATCCTGCGCTCCCGGTTCTTCAGGGTATCATGAATGGTAACACTTCCTGTAACAGCAGCGCTGGGCACGGTAAGCAGCCACTGGTGGTTGGCGCCAGCCCCATTCCGGTCATCCTGCCGTTCATACCCGAACCGCTCGATAGCATCGAACCGGATACTGGCAGAAACCCGCTGTCGGCGTGCAGGAAAATCAAATTCAACCTTAAGCAGGTACGCATCAGCCTCTGGATCGTACTGGAAACTGTTCTGTTCGAATGAAGCCGATATCCCCGACGAAGCATCCGAGAACCTGCCCTGAGCCCCTTCGGTAATGAAATTGACGGTTTCACGCCTGCCATCGTACAACTGGAAACTGAATCCGGAGTAATCCGATGCAAACGGAGGATCCTGCCGACGCCCCTGCTGCCAGTCCAGATAATGCTGCATGTAATAAGGCGAGAAGGCAAACCCCGCAAACCATATACATACAACCGATATCCCCTGGGCATCGTCCTCTGCGTCGAAATACCACCACTCATAGGAACCAGGCTCCCTGAGGTCATGCCAACAGTCCTGTGAAGCGTCAGTGGAAATGTTCATACAGCAGGCGAGAAAATATTACATGCTCATGCAGGCTTGAAGGGCAAAGCCCATTCGCCTCTGTCTTTGCAGGATATTCTGATATGGAATGCTTGAAGAAATCCCGTGAGGTAGGCATAATGAATGCGTCATGCGGAATCACCATGGTGGACAGAGAGGGAA
>JGI10211J34971_10001368_pt1 | contig 20202 bp, 3 predicted proteins | sample Etolagsediment_FD_34971 | JGI IMG/M metagenome (IMG submission 34971)
ACAGTGGTGCACATGATTGACTATCTGAATAAACAACTAATTTTTCTGATGTAAATTCAAATCATTCATCTGTTTTATATTTACTTCATATATAATTTGATGATAAATTATTATATCAACTATATACTAGATTTTGATTATCTAATATAGTTTTTAAATCTGTTGTTGTCTCTCATTCTCATGAGATTATTGATAACTGATAATATTTCACATAATCATCCTGTTTCTGTTTTAAGTGTTTGTCAGTTGTAATTTCATTTAACTATTGCTATTGCTACTGTATCTCCAGCATTTGTTTGATTCAATAATATATTTTCATTTAATACTAACTCATTTCATTCCATTAATCAGGCTAACTGATATTCTTGTTTTGTTTTTGTAACTGAGTATGTATATTCTTTGTTAGTTAGTGGATCAGTTGGTATTTTATCTAATCTATCTACATTATTTTTAGTAGCTTCTCAGAATATTCATTGAGTCCACACTATTGATCATGAATATAATACTTCGAATCAATCTGTTGTATCAGGATATTTTCATGAATCTAAATGAAATAGTTCAAGTGAAGTTTTCATTGCTGATAAATCAGAGATTCTTGTAGAATCTCTTGCTGTTTTTGAATATCATTGTAATGATATGAAGGATATTGTTCATAAGATAGCTAGAATTGTGATCACTACTTGTATAAACTAGCTTAAAAATCCATATATTTCTTCACTTTTTCTGGGAAAAATGCATCAAATTGTCATAAAATTTGTCACCAATTTTGGACTTTTGATCACCACTTTTCTTCTATATTTCTTGTTGCTAGGAATAATAGTTTTTCTAGTGATTTTACTGTTGGAAATACACTTCTATTCTTTGTTACTTTCCTTAATTGTCTATTATATGATTCTATCGTATTTGTAGTATAGATTATTCTTCTAAGATGATGAGAATAAACAAAGTAAGTTGATAATTCTTCCCAGTTTTTTCTCCAACTTCTCACACTAATAGGGTAATCTTTCATCCATTTATCTTCTAGTTTATCTAGATTTTCTTCTGCTGTTTCTAGGTTTGGAGCTTGATAGATTTTCTTTAAATCTTTCATAAAATCTAATCTATCTTTATTGCTTATATAACTCATACTATATCTTATTTGATGGATTATACATCTTTGAATTTCTATATCTGGATAGATTACTTTTATTGCTTTTCAGAATCCTGCTAATCAATCTATACAAGCTATACAAACATCTTTCACTCATCTATTTGATATATTATTTACTACACTTTGCCAAAAACTAGCTGATTCGTTTTCTCATACATATAGTCATAGTACTTCTTTTTTTCATTGTTTACTTATTCACATCACTACATAGACTCACTTATTTTCTACTTTATGATTATCTCTTATTTTAAAGTGAATAGCATCTAGCCAGATTATTGGGTAAAAATCTTCTAAAGGTCTATTTTGCCATTCCTTTACTAAGGGTAATACTTTATCTGTTATTCTACTTACCATCTCATTTGATATATTTGCTCCATAGATATCAAAAATATGTTTTTTAATATCATTTGTTGTTAATCATAAGCCATACATATTTATTATTTTTGTTTCCATTTCATTCGTTTTTGTTTTATACTTCGGAAGTATTTTTGGATCAAAATCTCAGTTTCTGTCTCTTGGTACTTCTAGATTTTCATGTCAATTTCAGGTAAGTATTTTCTTTTTATATGTCCCGTTTCTGTTGTTTCAGCTATTATTTCATTTTGTAGAGTGCTTCTTATATCATAGATGTTCATCCATCTCTGCTTCCATCATTTCTTGGATTACTGGTCATATTAATCATCTTAATGTTGCTTGTGCATCTTCTATGCTTCAAGAATGTTTAGCTATTATTTTTACTGCTTCTAATTCTTCTTTACTAAAATTTTTCTTTTTCATTGTTGTTTTTTTAGGTTTTAAAATAGGTACTATTTTCATAGTACCTATTTTTTCATTTACACAATATTTCTAACACTCTCTTTTTTATTTTAATAATTTTTTAAAATCTACTTGCACAACGAACTAGATGACTATAGCTTTTAGCTCATTGTCCTAAATCTGTTCAATACCAATTTCCATACTTAGTAAATAATGCCCGTGCATAATATGTATGAGCTTCTGTAGAAGACCAATACCGAGCATCAGAAGTGTTAATTCCTCATATATAAGATCTTTGTAGATAAAATGTATTCATTTCATTTTTAGCTGGTACAAACCAATTTGATCATTTAGATCTACATAAACCAGCAGGATAAGATGTTGATGTGCTACATCAAGAAATCATTCAATTAGTATTTGTCACTCAATCAGTAGTATTGTTATTTGTCATAGGTAAATCTGTTCAATAACATCACCACATTTTAGAACCACTATCACCTGATGCAGCAACTAATATATAATTAGTCATTGTAATTCATGCTATTCTTGAATTTGCACCTCAAGGATAATCTGAAATATTACATCACAAGTAATTATTTATTTGTGCTTTTATTGTAGTTTTGTTTGCAACAGCTTGTGCATAAGTAATATATTGAGTCCAATTACATGTTGTCATAAAACTCCATTGAGCGTATAATGTAGTATTTCAAGTTAAAGTATAAGTTTTTGCACTACTTCTATCAGCATTATAATATTTAGTTCATCAACTTGTTGCACTAAAATATCAATTAAATACATATCATGTTTTTGTTGGTGCTGTTGTTAGAGTTGGCATTGCTAAATTATAAGTAGCAATAACACTTGTTGTTCATAGTGTTCAACCATTTGCATTTAATGTTACTGTATATGTTCCAACAGTCCATTGTGCATACAATGTTGTTGTTGATGTTAATGTATATGTTGTAGCACTAGTTTTATTTGAATTATAATACTTAGTTCATCAACTTGTTGCACTAAAATATCAATTAAAGGTATATCACGGTCTTGTTGGTGCTGTTGCTAGAGTTGGCATTGTTGATCAGTATGTAGCTACTACACTTGTAGTTCATAGACTTCATCAATTTGCGTTAAATGTTACTGTATAAGTACTAGCCGTCCGCTGTGCATAAAGAGTAGTATTTGCAGCTATATTCCAAGTATTTGCACTAGTTTTATCAGCATTATAATATTTAGTTCATCAACTTGTTGCACTATAATATCAATTAAATGTATATCATAATCTTGTAGGAGATGTAGCTAATGTTGGCATTGTTGATCAATATGTAGCTACTGCACTTGAAGTTCATATAGTTCATCAATTTGCACTAAATGTTACATTATATGTATTTACTGTCCATTGTGCATATAGTGTTGTACTTGTTGTTAAATCCCAATTATTAGCACTAGTTTTATTAGCATTATAATATTTAGTTCATCAACTTGTTGCACTATAATATCAATTAAATGTATATCATGTTCTTGTTGGTGCTGTTGCTAATGTTGGCATTGAAGCTCAATAAGTAGCTGAAACATTTGTTGTTCATAAACTTCATCAATTTGCATTAAGAGTTGCTATATATATCCTCGGAGCACTACAATTTACAGTCTCTCAAAAATTAATTCATTCACATTCCCAAGTATATTGATTTGTACCAGAAATTACTGCCGTTTTAGTTCATTCTTCACATAAATATGTACTTGGAGTACTAGATTTTGGAACATTATTTGAAGTTCAACAAACTCAATCTACTAATGCAAAAGAATCAGTATTATTTAATTGCTTTGTAGGTATATTTCCTCATAAATTATTATTTACAAAAGTTGTAGATAATAATATAACAGCATCTGTATCTGATGTATCTAAATTTACTATTCAGCTAATATTATCATTGTTCTCTATTATTGTTCATGAATAAGAAGTTTGTATATTTCTAACTAATCCTATCCTAGGTAATGGATCTTCTCAATATAATGGTAAACATTCTTTATCATCAGAGTAAACAACTAATTGTTTTGGCTCAAAATTAAATCACTCATCTGTTTTGTATTTACTTCAAACATAATTAGATGGTAAATTATTATATCAATTATATACTAATCTTTCACTATCTAATATTGTCTTTAAATCAGTTACTGTTTTTTCCTCTGAAGATATAATTGATGGTACAGATAACACTTCACAATTTCATCATGTTTGTGTTTTAATTATTTGTCAGTTGTAATTTCACGTAACTATTGCTGTTGCTATAGTTTCTCATGCATTTACTTTAGTATTTAAGGTATTTAATACCATATCACTATACTCCATTAATCATGCAAGTTGATATTCTTGTTTTGGGTTTGTTAATGAATATGTATATTCTTTTCCAGTTAAAGGATCTAGAGGAACTCTATCAAGTTTATCTACATTATTTGTAGTATCAGTTCAAAAAGTTCATTGATTCCATACAATTGCTCATGAATAAGCAACTCAAAATGTATCAGTTGGATTAGGATATTTTCATGAGTCTAAATGAAACAATTCGAGTGAAGTTTTCATCGCTGATAAATCAGAGATTCTTGTAGAATCTCTTGCTGTTTTTGAATATCATTGTAATGATATGAAGGATATTGTTCATAAGATAGCTAGAATTGTGATCACTACTTGTATAAACTAGCTTAAAAATCCATATATTTCTTCACTTTTTCTGGGAAAAATGCATCAAATTGTCATAAAATTTGTCACCAATTTTGGACTTTTGATCACCACTTTTCTTCTATATTTCTTGTTGCTAGGAATAATAGTTTTTCTAGTGATTTTACTGTTGGAAATACACTTCTATTCTTTGTTACTTTCCTTAATTGTCTATTATATGATTCTATCGTATTTGTAGTATAGATTATTCTTCTAAGATGATGAGAATAAACAAAGTAAGTTGATAATTCTTCCCAGTTTTTTCTCCAACTTCTCACACTAATAGGGTAATCTTTCATCCATTTATCTTCTAGTTTATCTAGATTTTCTTCTGCTGTTTCTAGGTTTGGAGCTTGATAGATTTTCTTTAAATCTTTCATAAAATCTAATCTATCTTTATTGCTTATATAACTCATACTATATCTTATTTGATGGATTATACATCTTTGAATTTCTATATCTGGATAGATTACTTTTATTGCTTTTCAGAATCCTGCTAATCAATCTATACAAGCTATACAAACATCTTTCACTCATCTATTTGATATATTATTTACTACACTTTGCCAAAAACTAGCTGATTCGTTTTCTCATACATATAGTCATAGTACTTCTTTTTTTCATTGTTTACTTATTCACATCACTACATAGACTCACTTATTTTCTACTTTATGATTATCTCTTATTTTAAAGTGAATAGCATCTAGCCAGATTATTGGGTAAAAATCTTCTAAAGGTCTATTTTGCCATTCCTTTACTAAGGGTAATACTTTATCTGTTATTCTACTTACCATCTCATTTGATATATTTGCTCCATAGATATCAAAAATATGTTTTTTAATATCATTTGTTGTTAATCATAAGCCATACATATTTATTATTTTTGTTTCCATTTCATTCGTTTTTGTTTTATACTTCGGAAGTATTTTTGGATCAAAATCTCAGTTTCTGTCTCTTGGTACTTCTAGATTTTCATGTCAATTTCAGGTAAGTATTTTCTTTTTATATGTCCCGTTTCTGTTGTTTCAGCTATTATTTCATTTTGTAGAGTGCTTCTTATATCATAGATGTTCATCCATCTCTGCTTCCATCATTTCTTGGATTACTGGTCATATTAATCATCTTAATGTTGCTTGTGCATCTTCTATGCTTCAAGAATGTTTAGCTATTATTTTTACTGCTTCTAATTCTTCTTTACTAAAATTTTTCTTTTTCATTGTTGTTTTTTTAGGTTTTAAAATAGGTACTATTTTCATAGTACCTATTTTTTCATTTACACAATATTTCTAACACTCTCTTTTTTATTTTAATAATTTTTTAAAATCTACTTGCACAACGAACTAGATGACTATAGCTTTTAGCTCATTGTCCTAAATCTGTTCAATACCAATTTCCATACTTAGTAAATAATGCCCGTGCATAATATGTATGAGCTTCTGTAGAAGACCAATACCGAGCATCAGAAGTGTTAATTCCTCATATATAAGATCTTTGTAGATAAAATGTATTCATTTCATTTTTAGCTGGTACAAACCAATTTGATCATTTAGATCTACATAAACCAGCAGGATAAGATGTTGATGTGCTACATCAAGAAATCATTCAATTAGTATTTGTCACTCAATCAGTAGTATTGTTATTTGTCATAGGTAAATCTGTTCAATAACATCACCACATTTTAGAACCACTATCACCTGATGCAGCAACTAATATATAATTAGTCATTGTAATTCATGCTATTCTTGAATTTGCACCTCAAGGATAATCTGAAATATTACATCACAAGTAATTATTTATTTGTGCTTTTATTGTAGTTTTGTTTGCAACAGCTTGTGCATAAGTAATATATTGAGTCCAATTACATGTTGTCATAAAACTCCATTGAGCGTATAATGTAGTATTTCAAGTTAAAGTATAAGTTTTTGCACTACTTCTATCAGCATTATAATATTTAGTTCATCAACTTGTTGCACTAAAATATCAATTAAATACATATCATGTTTTTGTTGGTGCTGTTGTTAGAGTTGGCATTGCTAAATTATAAGTAGCAATAACACTTGTTGTTCATAGTGTTCAACCATTTGCATTTAATGTTACTGTATATGTTCCAACAGTCCATTGTGCATACAATGTTGTTGTTGATGTTAATGTATATGTTGTAGCACTAGTTTTATTTGAATTATAATACTTAGTTCATCAACTTGTTGCACTAAAATATCAATTAAAGGTATATCACGGTCTTGTTGGTGCTGTTGCTAGAGTTGGCATTGTTGATCAGTATGTAGCTACTACACTTGTAGTTCATAGACTTCATCAATTTGCGTTAAATGTTACTGTATAAGTACTAGCCGTCCGCTGTGCATAAAGAGTAGTATTTGCAGCTATATTCCAAGTATTTGCACTAGTTTTATCAGCATTATAATATTTAGTTCATCAACTTGTTGCACTATAATATCAATTAAATGTATATCATAATCTTGTAGGAGATGTAGCTAATGTTGGCATTGTTGATCAATATGTAGCTACTGCACTTGAAGTTCATATAGTTCATCAATTTGCACTAAATGTTACATTATATGTATTTACTGTCCATTGTGCATATAGTGTTGTACTTGTTGTTAAATCCCAATTATTAGCACTAGTTTTATTAGCATTATAATATTTAGTTCATCAACTTGTTGCACTATAATATCAATTAAATGTATATCATGTTCTTGTTGGTGCTGTTGCTAATGTTGGCATTGAAGCTCAATAAGTAGCTGAAACATTTGTTGTTCATAAACTTCATCAATTTGCATTAAGAGTTGCTATATATATCCTCGGAGCACTACAATTTACAGTCTCTCAAAAATTAATTCATTCACATTCCCAAGTATATTGATTTGTACCAGAAATTACTGCCGTTTTAGTTCATTCTTCACATAAATATGTACTTGGAGTACTAGATTTTGGAACATTATTTGAAGTTCAACAAACTCAATCTACTAATGCAAAAGAATCAGTATTATTTAATTGCTTTGTAGGTATATTTCCTCATAAATTATTATTTACAAAAGTTGTAGATAATAATATAACAGCATCTGTATCTGATGTATCTAAATTTACTATTCAGCTAATATTATCATTGTTCTCTATTATTGTTCATGAATAAGAAGTTTGTATATTTCTAACTAATCCTATCCTAGGTAATGGATCTTCTCAATATAATGGTAAACATTCTTTATCATCAGAGTAAACAACTAATTGTTTTGGCTCAAAATTAAATCACTCATCTGTTTTGTATTTACTTCAAACATAATTAGATGGTAAATTATTATATCAATTATATACTAATCTTTCACTATCTAATATTGTCTTTAAATCAGTTACTGTTTTTTCCTCTGAAGATATAATTGATGGTACAGATAACACTTCACAATTTCATCATGTTTGTGTTTTAATTATTTGTCAGTTGTAATTTCACGTAACTATTGCTGTTGCTATAGTTTCTCATGCATTTACTTTAGTATTTAAGGTATTTAATACCATATCACTATACTCCATTAATCATGCAAGTTGATATTCTTGTTTTGGGTTTGTTAATGAATATGTATATTCTTTTCCAGTTAAAGGATCTAGAGGAACTCTATCAAGTTTATCTACATTATTTGTAGTATCAGTTCAAAAAGTTCATTGATTCCATACAATTGCTCATGAATAAGCAACTCAAAATGTATCAGTTGGATTAGGATATTTTCATGAGTCTAAATGAAACAATTCGAGTGAAGTTTTCATCGCTGATAAATCAGAGATTCTTGTAGAATCTCTTGCTGTTTTTGAATATCATTGTAATGATATGAAGGATATTGTTCATAAGATAGCTAGAATTGTGATCACTACTTGTATAAACTAGCTTAAAAATCCATATATTTCTTCACTTTTTCTGGGAAAAATGCATCAAATTGTCATAAAATTTGTCACCAATTTTGGACTTTTGATCACCACTTTTCTTCTATATTTCTTGTTGCTAGGAATAATAGTTTTTCTAGTGATTTTACTGTTGGAAATACACTTCTATTCTTTGTTACTTTCCTTAATTGTCTATTATATGATTCTATCGTATTTGTAGTATAGATTATTCTTCTAAGATGATGAGAATAAACAAAGTAAGTTGATAATTCTTCCCAGTTTTTTCTCCAACTTCTCACACTAATAGGGTAATCTTTCATCCATTTATCTTCTAGTTTATCTAGATTTTCTTCTGCTGTTTCTAGGTTTGGAGCTTGATAGATTTTCTTTAAATCTTTCATAAAATCTAATCTATCTTTATTGCTTATATAACTCATACTATATCTTATTTGATGGATTATACATCTTTGAATTTCTATATCTGGATAGATTACTTTTATTGCTTTTCAGAATCCTGCTAATCAATCTATACAAGCTATACAAACATCTTTCACTCATCTATTTGATATATTATTTACTACACTTTGCCAAAAACTAGCTGATTCGTTTTCTCATACATATAGTCATAGTACTTCTTTTTTTCATTGTTTACTTATTCACATCACTACATAGACTCACTTATTTTCTACTTTATGATTATCTCTTATTTTAAAGTGAATAGCATCTAGCCAGATTATTGGGTAAAAATCTTCTAAAGGTCTATTTTGCCATTCCTTTACTAAGGGTAATACTTTATCTGTTATTCTACTTACCATCTCATTTGATATATTTGCTCCATAGATATCAAAAATATGTTTTTTAATATCATTTGTTGTTAATCATAAGCCATACATATTTATTATTTTTGTTTCCATTTCATTCGTTTTTGTTTTATACTTCGGAAGTATTTTTGGATCAAAATCTCAGTTTCTGTCTCTTGGTACTTCTAGATTTTCATGTCAATTTCAGGTAAGTATTTTCTTTTTATATGTCCCGTTTCTGTTGTTTCAGCTATTATTTCATTTTGTAGAGTGCTTCTTATATCATAGATGTTCATCCATCTCTGCTTCCATCATTTCTTGGATTACTGGTCATATTAATCATCTTAATGTTGCTTGTGCATCTTCTATGCTTCAAGAATGTTTAGCTATTATTTTTACTGCTTCTAATTCTTCTTTACTAAAATTTTTCTTTTTCATTGTTGTTTTTTTAGGTTTTAAAATAGGTACTATTTTCATAGTACCTATTTTTTCATTTACACAATATTTCTAACACTCTCTTTTTTATTTTAATAATTTTTTAAAATCTACTTGCACAACGAACTAGATGACTATAGCTTTTAGCTCATTGTCCTAAATCTGTTCAATACCAATTTCCATACTTAGTAAATAATGCCCGTGCATAATATGTATGAGCTTCTGTAGAAGACCAATACCGAGCATCAGAAGTGTTAATTCCTCATATATAAGATCTTTGTAGATAAAATGTATTCATTTCATTTTTAGCTGGTACAAACCAATTTGATCATTTAGATCTACATAAACCAGCAGGATAAGATGTTGATGTGCTACATCAAGAAATCATTCAATTAGTATTTGTCACTCAATCAGTAGTATTGTTATTTGTCATAGGTAAATCTGTTCAATAACATCACCACATTTTAGAACCACTATCACCTGATGCAGCAACTAATATATAATTAGTCATTGTAATTCATGCTATTCTTGAATTTGCACCTCAAGGATAATCTGAAATATTACATCACAAGTAATTATTTATTTGTGCTTTTATTGTAGTTTTGTTTGCAACAGCTTGTGCATAAGTAATATATTGAGTCCAATTACATGTTGTCATAAAACTCCATTGAGCGTATAATGTAGTATTTCAAGTTAAAGTATAAGTTTTTGCACTACTTCTATCAGCATTATAATATTTAGTTCATCAACTTGTTGCACTAAAATATCAATTAAATACATATCATGTTTTTGTTGGTGCTGTTGTTAGAGTTGGCATTGCTAAATTATAAGTAGCAATAACACTTGTTGTTCATAGTGTTCAACCATTTGCATTTAATGTTACTGTATATGTTCCAACAGTCCATTGTGCATACAATGTTGTTGTTGATGTTAATGTATATGTTGTAGCACTAGTTTTATTTGAATTATAATACTTAGTTCATCAACTTGTTGCACTAAAATATCAATTAAAGGTATATCACGGTCTTGTTGGTGCTGTTGCTAGAGTTGGCATTGTTGATCAGTATGTAGCTACTACACTTGTAGTTCATAGACTTCATCAATTTGCGTTAAATGTTACTGTATAAGTACTAGCCGTCCGCTGTGCATAAAGAGTAGTATTTGCAGCTATATTCCAAGTATTTGCACTAGTTTTATCAGCATTATAATATTTAGTTCATCAACTTGTTGCACTATAATATCAATTAAATGTATATCATAATCTTGTAGGAGATGTAGCTAATGTTGGCATTGTTGATCAATATGTAGCTACTGCACTTGAAGTTCATATAGTTCATCAATTTGCACTAAATGTTACATTATATGTATTTACTGTCCATTGTGCATATAGTGTTGTACTTGTTGTTAAATCCCAATTATTAGCACTAGTTTTATTAGCATTATAATATTTAGTTCATCAACTTGTTGCACTATAATATCAATTAAATGTATATCATGTTCTTGTTGGTGCTGTTGCTAATGTTGGCATTGAAGCTCAATAAGTAGCTGAAACATTTGTTGTTCATAAACTTCATCAATTTGCATTAAGAGTTGCTATATATATCCTCGGAGCACTACAATTTACAGTCTCTCAAAAATTAATTCATTCACATTCCCAAGTATATTGATTTGTACCAGAAATTACTGCCGTTTTAGTTCATTCTTCACATAAATATGTACTTGGAGTACTAGATTTTGGAACATTATTTGAAGTTCAACAAACTCAATCTACTAATGCAAAAGAATCAGTATTATTTAATTGCTTTGTAGGTATATTTCCTCATAAATTATTATTTACAAAAGTTGTAGATAATAATATAACAGCATCTGTATCTGATGTATCTAAATTTACTATTCAGCTAATATTATCATTGTTCTCTATTATTGTTCATGAATAAGAAGTTTGTATATTTCTAACTAATCCTATCCTAGGTAATGGATCTTCTCAATATAATGGTAAACATTCTTTATCATCAGAGTAAACAACTAATTGTTTTGGCTCAAAATTAAATCACTCATCTGTTTTGTATTTACTTCAAACATAATTAGATGGTAAATTATTATATCAATTATATACTAATCTTTCACTATCTAATATTGTCTTTAAATCAGTTACTGTTTTTTCCTCTGAAGATATAATTGATGGTACAGATAACACTTCACAATTTCATCATGTTTGTGTTTTAATTATTTGTCAGTTGTAATTTCACGTAACTATTGCTGTTGCTATAGTTTCTCATGCATTTACTTTAGTATTTAAGGTATTTAATACCATATCACTATACTCCATTAATCATGCAAGTTGATATTCTTGTTTTGGGTTTGTTAATGAATATGTATATTCTTTTCCAGTTAAAGGATCTAGAGGAACTCTATCAAGTTTATCTACATTATTTGTAGTATCAGTTCAAAAAGTTCATTGATTCCATACAATTGCTCATGAATAAGCAACTCAAAATGTATCAGTTGGATTAGGATATTTTCATGAGTCTAAATGAAACAATTCGAGTGAAGTTTTCATCGCTGATAAATCAGAGATTCTTGTAGAATCTCTTGCTGTTTTTGAATATCATTGTAATGATATGAAGGATATTGTTCATAAGATAGCTAGAATTGTGATCACTACTTGTATAAACTAGCTTAAAAATCCATATATTTCTTCACTTTTTCTGGGAAAAATGCATCAAATTGTCATAAAATTTGTCACCAATTTTGGACTTTTGATCACCACTTTTCTTCTATATTTCTTGTTGCTAGGAATAATAGTTTTTCTAGTGATTTTACTGTTGGAAATACACTTCTATTCTTTGTTACTTTCCTTAATTGTCTATTATATGATTCTATCGTATTTGTAGTATAGATTATTCTTCTAAGATGATGAGAATAAACAAAGTAAGTTGATAATTCTTCCCAGTTTTTTCTCCAACTTCTCACACTAATAGGGTAATCTTTCATCCATTTATCTTCTAGTTTATCTAGATTTTCTTCTGCTGTTTCTAGGTTTGGAGCTTGATAGATTTTCTTTAAATCTTTCATAAAATCTAATCTATCTTTATTGCTTATATAACTCATACTATATCTTATTTGATGGATTATACATCTTTGAATTTCTATATCTGGATAGATTACTTTTATTGCTTTTCAGAATCCTGCTAATCAATCTATACAAGCTATACAAACATCTTTCACTCATCTATTTGATATATTATTTACTACACTTTGCCAAAAACTAGCTGATTCGTTTTCTCATACATATAGTCATAGTACTTCTTTTTTTCATTGTTTACTTATTCACATCACTACATAGACTCACTTATTTTCTACTTTATGATTATCTCTTATTTTAAAGTGAATAGCATCTAGCCAGATTATTGGGTAAAAATCTTCTAAAGGTCTATTTTGCCATTCCTTTACTAAGGGTAATACTTTATCTGTTATTCTACTTACCATCTCATTTGATATATTTGCTCCATAGATATCAAAAATATGTTTTTTAATATCATTTGTTGTTAATCATAAGCCATACATATTTATTATTTTTGTTTCCATTTCATTCGTTTTTGTTTTATACTTCGGAAGTATTTTTGGATCAAAATCTCAGTTTCTGTCTCTTGGTACTTCTAGATTTTCATGTCAATTTCAGGTAAGTATTTTCTTTTTATATGTCCCGTTTCTGTTGTTTCAGCTATTATTTCATTTTGTAGAGTGCTTCTTATATCATAGATGTTCATCCATCTCTGCTTCCATCATTTCTTGGATTACTGGTCATATTAATCATCTTAATGTTGCTTGTGCATCTTCTATGCTTCAAGAATGTTTAGCTATTATTTTTACTGCTTCTAATTCTTCTTTACTAAAATTTTTCTTTTTCATTGTTGTTTTTTTAGGTTTTAAAATAGGTACTATTTTCATAGTACCTATTTTTTCATTTACACAATATTTCTAACACTCTCTTTTTTATTTTAATAATTTTTTAAAATCTACTTGCACAACGAACTAGATGACTATAGCTTTTAGCTCATTGTCCTAAATCTGTTCAATACCAATTTCCATACTTAGTAAATAATGCCCGTGCATAATATGTATGAGCTTCTGTAGAAGACCAATACCGAGCATCAGAAGTGTTAATTCCTCATATATAAGATCTTTGTAGATAAAATGTATTCATTTCATTTTTAGCTGGTACAAACCAATTTGATCATTTAGATCTACATAAACCAGCAGGATAAGATGTTGATGTGCTACATCAAGAAATCATTCAATTAGTATTTGTCACTCAATCAGTAGTATTGTTATTTGTCATAGGTAAATCTGTTCAATAACATCACCACATTTTAGAACCACTATCACCTGATGCAGCAACTAATATATAATTAGTCATTGTAATTCATGCTATTCTTGAATTTGCACCTCAAGGATAATCTGAAATATTACATCACAAGTAATTATTTATTTGTGCTTTTATTGTAGTTTTGTTTGCAACAGCTTGTGCATAAGTAATATATTGAGTCCAATTACATGTTGTCATAAAACTCCATTGAGCGTATAATGTAGTATTTCAAGTTAAAGTATAAGTTTTTGCACTACTTCTATCAGCATTATAATATTTAGTTCATCAACTTGTTGCACTAAAATATCAATTAAATACATATCATGTTTTTGTTGGTGCTGTTGTTAGAGTTGGCATTGCTAAATTATAAGTAGCAATAACACTTGTTGTTCATAGTGTTCAACCATTTGCATTTAATGTTACTGTATATGTTCCAACAGTCCATTGTGCATACAATGTTGTTGTTGATGTTAATGTATATGTTGTAGCACTAGTTTTATTTGAATTATAATACTTAGTTCATCAACTTGTTGCACTAAAATATCAATTAAAGGTATATCACGGTCTTGTTGGTGCTGTTGCTAGAGTTGGCATTGTTGATCAGTATGTAGCTACTACACTTGTAGTTCATAGACTTCATCAATTTGCGTTAAATGTTACTGTATAAGTACTAGCCGTCCGCTGTGCATAAAGAGTAGTATTTGCAGCTATATTCCAAGTATTTGCACTAGTTTTATCAGCATTATAATATTTAGTTCATCAACTTGTTGCACTATAATATCAATTAAATGTATATCATAATCTTGTAGGAGATGTAGCTAATGTTGGCATTGTTGATCAATATGTAGCTACTGCACTTGAAGTTCATATAGTTCATCAATTTGCACTAAATGTTACATTATATGTATTTACTGTCCATTGTGCATATAGTGTTGTACTTGTTGTTAAATCCCAATTATTAGCACTAGTTTTATTAGCATTATAATATTTAGTTCATCAACTTGTTGCACTATAATATCAATTAAATGTATATCATGTTCTTGTTGGTGCTGTTGCTAATGTTGGCATTGAAGCTCAATAAGTAGCTGAAACATTTGTTGTTCATAAACTTCATCAATTTGCATTAAGAGTTGCTATATATATCCTCGGAGCACTACAATTTACAGTCTCTCAAAAATTAATTCATTCACATTCCCAAGTATATTGATTTGTACCAGAAATTACTGCCGTTTTAGTTCATTCTTCACATAAATATGTACTTGGAGTACTAGATTTTGGAACATTATTTGAAGTTCAACAAACTCAATCTACTAATGCAAAAGAATCAGTATTATTTAATTGCTTTGTAGGTATATTTCCTCATAAATTATTATTTACAAAAGTTGTAGATAATAATATAACAGCATCTGTATCTGATGTATCTAAATTTACTATTCAGCTAATATTATCATTGTTCTCTATTATTGTTCATGAATAAGAAGTTTGTATATTTCTAACTAATCCTATCCTAGGTAATGGATCTTCTCAATATAATGGTAAACATTCTTTATCATCAGAGTAAACAACTAATTGTTTTGGCTCAAAATTAAATCACTCATCTGTTTTGTATTTACTTCAAACATAATTAGATGGTAAATTATTATATCAATTATATACTAATCTTTCACTATCTAATATTGTCTTTAAATCAGTTACTGTTTTTTCCTCTGAAGATATAATTGATGGTACAGATAACACTTCACAATTTCATCATGTTTGTGTTTTAATTATTTGTCAGTTGTAATTTCACGTAACTATTGCTGTTGCTATAGTTTCTCATGCATTTACTTTAGTATTTAAGGTATTTAATACCATATCACTATACTCCATTAATCATGCAAGTTGATATTCTTGTTTTGGGTTTGTTAATGAATATGTATATTCTTTTCCAGTTAAAGGATCTAGAGGAACTCTATCAAGTTTATCTACATTATTTGTAGTATCAGTTCAAAAAGTTCATTGATTCCATACAATTGCTCATGAATAAGCAACTCAAAATGTATCAGTTGGATTAGGATATTTTCATGAGTCTAAATGAAACAATTCGAGTGAAGTTTTCATCGCTGATAAATCAGAGATTCTTGTAGAATCTCTTGCTGTTTTTGAATATCATTGTAATGATATGAAGGATATTGTTCATAAGATAGCTAGAATTGTGATCACTACTTGTATAAACTAGCTTAAAAATCCATATATTTCTTCACTTTTTCTGGGAAAAATGCATCAAATTGTCATAAAATTTGTCACCAATTTTGGACTTTTGATCACCACTTTTCTTCTATATTTCTTGTTGCTAGGAATAATAGTTTTTCTAGTGATTTTACTGTTGGAAATACACTTCTATTCTTTGTTACTTTCCTTAATTGTCTATTATATGATTCTATCGTATTTGTAGTATAGATTATTCTTCTAAGATGATGAGAATAAACAAAGTAAGTTGATAATTCTTCCCAGTTTTTTCTCCAACTTCTCACACTAATAGGGTAATCTTTCATCCATTTATCTTCTAGTTTATCTAGATTTTCTTCTGCTGTTTCTAGGTTTGGAGCTTGATAGATTTTCTTTAAATCTTTCATAAAATCTAATCTATCTTTATTGCTTATATAACTCATACTATATCTTATTTGATGGATTATACATCTTTGAATTTCTATATCTGGATAGATTACTTTTATTGCTTTTCAGAATCCTGCTAATCAATCTATACAAGCTATACAAACATCTTTCACTCATCTATTTGATATATTATTTACTACACTTTGCCAAAAACTAGCTGATTCGTTTTCTCATACATATAGTCATAGTACTTCTTTTTTTCATTGTTTACTTATTCACATCACTACATAGACTCACTTATTTTCTACTTTATGATTATCTCTTATTTTAAAGTGAATAGCATCTAGCCAGATTATTGGGTAAAAATCTTCTAAAGGTCTATTTTGCCATTCCTTTACTAAGGGTAATACTTTATCTGTTATTCTACTTACCATCTCATTTGATATATTTGCTCCATAGATATCAAAAATATGTTTTTTAATATCATTTGTTGTTAATCATAAGCCATACATATTTATTATTTTTGTTTCCATTTCATTCGTTTTTGTTTTATACTTCGGAAGTATTTTTGGATCAAAATCTCAGTTTCTGTCTCTTGGTACTTCTAGATTTTCATGTCAATTTCAGGTAAGTATTTTCTTTTTATATGTCCCGTTTCTGTTGTTTCAGCTATTATTTCATTTTGTAGAGTGCTTCTTATATCATAGATGTTCATCCATCTCTGCTTCCATCATTTCTTGGATTACTGGTCATATTAATCATCTTAATGTTGCTTGTGCATCTTCTATGCTTCAAGAATGTTTAGCTATTATTTTTACTGCTTCTAATTCTTCTTTACTAAAATTTTTCTTTTTCATTGTTGTTTTTTTAGGTTTTAAAATAGGTACTATTTTCATAGTACCTATTTTTTCATTTACACAATATTTCTAACACTCTCTTTTTTATTTTAATAATTTTTTAAAATCTACTTGCACAACGAACTAGATGACTATAGCTTTTAGCTCATTGTCCTAAATCTGTTCAATACCAATTTCCATACTTAGTAAATAATGCCCGTGCATAATATGTATGAGCTTCTGTAGAAGACCAATACCGAGCATCAGAAGTGTTAATTCCTCATATATAAGATCTTTGTAGATAAAATGTATTCATTTCATTTTTAGCTGGTACAAACCAATTTGATCATTTAGATCTACATAAACCAGCAGGATAAGATGTTGATGTGCTACATCAAGAAATCATTCAATTAGTATTTGTCACTCAATCAGTAGTATTGTTATTTGTCATAGGTAAATCTGTTCAATAACATCACCACATTTTAGAACCACTATCACCTGATGCAGCAACTAATATATAATTAGTCATTGTAATTCATGCTATTCTTGAATTTGCACCTCAAGGATAATCTGAAATATTACATCACAAGTAATTATTTATTTGTGCTTTTATTGTAGTTTTGTTTGCAACAGCTTGTGCATAAGTAATATATTGAGTCCAATTACATGTTGTCATAAAACTCCATTGAGCGTATAATGTAGTATTTCAAGTTAAAGTATAAGTTTTTGCACTACTTCTATCAGCATTATAATATTTAGTTCATCAACTTGTTGCACTAAAATATCAATTAAATACATATCATGTTTTTGTTGGTGCTGTTGTTAGAGTTGGCATTGCTAAATTATAAGTAGCAATAACACTTGTTGTTCATAGTGTTCAACCATTTGCATTTAATGTTACTGTATATGTTCCAACAGTCCATTGTGCATACAATGTTGTTGTTGATGTTAATGTATATGTTGTAGCACTAGTTTTATTTGAATTATAATACTTAGTTCATCAACTTGTTGCACTAAAATATCAATTAAAGGTATATCACGGTCTTGTTGGTGCTGTTGCTAGAGTTGGCATTGTTGATCAGTATGTAGCTACTACACTTGTAGTTCATAGACTTCATCAATTTGCGTTAAATGTTACTGTATAAGTACTAGCCGTCCGCTGTGCATAAAGAGTAGTATTTGCAGCTATATTCCAAGTATTTGCACTAGTTTTATCAGCATTATAATATTTAGTTCATCAACTTGTTGCACTATAATATCAATTAAATGTATATCATAATCTTGTAGGAGATGTAGCTAATGTTGGCATTGTTGATCAATATGTAGCTACTGCACTTGAAGTTCATATAGTTCATCAATTTGCACTAAATGTTACATTATATGTATTTACTGTCCATTGTGCATATAGTGTTGTACTTGTTGTTAAATCCCAATTATTAGCACTAGTTTTATTAGCATTATAATATTTAGTTCATCAACTTGTTGCACTATAATATCAATTAAATGTATATCATGTTCTTGTTGGTGCTGTTGCTAATGTTGGCATTGAAGCTCAATAAGTAGCTGAAACATTTGTTGTTCATAAACTTCATCAATTTGCATTAAGAGTTGCTATATATATCCTCGGAGCACTACAATTTACAGTCTCTCAAAAATTAATTCATTCACATTCCCAAGTATATTGATTTGTACCAGAAATTACTGCCGTTTTAGTTCATTCTTCACATAAATATGTACTTGGAGTACTAGATTTTGGAACATTATTTGAAGTTCAACAAACTCAATCTACTAATGCAAAAGAATCAGTATTATTTAATTGCTTTGTAGGTATATTTCCTCATAAATTATTATTTACAAAAGTTGTAGATAATAATATAACAGCATCTGTATCTGATGTATCTAAATTTACTATTCAGCTAATATTATCATTGTTCTCTATTATTGTTCATGAATAAGAAGTTTGTATATTTCTAACTAATCCTATCCTAGGTAATGGATCTTCTCAATATAATGGTAAACATTCTTTATCATCAGAGTAAACAACTAATTGTTTTGGCTCAAAATTAAATCACTCATCTGTTTTGTATTTACTTCAAACATAATTAGATGGTAAATTATTATATCAATTATATACTAATCTTTCACTATCTAATATTGTCTTTAAATCAGTTACTGTTTTTTCCTCTGAAGATATAATTGATGGTACAGATAACACTTCACAATTTCATCATGTTTGTGTTTTAATTATTTGTCAGTTGTAATTTCACGTAACTATTGCTGTTGCTATAGTTTCTCATGCATTTACTTTAGTATTTAAGGTATTTAATACCATATCACTATACTCCATTAATCATGCAAGTTGATATTCTTGTTTTGGGTTTGTTAATGAATATGTATATTCTTTTCCAGTTAAAGGATCTAGAGGAACTCTATCAAGTTTATCTACATTATTTGTAGTATCAGTTCAAAAAGTTCATTGATTCCATACAATTGCTCATGAATAAGCAACTCAAAATGTATCAGTTGGATTAGGATATTTTCATGAGTCTAAATGAAACAATTCGAGTGAAGTTTTCATCGCTGATAAATCAGAGATTCTTGTAGAATCTCTTGCTGTTTTTGAATATCATTGTAATGATATGAAGGATATTGTTCATAAG